>Ga0316190_10001183_pt1 | contig 18772 bp, 18 predicted proteins | sample Eddworburrow2_MG_FD_204929 | JGI IMG/M metagenome (GOLD analysis project Ga0316190, IMG submission 204929) | Coastal sediment microbial communities from Maine, United States - Eddy worm burrow 2 | ecosystem: Environmental > Aquatic > Marine > Coastal > Sediment | place: USA: Maine | collected... | reverse complement strand
TCAATTAATAAAAAAATTCATTTAGTAGTTTGGGGGGGGGGGGCGCGGGCCCCCCCCCCCCGACAACAAAACGGGAGAGTTGGGTAGCAATGGCGGCGCAGACAGGCAGAACCGGGCGGGTGCTCGAGGAGCACCACCGAACAGGGGGCAGTGAATGACTGACACAGCAGTTGTGAAAGAGTCCGACAAACCGGCAGCGGCACCGGCCGCCGCCGATGACGAGCGGCTGGCCTACCGGGGCGTGTTCCAGCGCCTGCTGGTACGACCCGAGATCGGGGCCATCATCGGCGCCGCCGCCATCTGGGCCTTCTTCTGGGCCGTGGCCAACGAATTCGGTACCGCAGGGGGCATTCTGCCCGTGCTGGCGGTGTCATCGACGCTGGGCATCATGGCTGTCGCCGTGTCACTGCTCATGATCGGCGGAGAGTTCGACCTTTCGTCCGGAGCGGCAACCGGCGCTTTGGGCATCGTCACCATCTTGTTGGTGAGAGATATCGGTGAACTGGGCGGTGCGGGCCTGAGCCTGTGGGTCGCCATCCCGCTGTCACTGGTCGTGGCCCTCGCGTTGGGTTGGTTCAACGGGACGATGGTGGAGCGCACCAAGCTCCCCAGCTTCATCGTGACCCTGGCCACCTTCTTCATCCTCCGGGGTTTCAAGCTCGGCTTCTCCAAGCTGATCATCGACAACATCACCGTCGGAAGCATCGAGGACGGTGGGGGACACGCCTTCTGGGTGAAGGTCTTCGGTAGCACCTGGGTCCGTAATGACCACCAGCTTGAAATCCGTGACGCCATCTACACCATCGCCATGCTGGGCGGCATCGCCCTGCTGGTCTTCGCCGTCTACGAACTGGCCTACGTCCGCCGCGACCGGCTCAACCCTGCCGGGCTCATCGCCCTGGTCGCCGGAATCGCCGGTGTGGTGGTTGGCATCCTCGTCATGCACGGCACCGACGGTGTCAGCTCAAACACCCTGGCCGCCGCCATCATCGGCGGCAGCGGGATCGTTGGCCTGGTCGGACTGGCCCTGTGGCGCTACCAGCCTGCATCTGGTGTGACCATGAGCTTCGACTCCAAAGCGCTGACGAACGCCGGCGTCGGTATTGGCCTGGTTGTCCTCGGCCTGCTCGCTGCCTGGCAGATCGATGTGCAGTCCCAGGAGTCGGTGCTCGACCTTGTCGGCTTGCTCAAGTGGCCTCTGGTCATCCTGGGCGGCATGGGTGCCGGCTACTCCCTGATCCAACGTGGAGTCGTGGAGTTCGCCGGCGACAGTAACGAGCAGGTCAACGCCTGGTTCCGAGTAGGGGCGGCCGCCGTGGCCACCGCCTTTGTGGTCTACGCCTTCATGTTCATGACCACCGAGCAGGGCCTGCGGGCCATCCTCTTCGGCTTGCTGGTCGGCGCCGGTTTCATCATGCTGGCCATGGCCGCCAACGAGGCGGGCCGTACCTCGGCCGGAGCCAAGTCGGCGATCCAACTCGTCACCGCGGCATCAATCCTTGCTCTGGCTTTCTTCATCCGGGATCAGTCGACTTCGGTCAAGTTCCGCTCGGAGGTCTTCACCATCCTGTTGGTTCTGGCCATGGTCGTCGGGGCCTGGGCCCTGACCGGCTTCCGGTTCGAGACCCGCAAGGCCGCTCATCTCAGCGCAGACAAGCTCGGCACCCGTGTCGGCATCGTCGGCATGGTCTCGATGCTGGTCGGCCTGGCGATCAAGCTGCTGTTCACCACCGACGCCGAGATCGCCGCCGGGCTGCCCCGGGCTCAGTTTCGGGTGGAGTTCCTGTGGTTCATCCTGGTCGCAGCTATTGCCACCTTCGTTCTGGGGCGGACCAAGTTTGGCAGCTGGATCTTCGCCGTTGGCGGTAACAAGGAAGCGGCCCGCCAAATCGGTGTTCCCGCCGCCCGAACCAAGACGCAGCTGTTCATGATCGTTTCGGTTGCGGCCTGGCTCGTTGGTTTGTTGCTGGCTTTCCGCCTCAACACCCTGCAGTCCGGTACCGGAAACGGCCTGGAGTTCGAGTACATCATTGCCGCCGTTGTCGGCGGCACGTTCCTCACCGGTGGCTACGGATCAGCCTTCGGGGCCTCCATCGGCGCACTGATCATGGCCATGTCGAAACAGGGCATCCCGGCCGCCCGTTGGAACAGCGACTGGCGGTTCGCCTTCCTGGGTGTGATCCTTTTGGCGGCGGTTATCGCCAACAACTACATCCGAACCAAGGCGGAGTCAGCACGATGAGCGCACTGATTGAACTCGAGAACATCGGCAAGTTCTACGGCAACATCGTCGCCCTGCAGGGGGTGACCACCGAGGTTCACGCCGGGGAGGTCACCTGCGTGCTCGGCGACAATGGTGCAGGCAAGTCGACCTTCATTAAGATCCTGGCCGGTGTGCACCAGCACTCCGAAGGAACCCTGAAGCTTGAGGGCGAGGAAGTGAGCTTCGGCTCTCCTCGTGAGGCCCTCGATCGTGGCATCGCCGCCGTCTATCAGGATCTGGCCATGGTGCCCCTGATGTCGGTATGGCGGAACTTCTTCCTCGGAGCCGAGCCGACCAAGGGCGTCTGGCCCGTGCGTTGGGTCGACACCGGCAAGGCCAAGAGTGTGGCCAAGGCCGAGCTGGCCAAGATGGGTATCGACATCCGCGATACCGAACAGCCCGTCGGCACCCTGTCCGGTGGTGAGCGCCAGTCGGTGGCCATTGCCCGGGCCGTGCACTTTGGGGCCAAGGTCCTGATCCTCGACGAGCCGACATCGGCTCTCGGGGTGAAGCAGAGCGGGGTTGTGCTCAAGTACATCCTGGCCGCCCGCGACCGGGGTCTCGGCGTGATCTTCATCACCCACAACCCTCACCACGCCTATCCCGTCGGCGACCGGTTCATGATTCTGAACCGGGGCAAGAGCATGGGGAACTTCCCCAAGGACGAGATCAGCCGGGATGAACTGGTTCAGATGATGGCCGGTGGAGCCGAGCTCGACCAGCTGACCCACGAGCTGGAGTCCGCGGGCGGGGGCGGCTGAGTTCATGGCGGCTCCCCTTGATCTTTTGTCCATTGGGCGGGTGAGCGTAGATCTCTACCCCCAACAAGTGGGCGTCACCATGACCGAGGTTTCGACCTTTGTGAAGTCGGTCGGTGGCACGGCGACCAATGTCGCCGTGGCCACCGCCCGCTACGGGCATGCTGCTGCACTGGCCACCAGGGTCGGCGACGACCAATTCGGCCGCTATATCAGCCATGCCCTGCAACACACCTTCGGCGTCGACAGCCAATTTGTGTCGACCCATCCGGTACTCAAGACACCGCTGGCCTTTGCCGAACTCGATCCTCCCCAGGATCCGACGATCATCTTCTACCGGGAGCCTGCGGCCCCCGACATGGAGATCGAACTCACCCCCGAACTGGCGGCGGCCGCGGCCGAGGCCACCATCTTCTGGGTTCCGGCCAGTCGTTTTGCTTTCGAGCAGAGCCACGCCACTGTCAGCGCCCTGCTCGAAGGGCGGGGGCGTCGAACCCACACCGTTCTCGACCTGGATTGGCGGCCCATGTTCTGGGATTCCGAAGCCGAGGGCCACAAGGTGATCTCGCCCCTGCTGGAGCACTTCACCATGGTGGTCGGCAACCGCAAGGAGTGTGAGGTCGCCGTCGGCACCGACGACCCCGACCTGGCTGCGGACCGGTTGCTGGACCGCGGCGTCGATACCGCCATCGTCAAGCTCGGCGGTGAGGGCGTGATGGTGGCCACCAAATCCGGTGTGCGCGAACGCCTCGCCCCCTATCCGGTCGAGGTGGTCTGCGGCCTGGGAGCCGGTGACGCCTTCGGCGGCGCCCTGTGCCACGGCCTGCTCGAAGAGTGGGACCTCCCCCGCACGGTTCGTTATGGCAACGCGGCGGGAGCCATCGTCGCCGGGCGCATGGTCTGCGCCGACGCCATGCCAACCGCGGCCGAGGTCGACGCTTTCCTGGCCGAACGCGAGAAATGACCAACCGTCGGGCCACCCCGGCCCGTTCCGGTTCCAACAGGAGTCCACAGCCATGGCTGATCTGCACCAACCCCACCCGGCCCTGAGCGCGGGCCCCGACCCGGTACATCTCACTCCCGAAGTCGCAGGCTGGACCTACACCGGCCTGCGGGTTCTGCACCTGGAGCCGGGGGTGGAGCGAACCGTCGACACCGAACACAACGAGATGATCGTGCTGCCCCTCAGCGCCGTCGACGTGGCGGTCGCCGTCGGCGACGAGCGATTTCGCCTCGACGGGCGGCTCAGTGTGTTCGCCCGGGTCAGCGACTTTGTCTACGTCGGTCGCGACTCGTCGTTCACCATCAGCGCCCAGGACGGCGGCGAGGTGGCATTGGCCACCTCCCGCTGCGAACGGGCCTTGGCTCCCCGGTACGGCTCGACCGACGATGTGGCGGTCGAGGTGCGGGGCGCAGGACCCGCCACCCGTCAGGTCACCAACTTCGCCAGCCCCGAGGCCTGGCCCCATGCCGATCGCTTGATGTGCGTCGAGTTGCTGACCCCCGACGGCAACTGGTCGTCGTACCCGCCGCACAAGCACGATGATTCACCCGAGTGCGAGGTGAACAACGAAGAGATCTACTACTTCCGAATCGGGACCGCAGGCACCACCGACTACAGCGAGCAGGGCTTCGGTCTGCACCGCACCTACACCACTGATGGTGCCATCGACGACAACGTGGTCATCCACGATGGCGACGTGTTCCTCGTGCCCCGCGGTTACCACGGACCATGCATCGCCGCCCCCGGCTACACCATGTACTACCTGAACGTCCTGGCCGGTCCCGGAGGGGAACGGTCGATGGCGTTCTGCGACGATCCCGCCCACCACTGGGTGCGCGACGAATGGGCCAACATAGCCACCGATCCTCGCTGCCCCCTGGCCACCGCGGCCGGGGTGGTGGCCTCTCCATCATCCAGCAATTCTTCTCCTAGCAACCCCGAGGTTGAGAGCAAGTGACCCGCAAACGTATTGGTATCGGCGTCGTCGGATTCGGCTGGATGGGTCAAGCCCACACCCGCTCCTATCTGCGCATACCCACCCTTTTCCCTGAGCGTACATTCGATCCCGAACTGGTCATGGTTAGCGACACCCTGGCCGACAGGGTCGAGTGGGCCCAGGACTCCTTCCGCTTCGCCCAGGGCAGCCTTGACTGGAACGATGTCGTCAACAACGACGACGTCGACGTGGTCGTCGTCGCCGCTCCCAACATGGTGCATGAGGCGGTATCCGTCGCCGCCGCCGAAGCGGGCAAACACGTTTTCTGCGAGAAGCCGGTCGGCGGCACCCCGGCCCAGACGGTGCGTATCGAGGCCGCCAGCCGGGCCGCCGGGGTCATCACCGGGGTGGGTTACAACTACCGCTGGGCCCCCATGGTGCAGTACGCCAAACAGCTCATCGAAGCGGGTGAGCTGGGCGAGATCACGAACTACCGAGGTCGATTCTTCTCCATGTACGGAGCCGACCCTCTCGGTCTGTTGTCGTGGCGTTACCTGCTCGACCAGGCCGGCTACGGGGTCTCCAGCGACATCCTCAGCCACTCGGTGGATCTGGCCCACATGCTCATCGGGCCCATCGCCAAGGTGGTCGGCACCGGCCACACCTACATCCCGCAACGGCCCCTGGCCCAGCCCGGGGGTAACCACTTCGCCACCGGCAAACCCGGTGACCCCACCGGGGCAGTGGAGAACGAGGACTACTTCGGCGCCATGATGGTGTTCGAGAACGGGGCCCGGGGTGCGTTCGAGGTCTCCCGCTCGATCGTCGGACCCGAGAGCCAGAACGCCTTCGAGATCTACGGCACCAAGGGTTCGCTGGCCTGGAACCTGGAGACCATGAACGAACTCCAGCTGTTCCTGACCAAGGACAAAGCCCGGGGCTACACCACCGTCTACGCCGGTGACCGCTACCCCTACCACGGCCATTTTGTGCCCGGCGACGCCAACGCCATCGGCTACGAGGACATGAAGGTCATCGAGGACTACGAGTTCCTGTCATCGGTCACCGCAGGCCGTCAACATCATCCCGGCTTCGCCGAAGCGATCGATTTTGTCAGTGTCCAGGACGCCCTCCTGCGCTCCTGGGAGAGCGAGCGATGGGAAACCGTCAATCGTCTCGCTCCGTGCTGATCCCTCGCTCTGCTGATCCTGACCCCGTTCACGTTCCACCGGTCAAATCCGCCGGTTGAGCCCCTTCCCCAGATCCTGCCCTCAAAGTCCAGCCTTTCCAGTCCCAAGGAGTGCTGATGGACACCGTTCGTCTCACCACCGCCGAAGCAATTGTCAAGTACTTGATCGCCCAGCGCACCGTCATCGACGGTGATCCGGCCCCCCTGTTCCCTGGGGTCTACGCCATCTTTGGTCACGGCAACGTGACCTGCCTCGGCCCCGCCCTGGAGGACGCAGGCGACGCCCTGCCCACCTGGCGCGGTCAGAACGAACAGGGCATGGCCCTGGCCGGGGTGGCCTACGCCAAGTCGGTACGTCGCCGTCAGATCATGGTGGCCTCGTCCTCAGTCGGACCAGGAGCCACCAACATGGTGACCGCCGCCGGGGTGGCCCACGCCAACCGGCTGCCGTTGCTGATCCTGTCCGGGGACACCTTCGCCAGCCGTCTGCCCGATCCGGTGCTGCAACAGGTTGAGCACTTCGACGCCCCGTCCACCACCGTCAACGATGCCTTCCGGGCCGTCACCCGCTACTGGGATCGCATCGTCAAGCCCGAACAGGTCCTGAGCTCGCTGCCCCACGCGGTGGCCACCATGCTCGACCCGGCAACCTCCGGCCCGGCCTTCATCGGACTACCCCAGGATGTGCAGGCCGAGGCCTATGACTTCCCGGTGCGCTTCTTCGAAACGGTGGTTCATGAGATCGCCCGCCCCCGGGCCGATCGGGCCCAGTTGGCGGCGGCGGCCGAGGCCATCGCCAACGCCGAGAAACCCCTCATCATTTGTGGGGGAGGGGTGCACTACTCCCTGGCCGAGGCCGAGTTGACCACCTTCGCCGAGACCCACAACATCCCCGTGGTCGAGACGGTGGCGGGCAAGGCATCGCTGCTGGCCGCCCATCCCCTCAACGCCGGACCGATCGGCGTGACCGGTTCGACCTCGGCCAACGCCCTGGCCGCCGAGGCCGACGTGGTCATCGCCGTCGGCACCCGCCTGGAGGACTTCACCACCGGATCGTGGACCGTGTTCGGCAACGAGGCCATGCGGGTCGTTGGTATCAACGTGGCCCGCTTCGACGCCACCAAGCACCTGGGATTGCCCGTGGTTGGCGACGCCAAGGAGACCCTGGCCGAACTGAGCCCCCTGCTGGGGGAGTACCGGGCGGGCGACGACTGGCTGGACACCGCGGCCAACGAGACGTCGCAGTACCACGCCTACATTGACAAGATCGCCGCCCCCGACGCTGTGTCGGCCGGTGAACTGCCGACCTACGCCCAGGTGGTTGGGGCCATCGACCGTATGGCCGGGCCCGAGGACTTCGCCCTGGCCGCCGCCGGTGGCTTCCCCGGTGAGGTCAACAACGGCTGGCGGGCCAAGGCCCTCAACTCTTTCGACTGCGAGTACGGCTTCTCCTGCATGGGGTACGAGATCTCCGGTGGCTGGGGGGCGGCCATGGCCATGCCCGACAAGCAGGTCACCGTGTTTGTCGGTGACGGCTCTTACATGATGATGAACTCCGATCTCTACAGCTCGGTGTTGTCGGGCCACAAGATGATCGTCATCGTCTGCGACAACGGCGGGTTCGCCGTGATCAACCGGCTCCAGGTCAACCAGGGTGGCAACCCGTTCAACAACCTGCTTGCCGATTCCCGCATCGTCGAAGAGGTCCGGGTCGACTTCGCCGCCCACGCCCGGGCCGTTGGCTGTGAAGCCGAGACCGTGACCACGGTTGAGGAACTGGAGGCCGCATACAAGCGGGCCAAGGCCGCAGACAAGACCTATGTGATCGCCCTCGGCGTGCAACAGAACGCCTGGACCGAGGGTGGTTCGTGGTGGGAGGTCGGCGTGCCCGAAACCTCCGACCGTCAGAGTGTGCTCGACGCCCGCGCCGAGCTGGAGGCGGGCAAGGTTTCACAAAGGGCGGGCTGGTGAGCGAACCCCAGGACTTTGCCGGCCGGGTGGCCCTGATCACCGGCGGCACCCAGGGCCTGGGCTATGCCGTTGCCGATCTGCTGCGGGCCCGGGGGGCAGCCGGACTGGTCGTTGTTGGCCGGGACCGGGCCAAGGGTGAGGCGGCGGCCGCCGCCCTCAACGACGACAACTGCCGGGCCGTGTTCGTGTCGGCCGACCTCTACACCGCTGCCGGGTGTGAGGCCGCCGTGGCCGCCGTTGACGCCGAATTTGGGGTCTGTCACGCCCTGGTCAACTCCGCGGCCAAGACCGACCGGGCCAGTGTGTGGGACGCGACCCCCGAGGTGTGGGACGACATGTTGGCCCTCAACACCCGGGCTCCGGCTCTGCTGGCTCAGGGCGTGGCCCGGATCATGGCCCGCGAGGGAGTCGACGGCTCGATCGTGTTCATTGGTTCGGTGGCCGCCCACGGAGGCACCGAAACCCTGCTGCCCTACGCGGTGTCGAAGATGGCCCTGGTGGCCATGACCCGCAACATGGCCTACACCCTCATGCGCCACCGGATCCGGGTCAACCTGTTGAACCCGGGCTGGATGGACACCCCGGCCGAGGACGCCACCCAACGCCGTTGGGAAGGCGCAGGCGATAACTGGCTGGCCGAGGCCGAGGCCACCCAACCGTGGGGCAAGCTGATCAAACCCAACGAGATCGCCCGCACCATCGTCCACCTCGCCACCCCCGACAGTGGCATGTTGTCCGGGACCTCGATCGACTGGGACCAGACCATCCTCGGGGTCGGCCCTGGGGTGCGCCCCGGACCCGAGCTCGGTGATCTGCCTGCCGATGTGGGCGGGCCGGTCGGCGGTCACGCCCGTGGAGCGGCTTCGTCGTGATCAGGGTTGGCGTTATCGGAGCAGGCGGCATGGGTGCCTGCCATGCCCGCCATGTTGCGGGCGCGGCCGGGGCCACCCTCGCCTGGGTGGCCGATCCGGTTGAGACCATTGGCCAGGCCCTGGCCACCGGGCTGGGATCGACATGGCTGGCCGACGGCAATACCGATGCGGCGCTGAATCAGTGCGACGCCGTGATCGTGGCCAGCCCCGACCGCTTCCATGCCGCCTCGCTTCACGCCGCGCTCGATCGGGGACTGCCGGTTCTGGCCGAAAAGCCCCTGACCGAGGATCTTGAAGACGCCGCCGAACTCGTGAACCGGGAGGCGGCGCTTGGCCGTCGCCTCATCCAGCTCGGGTTCATGCGGGTCTACGACGAGCGTCATCGTCAGGTGCAGGCCGCCCTGGCTCCCCTGGGCGAGGTGAACCACATCCGGGCCGTGCACCGAAACGCCTGGAACGGGGGCCGCACCGTGGCCCAGATCCTGGTGCAATCGATCGTGCACGACCTGCACACCATTCGCTGGCTGAGCCGGGCCGAGATTGTCGAGGTGGCAACGGCCACCGTGGAACGCGATGACCTGGTGCACATGGTCGTCGTCACCTGCGGGTTGAGTAACGGTGGCGTGGCCACCATCGACTTCGACGATGCCGCCGCCGGCTACGAGGTGTCGGTCGAGGTCAGCGCCGTCGGCGGCAACGTGGTGGCCGCCGATCCCCTCCGGGCCCTGGTCCGGGCCAACGGCAACATTGGATCGGTTATCGGCAGCGACTGGTTCGCCCCCTTCCTCGACACCTACCGCGTCGAACTCGAAGACTGGCTGGCCTCTATCACCGCCGGCGAGGCCCGAGGCCCCTCCGTATGGGATGGTTACGCCGGTCAGGCCGTGGTGGCCGCCGCCGCCCAGTCGGCCGAACTCGGCCGCCCCCAGACGGTGACCATGATGGACCGCCCCACCCTCTACGCCGACCCGGTCCCTCACCCGGGCCCGGCCCAGACCTGAATCCCGAACTCGATCGTAAGCAAGGAACCTGACATGACCGTTAAAATTGTGGTGCTGGGCACGGGCCGGATCGGCAGCATGCATGCCGAGCATCTAGCCCGACGGGTCCCCGGAGCCGAACTGGCCGGGGTGTACGACGTCTACGCCGAGGGTGCCGCCGCGGTGGGAGCCCAGCTCGGTTGCCCCGTGGCCGACAGCCTGGAAGCGGCCTTGGCCATCGAAGCCGATGCCGTTGCCATCGCCACCTCGACTGACACCCACGTCGACGTCATGATGGCGGCGGCCGAGGCCGGTCGGGCCATCTTTGTCGAGAAGCCCGTCTCGCTCGATCTGGCCCAGGTCGATCGGGGTTTAGCCGCGGTGGAAGCGGCCGGGGTTCCCCTCCAGGTCGGCTTCAACCGCCGCTTCGATCCCAGCCACAAGGCCGTGGCCGACGCCGTGGCCCACGGCGCGGTGGGTGAGGTCCACCTCAGCCACATCACCAGTCGCGACCCCGGCCCACCCCCCATCGACTACATCAAGGTGTCGGGCGGGATCTTCTGCGACATGACCATCCACGACTTCGACATGGCCCGCTACGTCACCGGCAGCGAGGTGGAATCGGTGTTCGCCACTGGCGCCGTGCGGGTCGACCCCGCCATTGGCGAGGCGGGCGACATCGACACCGCGGTGGTGGTGCTGACCCATGCAAACGGGGCCATCACCACCATCGATAACAGTCGCAAGGCCGTCTACGGCTACGACCAGCGGGTTGAGGTGTTCGGCTCGGCCGGGATGGCGTCGTCGCAGAACTTCGGTGACTTCAATGCCACCATCGCCACCGACCAGGGTTTTCGCCAACCACCGCTGCAGAACTTCTTCCTGGAGCGCTACACCACCAGCTACCTCGACCAGTGGGCATCCTTCATCGAGGCCGTGCGTTCGGGTACCCCGACCGCTGTCACCGGGGCCGACGGTCGAGCCCCGCTGGTCATCGGCCTGGCCGCATGGAAGAGCCTGCGCGAAGGTCGCCCGGTGCGTTGCGAGGAGATTAGGTGAGCGTTGTCGTTACCGGCGGCACCGGTTTTGTCGGGTCGAACATCGTCAAGGTGTTCGCCGAGGCCCACGGCGAGACGGTGGTGGTGCCGACCAACACCTACGTGCCGACTGGGGCCGAGTACACCCACGCACCACTTGACCTGACCGACGGCCCCGCCGTTGCCAGGTTCATGGCCCAGTACGAACCATCCGTCATCGTGCATTCGGCCATCCTCAACGACTTCACCCGGCTCTACGCCGACCGCCGGGCGGGTTGGGCCCACTACGTGGAGGCCACCCGCCACGTAGTGGCGGCGGCCAACACCATTGGGGCCAAGGTCATCCTGGTCTCCACCGACTGGGTGTTCGACGGCACCCAGTCGGGGGCCGATGAGACCACCCCACCCAACCCGGTCAACCTGTACGGGGTCATGAAGCTGGCCAGCGAACTGGTGGTCACCGAGGCGGCCGTCGACGGCGCCGTTGCCCGCGTCGCTGGGGTTAACGGTGTGGGTTGGGCCCGCAGCGCCAATCCACAGAGTGCCACCCCCCGCAGTCAGGATCCCGGGTTCGGCTACTTCGCCTCCTGGATCGTGCAGGCCCTGAGCACCGGTGAGCCGTTCCGGGTGTGGGAATCCGACGATATCAACATGATCGCCACCACCACCCTGGCCTCCGACGCGGCCGAGATGATGTGGCGCATCGCCGACCGCAAACTTCACGGCATCTTTCACTGCGTGGGCGGTGAGGCCGTCTCCCGCCGGGAGTTGGCCCTCGCCACCTGCGCTGCGTTCGACCTCGATCCCTCGCTACTGGAGTTCGGCCCCCCAACCAGCGATCTGCTGCTGGGGGCTCCGGTGCCCTACGACACCACCCTCAACGCCGCCATGACCGCCGCCGCCCTCGACTACGAACTGCCCGATCTCGAAACCCAACTCGTCCGCCTGCGTCATCAACATCAGCAAGGAACCCTGTCGTGACCAACCAGAACCTCCACCTGCTCCGCCCCGATCCGTCAAAACCGGTGAAGTTGTCGGTGACCCCCGAATCGGCGGACTGGAAGTACCTCAGCTTCGCCGTGGTCGAGTTGGCCGACGGTGAGCAGCACCAGTCGCTGCTGGCCGACCAGGAGACGGCGGTCGTGCCGCTGCGAGGCAAGGGCCGGATCAAGGTCGGCGACATCGAAACCGAACTGTCCCGCACCGATGTGTTCGACCAGATGCCCCGAGTTGCCTACGCCCCACCGGGAACCCCGATCGAGATCGAGGCCGACGGTCGTTTCGAGTTCACCATCGGCAGCGCACCGGCCGAGGGCCTGTACCCGGCCCGCATCTTCGAACCATCGGAGATGAAGAGCGAGGTCCGCGGTGGGGGAGCGGCCCGCCGTCAGGTCAACCATGTGCTGGCGCCGCCGCTCGACGCCGAGCGCCTCATCCTCTACGAGGTCTACGTGCCCCGGGGCTCATGGTCGGGATGGCCGCCCCACTGCCACGACGGCTTCAACGGCTCCCCCTACCTGGAGGAGACCTACTACTTCCGGCTCGACCCCGACGTCGGCTTCGCCATGCACCGTAACTGGCGTGAGGACCAGGACTTCGACGAGGTCCTCACCGCAAGCGACGGCGACTGCGCCCTGGTGACCAAGGGCTTCCACTCCACCGCCGCCAGCCCTGGCAGCCACATGTTCTTCCTCAACTACCTGGCCGGTGAACTGGTCGACGGTCAACGGGTGACCCCGCCGTGTTTCCACGGTGACCACACCTGGATCGAGGACGACTGGGACGCCTTCGGGTGGGACCTCCCCCGCGTCTCACCATGAGCCTGGCCGAGATCAGCAATGGCGCAGGCCGATTCGGCGTGCTCGCCATCGACCATCGCGACTCGATGCGGGCCTTCCTCAGCCCCGACGACCTCGATCGGGTGACGGCGGAGCAGATCACGGCGCTCAAAGCCGAAATCGTCGCCGCCCTGGCCCCTCAGGCCACCGGGGTGATGCTGGAACCGGAGTACTCCATCCCTCAGGTCTCGACCTGTGGCGCCCTGCCCGAAGGCGTCGGGTTCATCGCCGCCCTGGAGGCCCAGGGTTACCTGGCCGACCCCGGGGCCGCCCCCACCACCATCCTGGAAGGCTGGTCGGTCGAACAGGCTGCCGCCTGTGGAGCCTCGGCGGCCAAACTGCTACTGCCCTACCACCCAGACAAGCCACTGGCCGCCGCTCAGGAAGTAGTGGCGGCCGATATCGCCCAGCAGTGCCGCCAGGTTGGTATCCCGTTGGTCCTGGAACCGCTGTTCTACGGCCTCGACGACCCGGCCGACCGGACGCGGGTGGTGTTGGCCACCGCCGCCCGCTTCGCCGGGGTCAATCCCGACCTGCTGAAGTTGCCGTTCCCCGTCGACCCCGAGGTCGATGACGACCCCGAGCATTGGTTCGCCGCCTGCCGAACCATCAGCGAGATCGCTCCCATGCCGTGGGCCCTGCTGTCAGGGGGCGGATCGTTTGAGCGTTTCTTGCATCAACTGACCGTTGCCGTGGATGCTGGTTGCGCCGGGTTCATGGTGGGGCGGGCCCTCTGGGCCGAAGCTGCACTGGCGAAACCTGCTGATCGTGCATCGATACTCGACGAAGTTGTCGCTCCCCGCATGACCTGGCTCCGATCCGTGATCGACACCCCTGGAGAATGAGATGACGGCCACCGTACGCAACTACTCCCTGACCGGGGACGAAGCCACCCGCTCCATCGAGCGGGGATTGGCTGAAGCCGAGTGGTACCAGTCGCCGGTCGATCCGGCCACCCTGGCCCGTCTGCACGAGCGAACCAACGGCCGGGCCGCGGTCGATGCCGTGCTCTGGGTCGGCCTGCTTGTCGGGTCGGCCTGGTTGGCCTGGACGTTGCGGAGCTCGTGGTGGGCCATCCCCGTGTTCGCCGTCTACGGCCTGCTCTATGGTGGCTCGGCCGACGCCCGCTGGCACGAATACGGGCACGCCACCGGGTTTCGCTCGGAGTGGGCAAACAAGATCCTCTACTACCCGGCCTGTTTCATGCTGTTGCGGGAACCAACGGCTTGGCGCTGGTCGCACATCCGCCACCACAGCGACACCATCATCGTCGGGCGCGATCCCGAGATCGTCTTCCCCCGCCCCTTCGCCCGGGCCACCTGGGTGGCCAATCTGCTGGGACTGGTCGGGGTTCCGTCCATGGTCAAGCGCATCGTGCGCCACGCCGGGGGGCGCCTCGATCCTGCGGTTGCCTCCTACGTGCCCGAGCCTGAGCAGTCCAAGGTGGTACGGGAGGCCCGCATTTTCTTGGCTCTGCTGGCCGTGGTGGTGCTGTGGGCGGTTCTGACGTTGAGCCTCTGGCCGCTGGTGTTCATCGGGCTGCCAACGTTCTACGGGGCCTGGTTGGTGTTGTTCTTTGGAACCACCCAGCACGCAGGCCTGCCCGAGGACGTGCTCGATCATCGGCTCAACAGCCGGACCGTGCGTATGAACCCGGTGTTCCGGTTCCTGTACCTCAACATGAACTACCACATCGAGCACCACATGTATCCGACGGTGCCGTACCGGAACCTGCCCGCCCTGCACCGCGAGATCGGTAGCGACCTGCCCGAGCCCACCACCTCGACCATCGCTGCCTACCGGGAGATCTTCGCTGCCGCCAAGGCCCAGCAGGCCGATCCCAACTACCAACTGCCCCGGGTCACCGCCTTCGCCGAAGCCCACGGCATCACGACGCCCTCGAGTGGTTCGGCCGGGTCCTCCGCTTCGGCCGGTTCCGTTGCTTCGCCACCTGACGGCTCAGTGCAAATCAACGGCTCGAACCACAGCACCGCTCCGGTCACGGCTGCTACCGATCCGGTGGAGCAGTTGGTGGTCGACGGCGGGGGCTGGGTCACGGTCTGCCCGTCGGCGGAACTGGGACCAGGGGAGGTCCGCCGCTTCGATGCCAACGGCGCAACTTTCGCCCTTTGCCGCACCGCCGATCGCCGGATCTACGCCGTCGACGGGATCTGCACCCACAGTCGGCGGGTGCATCTGGCCGGGGGCGCGGTGATCGGCGGCGAGTTGGAGTGCCCCAAACACAACGGACGTTTCGACCTGATCTCCGGCGCTCCCACCCGGCTGCCGGTGTGCGAGGGGATCGCGACCTGCGAGGCGAGCGAAATCGAAGGCCAGGTGCGAGTTCGCGTCGGTTCCTGAGCCTTGGTTGGGACGTTGTAGCCGACTGTGGTCGCCAGCTTTGGTCGGTGGCATCGTCGAGTCCGCCCAGGGTTTGGTCATGGTCTGATGACACCGGTTTCTGTGACCGCCGACTCGTGTGACCCCTAACCCCTGGGGGCGGGTTCAGTTGAGCCTGGCGGTGACCGAAACTGGACCAAGTGAACAAGCTGATCCCCTCCCTCATGGAACGTCTCGAGGACTTTGGTGGTCTCTCCCGTCAAGGGGTGATCGCCACCTCTCGTTGGGCCCAGGAGCACCATCTTCCCTCCCGCTCGCAGCAGATCCTGTGGCTGATCCCAGCCTCGGTGATGATTGGGACCGGGGTGGCCGCTCTCAGCGCCGCCGGTCTCGGTGTTGCCCCTTTCGACGTGTTGCTGTCGGCCATTGAACGACGCACCCCGCTGTCATTCGGCCAGGCGGCGTGGGCCGTGTCCGCGGTGTTGTTTGCCGTCGCCGCCGTACTCGGGGCCCGCCCCACGGCCCGCAGTGCGCTCTACATCGTTCTTAACGGGTTCACCATCGACGTGGCCCGCAGCCTGATCGTCTCTCCCGACGATTTGGTGGTCAGGATCGTGCTGGCGATGGCTGGGGCGGTGGTTCTGGCCACCGGGGTGGCCACCGTCGTCTATCACGCTGCCGCCGGAGGGTCGTTCGAGTCGATCATGAGGGCGGCGGAGCAGCACGGTCGACGCCCCATCCGGGTCCGCACGATCCTGGAAATCAGCTTCCTCGCCATCGGGGTGGCGGCAGGCGGCAGCTTCGGGCCGATGACGGTGGTCATGGCCGTTTCCATGGGGCCGGCGATCGGTCTCGGGTTGCAGATCTTTGCTGACCACCGGGCTGGTCGCTCCCAACGGCTCGGCGGCGTCGAGGTCGCCTAGCTCTACTGCCGTGGTTCGGGTTGGCGATCTTGTTGTCGCCTGCCTGGACGAGTCAATTGGGCTCCCGACGCTCCCGCGGGAGCGTCGGGACGTTGGCTACGGTTGAGGACTCCCGCGCTGCCAGTTTGGACAGGAAGCGGGGAAGGTGGGGATCGAACCGGGTTCCCGGACCGTGGTTGACCTGGGCCATGGGCCACCAGTCGGTGGCGGCGAACTCACGGTCATCGGGCCGAAGTCGCCCGTCAACGCGGTGGCAGAAGACGAACCAGAGAGTGACGTCGAGGTGATCAGTCGTCGGCCCCACCGTTGTTGTCCTGGTGATGAGGAGCGGCGCCCCGGCGCTTGCCGGGTGGGGTTCGGGGTCGATGCCCAGTTCCTCGGCCAGTTCCCGCCGGGCGGCGTCGGCCGGGTGCTCGCCCCGCTCGACGTGACCCCCGGCCGGCAGCCACCGCCCGGCCAGGCGGTGATCGACCAGCAGCACGGCCTGGGCACCGGGGTCGACGACGACGGTGTAGGCCACCAGGTGTTGGGGCGGGGTTGCCGGTTTGGCCGTCCGCCACAACGGAGCGCCGGAATCGATCCAGGCCAGCGTCTCGGTCCGATGGGTGGTCTCGACGTCGTCGAAAGGCTTGATGGCGGCGACCAGGCGACGGACGTCATCGTGTTCAGCCCGGTGATTGGGCGTTCGCTCGCCGTCACCGAGCTCCCTGGTTGAGGTCACGACCGGCCGAGTCGGCCCGGTTCGGGGTGGTCAGCTTCGGCCTGAAGGGCACCGGCGCCCCGTTGCTGCAGGTAGGTCTGACGGTTGTCGATCCGTCGCTGGTTCAGGTAGGTGCGGAGGCTGCGCTGCAGGTCACCATGGATAGCGGGATCGAACCGCATGCTGCTTCGCTGACGGCTGGTGTAGGCCCATACCGGAGCCCGTCGGTAGACATCGGGTTCGCTTTGGTAGCGGGGGAAGACGTGGGCATGCAGGGCGGCGTCGCCGTTGCCCAGAATCTCGTAGTTGATCCTGATGGCGTCGGTGCAGGCATGCAGGGCTTCGCCGACGAGGGCCATGTCGCCCAGGTACTCGTTACGGGCCGGGTCACTGAGGTCGGTGAGATGGTCGACAACAGGGTCTGGTAGCAGGAGGCTGTAACCGGCCAGGTACTGCTCGTCGCCGAGTACGGCCCAGCCCGATCCCAGGCGACAGATCACCGTGGGGTTCTCGCCGTTCTGGGCCTGCTCGACCCGCTCGTGGATCAGCGTTCGATGTCTACTCACGGGGTCACGGTACAGCCCCTCACCCGGAGGTGGGGCCGCCCACGGTTGGCCCCGGCACCCGACGGCTGAAGTAGACACGCCGATAGCCGCTCTCGCTTGCCCGGTGTGTTTCCCGGAAGCCCCGCCGAGGGTAGTAGTCGAGGTTTTCGGTCATGGCCTCGTTGGTATAGAGCCTGATCTCCGAGCGATCCGCTTGCGTTGCCGCCCGCTCGGCATCGGCCAGCAATAGGCCCCCGATTCCCTGGCCGTGATGATCAGGGGCCACGGCGATGTTGTCGACATAGAGGTGATCCGGCTCTGGCCACATGACGATCAGGCCCCAAATCTCGCCGTCGAGTTCGACGACCCGGACAACGCCGTGCCCAATCAGCGAGCGGTAGTCGGCCAGCATCGGCGCCGGCGGCGTGTTCATGCGGGCCACGTAGAGCTGATAGGCGTTGCGGACACACTGTCGAACACCGGGCTCGTCGCTCGGCACGGCGTCACGAATCGTGGGTTGGCCGTCGATGGTTGGCAATTCTACTCGGTCTCCCGCTGGGTCGTCGGCGCCAGGTTCGCCCGCACCATCACCGTGGGCAGGGCTACCGGGCCAATCTAGCTTTGGCCCTGAGGGTACGGTCAGCGGCTTTCTTGGACAAGTGGATACATGGGTACTCGATCGCTTCGGATCCGGCAGATGATCGTCGCCATGGTGGCGGTGCTCGTCGCCTCGACCATCAGTACCGCTCCGGCGGCGGCCGCTCCCGCCCCGCCGGACTCGTGCGTGGTCGGTGTTGGTGGTGGGGGTTTGTTGTTGGGTGGGATGGGGTTGTTGGGGCGGCTGAGTATGTGGTTTTTCGGTCGGTGGATGGGTCGCGTGATTATTGGCGTGGTCGTGTTGTCGGGACGTCGTTCACCGATCCCGATCGTGATGGAGTAGTCGTGTATCGGGTTGCGGCCAAGGACGGGTCGGGCCTGTCGGGCAAGACCACCTGCACCGATGCTGCCCCTGGCCCTGGACCTGATCGCGAGGCCGACTTCCTCGTCGTCGGCGACATGGCGTCCTGCAACGACGACGGAGCCGCCGCCGTCGGGCGATTCCTCGACCAGTCGACAACGCCGATCATCGGCGTTGGTGACTACGCCTACCCCGACGGGACCCCCGAGCAGTTCGCCGACTGCTTTGATCCCAAGCTCGGCCGCCACAAGAGCCGATTCTCACCGGTGGCCGGTAACCACGAGTACAACACCCCGGGAGCGGCCCCCTACTTCTCCTACTTCGGGGCAGCGGCCGGCGATCCGGACAAGGGCTACTACGCCCAGACCCGAGGTGACTGGCTGATTCTGTACCTCAATTCGAACTGCGGCGAGGTTGGTGGCTGCAATCCAGCCAGCCAGCAGTACCGGTGGGCCGCC
>Ga0316190_10001181_pt1 | contig 18777 bp, 12 predicted proteins | sample Eddworburrow2_MG_FD_204929 | JGI IMG/M metagenome (GOLD analysis project Ga0316190, IMG submission 204929) | Coastal sediment microbial communities from Maine, United States - Eddy worm burrow 2 | ecosystem: Environmental > Aquatic > Marine > Coastal > Sediment | place: USA: Maine | collected... | reverse complement strand
GGCCCTTGGCGCCCGCACGGGAGACGGCATAGGGATTAAAGTCCGATTCAGCCTTGATGACGGCCTTAATAAGACTTGCATCGATGGCGTACTTTTTCGAGGCCCTTTCCACCGACCGTATAATAGCCTCCATTCTCCACGACGAAATCAAGGGACGCTCTTTCCTCTGTCCGTGAGGCGCAAACCTGAGATCGGAACGAATATTAGTCACATGAAGGACACCGTTTTTATCGCGATAGCTGTAAAAACCCTCAATGGCAAAGGCATCGCCAGTAAAGATAAACAAAGCAATCAATGTGAACCAAATCAATCTCAATGCAAGGCCCTCACAGCTTGTCTTCTTTCAATAGGAAGTTTCATAATGATCGATGTTCCTTTACCCTCTTCACTTTCAACGTCAATATGTCCGTGATGCTCTTCAATTATCATATACACTTTAGCAAGTCCTATGCCCGCACCTGACATTTTAGACGTATAAAAAGGGTCATAAATATCCTTAAGGTCCGACTGAGGAATGCCGCAACCCGTATCTGAAATTTTTACAGAAAGAACATTATCCTCTCTTTCCATCAGTATCTTAAGTTCGCCACCATCGGCCATGGCCTCTATCCCATTTTCAAAGAGATTAAAAAAAAGCTCCCTTAAGTGGCCCGCATCTGCAAAAACCCGTGGCAGGTTTTCTCCTGACATATTAACAGTGATGCCTTCACTTTTCAGGTCAAAATTATTCAGAACATCATCCACAATTGCCATAAGATCAACACATTCAAAATCAGGCTCATGAAGATTGGTAAAATTGACATAGGCCTCAATATCCTTAACCATCCTTTCAAGCCTGCCTACGTCATTGAGAATAATCTGCAAATACTTTCTCTGTTCACTCTCCTCGGAAAAGGCTTTTTCCAGCCGCCGGGCAAAACCGCCCATCGATATGAGAGGGTTCCGTATTTCATGGGCTATGCCATCGACAACCTTACCAAGCGATGCCAGTTTTGCCGACTCGATAAGCTGTTCACGAAGCCGCTTTTCATTGGTCAGGTCCCTGATGACGGCGACAACACCATCTTTTTTCCCCTTTGCCCCCTTAATAACCGATGTGGAAAGGTATCCCGGAAACTCACTCTCTTCATCCCTGACAAAAACAAATTCACCACTGTAACGGCCTTCTTCTTTGGTAAGCGTAAGAACATTTTCAACGTAACCATTCTGAGTGCCTTTTTTAAAGAGCAGTGATATAGATTTACCGAGCATTGCCCTTTCATCGATATGCCACAATCTCTGGGCGGCAATATTAAAAGACTTGATATTGCCCGAATCATCCGTCGAAATAATGGCCTCATTAACATTATCGATAAGATGGGCCAGGTAGGCCTCCGTCTCATGGATCTTCTCTTTAAGCCTCAGGTTTTCAAGGCGCGTCCTGTTATTTTCGAGAAGTGTTTCGATTAAGGCCAAAACTTCCTTGTAGGAAACAGGTTTTGTCAAATAATCATCCGCACCGAGTTTCATTGCCTCGACGGCCGTCTCTTCCGAACCGTGGGCCGTCATCATGACAACGAGCGTATCGGGAGAAGTCGCCTTAATCTGCTTTAAGACCTCCATACCGTTAAAGCGGGGCATCATCACATCGAGCATCACCACATCGGGACACTTTGACTTAAAGAGTTCCAACGCCTCCTTGCCGTCAAAGGCCTGAACGATATCATAGCCCTTGCGAATAAAGAGATCGTGAAAAAGCTCCTGGAAGAGTTGAGAATCATCCGCTACTAATATGGTCGCTTTTTCCATGAGGTCCCCGTTCCTTCAAAAAAGTATAGTTAATGGGGATAGGCAAGTCAATTTAAAAGGGCGGACTGTAAAGCGGTTTAAGCAGTTTAAACGGTTTGAACGTTAAAAACCTGCTTGACAAAAATGGCCACTAAACTATAGTCTTTAGCTGACTCAGGGGAGGCTTAACTTACCATTGGATATTAAGAGCGACTTTCTCATCATCGGAAGCGGCATAGCGGGGCTCAGCCTCGCCATCAAGCTATCCCGGCTTGGTACTGTTTCTGTTGTTACCAAGCGGGCTCTCACTGATTCGGCCACCTTTTACGCCCAGGGAGGGGTTGCTGCCGTCATGAGTGACGATGATTCCTTCGGAGACCATGAAGCAGACACCTTTACGGCGGGAGCAGGTCTTTGTAAAAAAGAGATTGTCAGGAAGGTCGTTGAAGAGGGTCCTGATAGAATTTCAGAACTTGTCGAATTTGGCACTCACTTTTCCACCCGCCCTGACGGGAATTTTGATCTTGGACAGGAAGGGGGACATGGCAAAAGGCGTATCCTCCATGCATCAGACTTTACGGGCAAAGAGATCATGCACGCCCTCACCTCATCTGTTTCAACAAATGAAAAGATTAATCTTTATGAAGACCATATGGCAATCGACCTCATTACAGAGGCCAAATTTGCAAAGCAACAAAAAAATAATCGTTGCCACGGCGCTTATGTCCTTAATAAAAAGGAAAGTGTGGTCCATACATTCCTGGCAGGGACGACAATTATCGCAACGGGAGGGGCAGGCAAGGTTTATCGCTTTACGAGTAATCCCGATGTAGCCACGGGAGACGGCATTGCCATGGCCTACAGGGCAGGCGCCTCCATCGGCAACATGGAATTCTTCCAGTTTCACCCGACCTGCCTCTTTCACCCCAAGGCAAAATCATTCCTTATTTCAGAAGCACTCAGAGGGGAAGGCGCTATTTTAAAGCTAAAAAACGGCACTCCTTTTATGGCCGAATACGATCCCAGGAAAGAACTGGCCCCAAGGGATATTGTGGCAAGAGCGATTGACAGCATCCTCAAAAAAACAGGCGATGATTGTGTTTTCCTCGATATTAGCCATAAAGATGAAAAGTACCTTAAAGAGCGGTTTCCTACCATTTACGAAAAGTGCCTCACTTTCGGCATCGATATTACTAAAGAGCCGATTCCCGTTGTCCCTGCCGCCCACTACCTCTGTGGCGGCATCGTAACAGACATAAAGGGCAGAACAGACATAAAGGGCCTTTATGCCTGTGGAGAAGTTTCCTGCACAGGTCTGCACGGAGCCAACCGCCTTGCCAGCAACTCCCTGCTGGAAGGAATGGTTTTCGCTGAAATGATCTTCCGTGACCTGGCGGCGTCAAAGGAACCCAAAGAAAGCGTCTTCCCTTCCATACCGGCCTGGAATCCCGGCAATGCCACAGACAGTGACGAATCGGTTGTCGTATCACAGAACTGGGATGAAATACGAAGGCTCATGCAGAATTATGTAGGGATTGTAAGAACCAACAAAAGGCTTGAAAGGGCAAAAAGAAGAATCGACCTCATTCAGGGTGAAATCAGGGAATATTTTTGGGACTTTATTGTTACCTCCGACCTGCTGGAGTTAAGAAATATTGCAACCATAGCCGAACTGATCATAATCTCGGCCATGAAACGAAAAGAGAGCCGGGGACTTCATTTTAACCTGGACTACCCTCAGACAGACGATGCGAACTGTCTTCACGATACGGTTATAAAACAAATAACCGCTTAAACCCTATTCACTCCTCATCATAAACAATCTCAACATTCTCCATATACCGGGTAAGCTCATCAAGCAACCCTTCTATCTCATCGACCTTATTCTCCTTACCGGCAATCTCTATGGCTGCGCCCAACTCTGAGACACGGTCGAATCCGTAGCTCCCTCCGGCACCCTTCATGGAATGGCCTATTCTCGTTATTATTTCCAAGTCCCCCTTCCCCAGGGCCTCGCGGATCTGCTCTATGTCTTCCTGCCTGATTTCCATAAAGCGGGGAATAATTTCCTCAAGGTCGGCATCGATATGGACAATATTTTTTTTATTTTCATTACTCATTTTTTTCTCCCTGCATATAAATTTATAGCCTCAAAAAGTACCCTCTTTTTTACCGGCTTGGAGATATAATCACTGCAACCCGCCTCCAGGCAACGTTCCCTTTCCTCTTTCAGGGCATGGGCAGTAAAGGCAATAACAGGGGTAGCCTTCTTGCCCTTCTCCTCTTCCCAGTTTCGGATTTTTGACGTTGCCCTGTAACCATCCATAACAGGCATCTGAATATCCATTAAAACCAGATCATACTCCTTTTTGGTGAACTTATCAAAACCCGTCTGCCCGTTTTCGGCATAATCTATCTTAATGGGAAGGTCTTTCAAAAAGGTTTTAAGAATAAGTCTGTTGTCTTCCGAATCTTCAACAACAAGTATATCAAGGGGATTTCCTCTTTTCAAACGGTCAAAGGGATCAATAGTCGAAAGGCCCTCTTTCTCAGGTGCAGCGACCTCTTTCCTCTCTTTTTGAACCTTTAGTTTTGCCGTAAAGTGAAAAACACTGCCCTTACCAACCTCACTTTCAGCAACAATATCACCATCCATCATTCGGGCAAGTTTACGTGAAATAGCAAGGCCCAGACCGGTCCCGCCATAAACCCTTGTTGTTGACGAATCTGCCTGAGAAAATTCACTGAAAACTTCCTGCATTTTTTCCTCTGAGATACCGATACCTGTGTCGGCCACAGAGAAACGAAGCAGGCAAAAGTCCGCTTTCGGCGAAAGGTTATGAGAGCAAACAGTTAGCGAAACCCTCCCCTTTTCAGTAAATTTTATGGCATTATTTGTGAGGTTAATCAGTACCTGTCTCATTCGGACAGGATCTCCCATAAAATAAAGGGGAGTATCATTCGCTATACCTTTAACAAGATCAAGGCCTTTGTCTCTCGCTTTATAGTCAAACAAGACCATCACCTTATCAATTTCATGGTCAAGATTAAAAGGGATTGCTTCAAGTTCAAACTTGCCCGACTCTATCTTTGATAAATCGAGAATATCGTTGATAAGGGCGAGCAAAGTATCTCCCGCCCTGTTTAGAGCTGAAAGATACTCCTTCTGTTCTTTATGGAGAGAGGTTTCTGACAGGAGTTCACTCATCCCCAGAATGGTCGTCATGGGCGTCCTTATTTCGTGACTCATATTTGCCAGAAATTCACTTTTTGCCTTATTTGCCTTTTCAGCGGCCCTCCTTGCCTCCTTTATTTCCAGCTCGGCCTTTTTATGATCAGTAACATCATGAATAATGCCGATCATGCGAATGGCCTCCCCCCTTTCGTTGTGTCTCACTTCCCCCTGCTCGTGGACAATGCACTCCGATCCGTCGGGACGAACGACCCTGTGCTCAAGATTGAAAGGTTTCACATTGTCAATGGCTTCCTTAAGGCCTGCTTTTACTGCCTCCCTGTCATCAATATGTATCCTTTCAAAAAAAGCGTTATAAGTTGCTTCCATACTCTCTGATTCATACCCTAAAATACGGTAGGTCTCATCACTCCAGGTGAGTTCTTCTGTTTCCATATCCCACTCCCAATTACCCACATGAGCAATCTTCTGAGCATTGGCAAGTGAATTTTCACTGTTCCAGAGCTCCTCTTCAGCCAGTTTTCTCTCAGAAATTTCCATTTCGAGTATTTCGTTAATCTCTTTGGTTTTGCGGGCCAGTGCCTCAGCCCTGTTTTTAGTGATGAGCGCTTCCCTGCGGTTTCTCATAAGAAGCAGTGAAAAAAGAATAAAGAGGGCCACTGTGGCAAAGAGTACATAGAAAAGGATATTGCGTATCGTATAGTAGGAATCATAGGCATCAGCCACATCAATTTCAGTGGTCATACCCAAATCATAACGTTCATCCCAGAGCCATGCGCCGACAACAGGAACGCCACGGTAATCACGATAACCCTCGACATTGACTCCATTACCCTTCGTAAGAGCACTTTGAGCCATAAAGGTTAATGGCTGTTTATCCCTTTCAAATAAAGCAGATCTCCCTTCCATAAGGTTAGTTCCGGGATCCCTGATGGCAATATTGAGAATACCTCTCTGTCCCCTTTTAATAAGGCCCGCCTTTCTCAGATGATCATCAAAGCGACTCTCGGTGATAAGCATTCCCTCCTCATTAAAGGCATAGCTCTCCCCCGTCTCACCAATGCGTCCTAATTTAAAAATGCGGGTAAAATCGAGTGACGGATCGACCCTCACCATAAGAAGGGCCAGAACCGTTCTAATATCATCAAAAACAGGAACACCGATAAACATGGTCGGTTCTTCAAGGGAAAGATCACCCTGCCTGTCAGGCAGAGGCACATCAGTCCGCATGGGCGGCGTTATGAAACTTTTCCCCTTAAATCCTTTTTCCAGGTACCCTCCCTTAGAGGCAAGAAGGCTGACATCACCTAAATTTTTATAGCGTTTGGAAGCAATATTAATATAATCGGGTGAGATAATAAAAAAACCGAGATCATTGTGATTTTTGAGAATGGGTTGGAGAACTTTTTTAAGTTCCAAAAGGGCAGGCGAGGCAAAAAGGTCTTCCTTTGATGGCGGTACGAGCAATTGATCTCGCACATAGCGTTTTACATCGGGACGGGATGCCCAGTACTGGAGATCATCCATATGGTCATGGGCCCAGCCGTCAAAAGCCTGGTAAGTCGTTGAAAGGACGGTTGTCATTGCCGACTCGATATCGTCTTTTACCTTTGCCCTTATATAGGCCATGGCAAATAAGGAAGCGAGGATTACAAACAGGATAATTATGCCAAGGAGCGTAAGTATTATCCCTGCACCGGCATGTTTGCTCTCTATCCTTTCACCTTCCGTGCCAGCCCTTTCACCCATAAATACCCCTTTAATGTTTCCAGAAAAATGAAAACGAACTTACCACTTCCAGGAGCCTTCCGGACTGATTGAATGAGTACTAATTATGATTCATGAGATCATAATTAGATGCTCCGGGAGCTTCGCAGGTGACGATGAAAAGTCAACCACCCCGCAGCAAGCAATGGGGTGATTGAGTGGAGTTGGGTTCTCTGCGGCAAACAAGGGGGAATGCCCCTCCAGGCTTCATTAGTACGGTAAAAGAGTGCCACTCATGGGCAGAAATAAAGAATTATTCATCTTTAGGGATAACAATAATGCTCGACTCCTCATCCATAAAATAATTCTTCTTATCCTCTTCATAGTTGTAACCGATCTCCGTACCGGGTGGGATTTTTGCGCCCTTGTCAATAATGGCCATATTAATCTTGCATCCTTCCCCGATTTCCACATCATCCATAAGGATAGAATTTATGATGCTTGAATCGCTATGAATATAGACATTCCTGCCGAGAACGGAATCCTGGACTTTTCCTCCCCGGATAATACATCCTTCTGAAACAACGGAGTTTATTACACTCCCTCTTCTGCCGTGCCTGTCATAGCAGAATTTGGCCGGAGGAGCGCCATAGCTGGCCGTCCTGATAGGCCACTGCCTGTTATACAGGTTAAAATCGGCATCAATTTTTTTGAGATCCATATTGGCTTCCCAGTAGGCCTTTATGGTTCCCACATCACGCCAGTAGCCTTTCTCTCTTTCAGCCACTCCGGGAATTTCGTTCTTCATGAAATCATAGGCAAAAAGACGATGCTCCTTGTAGATACCGGGCAGAATGGTCTTACCAAAATCATGGTCCGTATCCTTCTTAGCATCCTTTTCCAACTCCTGAATCAGGAAATCCGTATTAAAGAGATAATTCCCCATGGAAATAAAGGCTTTTGAAGTATCTTCCGGCATAGGCGTGGGATCTTTGGGCTTTTCCTGGAAGCCCTTTACCCTTAAATCAGGCTCTACCTGGATAACACCGAATTCAGTAGCCTCTTCCAATGCCACCGGAAGCGCTGAAACCGTAGCATCCGCCTCATTTTTCACATGAAAATCAACCATTTGCCTTATGTCCATCCTGTAAATATGGTCGGCGCCAAAAATAGCGACAATATCAGGTTTGAAATTCTTGATAAGGTTCAGGTTCTGGTAGATGGCGTCAGCTGTTCCCTTATACCACTCCTCTCCCGTCCTCATCTGGGCCGGAACAATCGTAAAGAACTGGTCTTTGAGCAGTGTTCCAAATCGCCACCCGTCTCTCAAATGCTCCATAAGGGACTGTGCCTTGAATTGGGTAAGAACATAGCAGGCATACATGCCCGAATTAATAAAATTGCTGAGAACAAAATCAACAATCCTGTATTTTCCTCCAAAAGGAACAGCAGGCTTTGCTCTCTCCTTGGTCATCGGGTAAAGCCTCGTTCCTTTCCCCCCTGCCATGATCATTACCAGTACTTTCTTGTTTCCTGATGACATACTTCCTCCCTACTCCCTTTTTAGTGTCTAATTAATGTTCCTGTACTTATGTGGCAGAAAATAATCTTGTAAAGGTCCTTATATCCTTCAGTGGGTACTTAAATAAGCCCCCCTTACCCGGAATAGCTTAAGAATATATCAGCTGACTTCCAAATTCAACTGTTTATCCTGATTTTATCTTCTTCCCAATAAGCCTGTATGGTCGATTATTATTGGAAAAAAGCCTGTAATAGTATAGACTTTCCCTATGTACTATGTTTTTTATATTTAATAACGCTTTAATAGTGAAACATTCCATTGTTACAGCTAAGCAGCAAATGAGAATGCAATGTTAAGATTTATCACAAACCTACCCATACCTCTCTACTATAAGTCACTCTTATCTATTATCGCCATCCTTCTTCCCCTTTTCATCTCATTCATCATAGGTTACCAGAGAAATGAAGTGACCTTAAGAGAAAGAGCGCTTCGAGATCTTCGTATTATTACCGAAGGATATGAAGGCAATACCTATCAGTTTTTTGAAATGTCCAAAAGAAGGGCCCAGGATTTTGCAAGTGACGGAATTATCAAAGAAGCCCTTACGGAAAGTAACAAGGGCATTTACTTTGAAGGAAGCAAGGCACTCAGCAATCATCTTGTTAAGAATAAATTAATTCTTGATGAAACCATTAAAAAGATAGTTCTTTTGTCAAAAACAGGTACGGTCATTGGATCAACCGATCTTTCTCTCGTGGGAAAAGACCTTTCCCATGAACCTTTTTTTGAAAAAGGCCTGTCATCTTCTTCTGTTACAGACTCATCAACCCACCTGAAAGATAAACCTCACCTTGTCATTTCTACACCTGTAAAAAATATAGATTCAGGGGAAACCATTGGGATTCTGGCTAACTACATCCTCCTTTCCGAGCTTAATGAAATTCTAAAAAAGGAATTTTTTAAAAAACTGGGCGCCCTGTCATCTCAAACGGATGATTACCTTACCTTTGATGCCTACATAGTGAACCGCGACAAATTCATGATCACTGATTCAAGGTTTATAAAAGATGCCATCCTTAAGCAACTTGTCGATACGGAACCTGTCCGGGCGTGTATTGAATCAGGAAAGGAAGTTACCGACTTTTACGGTGATTACAGGGGGGTTCAGGTGGGCGGTTCATCTATGTGCCTCAAAATAACAGGCTGGACCCTTATTGTGGAAATAGACGAAACAGAAATAATGGATCCGGCAAAAAATATGCTCCGTGACGCAATCGTTGCCATGATTGTTCTTGGAGGAATCATCATTATTATGTTCATATTTTTCAACAAAACCATTGTAACGCCCATAAGAAGGGTTGCAAAGGCTTCAAAGGATATAGCAGAGGGTAATTATCGTATAGAAATCCCCGTTGAAAGCAAAGATGAAATAGGCGCTCTTTCGGAAGCATTCAATTACATGGTTTCAGAAATAAATAACACCACCACAGCCTACATCAAAAGTGAGGCAAGTCTGAAAGTTGCCCAGCAAATTGCCCATCTGGGAAACTGGGAATGGCACATTGAAGACAACATCTTAACCTGGTCTGATGAAGCATACCGTATCTTTGGTTATAAACCGGGAGAGATTGCTCTCGATTATGATGTTTTTCTTTCCCATGTTCACCCCGATGATAAAGATTATGTCAAAGGGGCTGTCAATGCCTCTCTTGAAAGAAAACTGCCCTACAAAATAGATCATCGTATTATAAGACGGGACAAGACGGAACGAACCGTTCAGGAACAGGCCCAGGTCTATTTTGATGAATCGGGAAGGGTCTCAAGGATGATAGGAACCGTGCAGGACGTAACAGAAGAAAGACTGACTGAATTGAAGATTAGAAAAAGCTATCAATCTCAGCAGGCCATTACCTCTATTCTCAAGCTTTCCCTGCAACCCCTTTCTCTGGATGAGCAGCTTAACAGATCACTCGAGGTTATTCTTTCCATGCCCTGGCTTTCCTATAAATCCAAGGGCGCCATTTACCTTGTCGGTAACAGGCCCGATGTGCTTGAGCTTAAGGGAGGAAGGGGGATTACTGAAGAACAAATCAGGCACTGTAGTGAAATTCCTTTTGGAAAATGTATCTGTGGCAAGGCTGCCGTTGAAGAGGAAATTATCTTTGTTCCAAATATTGACGATCAACACGATATTATTTATGAGGGCATGGAACCGCACGGCCATTATTGTGTCCCCATCAGGTCAGGATCAAGACTAATGGGTATTATCAATGTTTATCTCAAGGAAGGACATATAGAGGATAAGTCAGAAAAGGAGTTTTTAAGTGCTGCGGCAAATACGCTGGCCGGAATCATTGAGCGTAAAGAAGCCGAATACGAACTCAAAAAGCTCTCTGCAACAATTGAACACAGTATAAATATCGTTTTTATTACCGATGTAAACGGGAACATTGAATATGTTAACAAAACATTTGAAGAGATTACAGGTTATTCAAGAAATGAGGCAATCGGTCAGAATCCCCGCATTCTCTCTTCCGGAGAGGCTGACGAACCGCTCTATGAGGAAATGTGGGATACAATCCTTAGAGGAAACGTCTGGGAAGGGGAGATTAAAAACAGAAGAAAAAACGGCCAGTATTTCTGGATCCGCTCACTCATTTCACCCATTAAGGATGAGAGCGGTAAAATCACCCACTTTCTGGCAATTCAGGAAGACATTACCGACAGTATTCAGTCTCAGGTAATGGTTGAATATTTTGCTACTCATGATGAACTGACCGGGCTTATTAACAGGCAGAAATTTATGGACCTCTTAAAAGAGTGGATGATAGCGGCAAAAAGTTACGGCCATTGCGGTACACTCCTGATGATCGATATCGATGAATTTAAATATATCAATGATAATTTCGGCCATATTGTCGGTGATGATTATTTAAGACGTGTTGCAAATCTTCTCAGCAAGCGACTCCTGGACCTCGATGAAATGCATAAAGTAACTCAGAATAGCTTTATCTGCCGTGTTGGTGGTGATGAATTTGTTATTTTCCTTCCCATGCGAGGTGAAAAAGAGGGCCTTCAGGCAGCAGAAGAGATAAAAGAAAGCATTGGTGAATTCCGTATCGGTGAAATGCAATTTTCAACGACAGCAAGTATCGGCATCGTTCTTTTCCCTGACCATGGGGAAGACACAAAATCGCTTCTTTCGAAGGGAGATGCAGCACTCTTCAGGGCAAGAGAACTGGGATACAACAAGTGTCATCTTTACAGCAGCGACGACAGGTATCTTGAGGAGATTCACACACGTGTGGACTGGAAAAGAAAGGTGGAAAAAGCGCTCCTTGAGGACCGTTTTGAGCTCTGGTTCCAGCCTATCCTTAATCTGAAGGATAATGCAGTCCGTCACTACGAAGTACTCGTCAGGATGCGTGACGACGATGGTAAAATCCTTCTTCCCGGTGCCTTTATAAATGTTGCTGAAGAGGTAGGCCTTATCGGACAGATTGACAAAATGGTTACGGAAAAGGCAATTAAACTCCAGTCCAGGTTACTCGATAAGGGGATGGATATTACCCTCAGCGTAAACCTTTCCGGCAAAGACCTTGGCAATGAATTGATCTTTAATTTCCTGAAAGAAACGATTGAAAGCAAGGGAGCCGACCCGAGCCATCTCGTCTTTGAAATTACGGAAACTGCCGCCGTAAGAGACCTGGACCGTGCAGTAAAATTTATTAATGACCTGAAAAAGCTGGGCTGCAGGTTTTCACTAGATGACTTTGGTGTCGGTTTTACCTCTTTTGTTTACCTCAGGGAAATGAACGTAGACTATATAAAGATCGACGGTTCCTTTATCCGCAATCTGCATAAAAACAAAAATGACCAGATCGTGGTCAAGTCTATTACTGACGTTGCCAAAGGCATGGGAGTCAAAACAGTGGCCGAATTTGTCGAAAAGGAGGAAACACTGGAACTGCTTAGAGCTTATGATGTCGATTATGCCCAGGGCTATCTCATCGGAAAACCGTCACCACGATTAGAAAAAATCGAAAAAGGTTAAGCCCCTTAAAGGGCTTGAACATTTCTTCATTCAGAAAGCTCCAGCATCATCGCCGTTTCATCACATTCAGGGAACTTTGAACATTTGATGCAGGCCCCCCAGATTTTGTGAGGAAGCATGCCCTTGTCGATCTCGTTAAAACCGAGTCTTTCAAAAAACTTTGGTTGATAGGTCAGAGCAAAAACCCGTTTCAACCCTATTATGGCCGCCTCTTCGAGACAGGCGAGAGTCATTTTTTTACCGATACCGGAAAGCTTTTTTTCATCATTTACAGCAAGTGACCTGATTTCGCCGAGGTCTTCCCAGCATATGTGCAGGGCACAGGCCCCTACCAGTTCCGAGCTCTCATCATCAATAAAAACGTAAAAATCTCTCAATCTTTCATAAAGGTCAACAAGTGCACAGGGAAGCATTTCACCCTTTTTTGCATAACTTTCGATAAGGGCATGCATTTTTTTTACATCTTCCACTTTCGCTTTTCTAAGCATTTTTTAAGAGCATCTCCCTTGCATGTTTTTTAGTCATTTCCGTAATTTCCACACCTCCAAGCATTCTTGACAGTTCTTCCACCCTGTCTTCGCTGTCAAGAAGATCTATAGACGTGAAGGTTCGCCCCTTTTCCACTCTCTTTGTAACCTTGTAGTGGCTATCTCCCAGCGCTGCAATCTGTGGCAAATGGGTAATGCAAATAACCTGGGAACTTTTAGAAACACTTTTGAGCTTTTTTCCCACCACTTCAGCCGTTCCTCCGCCGATACCGGCATCGACCTCATCAAAGATGAGACTGGGCACTCTCTCCTTGCCAAGAATCCGTCGTTTAAAGGCTAGCATGAGCCGTGAAAGCTCCCCTCCCGATGCCGTTTTTGCCAATGCTCTCGGTGGTTCACCGGGATTGGTTGACAGGAAAAACTCTGCCTCTTCAAGGCCCCTTTCCTTAAGACCTTCCAACGCTTTAAAAACCACCTCAAAACGGGCGCCACTTATACCAAGATCTCCCAGTTCACAGGCTATCTCTTCTGATAAGCGCTTCGACATTTCACGTCTTAACAGGGAAAGCTCTCCAGCAATCTTAAGGGCCTCTTCCTTCTCACGTTCCACCCTTGCTTCCAGTAGTTCACGGTTATTCCCTTCCCCCTGAAAAGACTCCAGTTCACCGGCAAGGGACTCTTTTGTTTTTATAACTTCATCCAATGTAGGGCCATACTTTTTCTTCAGCCTTTCAAGGTCTGCCAGCCTTTCTTCAACGGCTGAGAGCCGTACAGAATCAAAAGTCATTTTTCCTGCGTACTCTCTCAGCGTCAGTGCAGCATCTTCCAACTGAAAAAGGGCACTTTCCACCGCTTCTGCCGGCCCCTTGAGTTGTGAATCAAGATCAATGCAATGTTTTAACCGGGACATAACTTCATCGAGACTGCCCACAATGGAGTTTTCAGACGAGTAGATTGTTTGATCTCCAAAAGAGGCCGCCCCTGCAAGCTTTTCAGCATTAACCAGTACCTTTCTCTCATCACTGAGAGTTTCATCCTCAGCACCTTCTATGTTCGCCTTTTCTATTTCATGAAGCTGAAACCTGATAAGATCTGTTCTTTCAGCCATGTTTTTTTCATTACGATGAAGCGCTTCCAGTTCGGAAAGGGAGCTGCTGTACCGATGAAATGCCTTCTGGTAATTCTCTTTCAGGGACTCAGCCTTGGCAAAGCTGTCAAGGAGATCGAGATGACATTCCGGTTGCATAAGTGTCTGATGCTCATGCTGACCTGATATATTGATGAGGCCTTCACAGACATCAGTCAACATGGACAATGTCACCATAACACCGTTAATAAAAACCTTGTTTTTACCACTCTCGGAAATAACACGCCTGATAATAATTTCATCATCGGTATCAATACCTGAGTCTTCCAGCTTTTTCCTGATTTTCGTACTGCTTTCGAGAGTAAACAGAGCCTCAACAACAGCCTCTTTTTCACCACTCCTTATGAGGTTTGAAGCGGCCCTGTCACCGAGTATGAGATTAACGGCCTGGATAATGATCGACTTTCCGGCCCCCGTCTCCCCTGTAATAACATTCATACCGCCGGGAAAAGAGAGTTCCAGTTCTTCGATGATGGCAAAGTTTTTTATACGTAACTGTGAAAGCATTGCTAAAGTATATAACTATAGAATAATTTTCCAATAAGAAGAGATATTAAAGGACATGAAAAAAGCCGTCAATCCCTGAGTTTTTTCTCAGCAAGAAAAAGAGAGATTATCGTTTTCCCATCCCTTATCTCCCCACTATTCACCTTTTCCATGGCTTCTTCAAAGGGGAGACGTACAACTTCCAGGTATTCATCATCTTCAAGTGCCTGCTCGCAGGTCGTTAAATCGCTGGCAAGGTAGAGGTATACAATCTCGGAACAGTAACCGGGCGTAGGAACAAACTCTCCCAATTTTTCAAGATTGCCTGCGCGAAGACCCGTTTCCTCTCTAAGCTCCCTTTCGGCAGAGGTAAGAGGGTCTTCTCCGTCATCGATACGCCCTGCCGGCACTTCCCAGACCATCCCCCCAACGGCATGCCTGAACTGCCTGACAAGTGTTACATCCCCGTTTTCATGGAGAGGGAGTGCGCAAGCACCTCCCGGATGTCTTATTATCTCCAGCTCAACCTCTCTGCCATCGGGCAGGGAAACTTTCTCAAGGTTTAAGTCAATGACCCTTCCATTGTAAACTTTAACGGTTTGATCCATAATTTGCGATAATACCAGCTTTATTAAAGTTGCACAACAGAATCATTTCTCTCCATTTCCTCTCTACTGCCTTAGTTTTTCAGGGTAATTATTTCCCGTTATATGACTTTTTTAAAACCTTTTTCCTGAAATTGTATCTAAAAATAGAACAAAACTTGCTTTTTGCAGGTTCAATGATTACAATATCGCGATACAATTTTTGGAGGAACACAATGTGGGATTACACAGACAAAGTTAAAGAGTATTTTTTGCACCCTAAAAACGTAGGTGTCCTTGAGGACGCCAATGCCGTGGGTGATGTAGGATCGATTACATGCGGCGATGCGCTCAAGCTTATGCTCAAAGTCGATGAAAATGAAAAAATCGTTGACGCCAAGTTTCAAACCTTCGGTTGCGGTAGCGCCATAGCGTCATCTTCAGCCCTAACGGAAATGGTCATCGGTAAAACCGTTGAAGAAGCTGAAAAGATTTCCAATCAGGACATAGCCGACTTTCTTGGCGGTCTTCCCAAGGAAAAAATGCACTGCTCCGTCATGGGAAGTGAAGCGCTGGAAGCCGCCATCGCCAACTATCGCGGCATCGATCTTAAAATCATCGAGGAAGAGGAAGGCCCCCTCATCTGTCAGTGCTTTGGTATTCATGAAAAACTGATTGAAAAGACCGTTATGGAGAACGATCTCAAGACCATAGAAGAAGTCACTAACTACACCAAGGCAGGTGGAGGCTGCGAAACATGTCACCCCGCTATCGAAGACATCATCGAAAAGGTTTGGAAGATGAAGGGCAAAGAGGTCCACGTCAAGGAAGAAACTCCCGAGAAAAAACCTGCCATGACCAATCTCCAGAAGATTGCCCTCATTACTGAGACTATTGAAAAGGAAATCAAGCCTATGCTTGCCCAGGATGGTGGCGATATAGAACTCATCGACATCAGCGGCAATGAGGTTCTTGTGGCTCTAAGAGGAGCCTGTTCTTCCTGCGTGAGCGCTTACTATACGGTAGATGGGATCGAAGATAAATTGAGAGAAATGGTCTACCCTGATATAGTCGTAAAGCTTCAGAAAGACTAGCTTTATTCCGCCTTTTCCCGGCAGATCTAATCTTGCACAAATATAACTAAGGAGGAACCCCTTGGATAGAGAAGTCGTTTATATGGATAATAACGCCACCACTATGGTGGCGCCTGAAGTATTTGAGGAGATGAAGCCCTACCTGACTCAGTTTTACGGAAATCCATCAAGTATGCATACTTTTGGTGGCCAGGTGGGCAAAAAAATTACAGAAGCGAGATCGAGAGTTCAGGCTCTCATCAATGCCGAGCATGACACGGAAATTATATTTACAAGCTGTGGAACAGAAAGCAACAGTACTGCTATTTTTTCAGCACTCCAGGCTTACCCTGACAGGAAGGAAATTATTACAACAAGGGTCGAGCACCCGGCCATACTTTCTCTGGCTCCCTATCTCGAAAAGCAGGGGATAGCGGTTGTTCAACTCAAAGTAGACAAACACGGCAGGCTGGATATGGAAGAGTATGCCCACTTCCTGAAGGATGATACGGCACTGGTCACCATCATGACAGCCAATAATGAAACAGGAACCATCTTCCCCGTTGAAGAAATGGCGAAGATGGCAAATGAGAGGGGTGTTCTTTTCCATACAGACGCCGTCCAGGCAGCCGGCAAACTTCCAATCAATATGAAAGAGAGCTGCATTAATATGATTTCCCTTTCAGGCCACAAACTACACGCGCCCAAGGGAATAGGAACACTCTACGTGAGAAGAGGCACCAAGTTTCGCCCTTTCATGAGAGGTGGTCACCAGGAGAGAAACAGGCGTGCAGGAACGGAAAACGTGGCTTCTGTCATCGCTATGGGTAAAGCGGCTGAACTTGCAATGACCCATCTCGACGATGAAGGCAGTAAGGTTAAAGCCATGAGAGACAGGCTCGAAAAGGGAATACTTGAAAGTGTACCAAGAGCTATCGTCAATGGCGACGTGGAAAACAGGCTGCCCAATACGTCCAATATCAGCTTTGAATTCATCGAAGGCGAGGGAATCCTTCTGCTCATGAACGACCTTAACATTGCCTCTTCTTCAGGTTCAGCATGCACCTCAGGTTCACTTGAACCGTCCCATGTACTGAGGGCCATGGGTGTCCCCTTTACAGCCGCCCATGGATCGATCAGGTTCTCGCTCAGCAGGTATAACACGATGGAGGAAATTGACTACGTCGTTGACAACCTTCCACCCATTATCGAGAAGCTTCGCTCTATATCGCCATTCTGGAAGGATGGTAATCCCATAATGGAGTTTGATCCCGACTATAAGTAAAGGCGGCATTTAATTGAAAAAATACTTCGTCCTCGATACCAATGTTTTGCTCCACGATGTGGGCTCCCTCTTCGCTTTTGAAGATAACGACGTTATCATCCCCATTGTGGCTATCGAAGAACTGGACAGGTTCAAAAAGGACCTAAACGAGATAGGCAGGAATGCAAGGCAGGTATCAAGGATACTTGATAACCTTCGTTCAAAAGGTCCTCTCTATAAAGGAATTGGACTTGAAACAGGAGGAACGATCAGGGTATTTATACCTTCCGACAGAACGAATCATTTGCCTCCGGAACTGATCCTCGACAAGGCCGATAACCAGATTCTTTCCGTCGCGATGGAACTCAAGGATCTTGACGAAGAACCTGTTGTTCTTGTAACAAAAGATACTAACCTTAGAATCAAAGCCGATGCCATAGGAGTAACAGCACGGGACTATGAAACCGACAGGGTAGAAATCAGTGAACTTTATGAAGGAATTACCCAGCTTAAAGTATCGAAAGAGCAAATAGATAATTTCTATCAGAATGGAAGCCTCAAAGTTGATCCAACGGGACGATATCCTCATGAGGGTTTTATTCTTGTCGACAAAACCGATGAAAAACACTCGGCCCTCGGAAAGTATGAGAATGGGTCCATCGTTCCCCTGAACCTCTCTCTCGATCCCGTATGGTCCTTATACCCCAGGAATGCAGAACAGAGAGTGGCCCTAGACCTTCTTCTTGATGATTCCATCAAACTACTCTCTCTTGCCGGCAAGGCAGGTACAGGCAAGACCCTTCTTGCCCTTGCGGCAGGGCTCCAAAAAACAATTGATGAAAGTATTTATTCGAGGCTTCTCGTATCGAGGCCCATTTTTCCCCTTGGTAAGGACATCGGTTATCTGCCGGGAGATATAGAAGAGAAGCTGACACCCTGGATGCAGCCCATCTTTGACAATCTGGAACTCATCTTTGCTGCCACAGGCAAGCAAAAAGTAAAGCGTGAAGGAAAGCACAGATATAAGGAATTGATGGATCAGGGAGTACTGGAACTGGAACCCCTTACTTACATCAGGGGGAGGAGCATACCGAACCAGTACCTCATTATCGATGAAGCGCAAAACCTGACGCCTCACGAGATAAAAACTATTATTACAAGAGCCGGTGAAAATACAAAAATTGTCATTACCGGTGATCCCTACCAGATCGACAATCCTTACATCGATTCATCAAGTAACGGTCTAAGCTATGTTGTAGAACGTTTCAAAGGGGAAGAGATTGCAGGCCATGTCACTCTCACCAAAGGTGAGAGATCAAAGTTGGCCGAAGTTGCCACAAACCTGCTTTAGCATAAAAAAGCCAAAAAAAAAGGCAAACCCTGATGGGCTTGCCTTTTTAAAATAATCTAATATAAAGTTTTACATAAGTCTAAAGGACCCGATAATACCACCAAGAGCGGTACCAATCGCCATGCCAATTCCCTCAAAAGA
>Ga0316190_10001180_pt1 | contig 18778 bp, 17 predicted proteins | sample Eddworburrow2_MG_FD_204929 | JGI IMG/M metagenome (GOLD analysis project Ga0316190, IMG submission 204929) | Coastal sediment microbial communities from Maine, United States - Eddy worm burrow 2 | ecosystem: Environmental > Aquatic > Marine > Coastal > Sediment | place: USA: Maine | collected... | reverse complement strand
CTTCATTGCGCCAAACCTCCTAAAAATTACAGAATCTCTAAAAACAAACAACGGTAAATTTAGCGGCAATATGCCTCGCGGGAATACTTATGTCAAGAGTTATTTATATGAATTAATATATTAATCCAAAGAAAGAGAGATAAACAGGCAAGTCAAATAAAAAAGAAGAGACAAGTCAGTGACTTGCCTCTTCTGGAAAGAAAACCACGATCCTGTCAGTCCTTGGGGTTATTTCAAACCAAGGCGCTCCATGACCGAAACAGGAACCTTGTCGTAATGACTGAACTCCATGGTAAAGGATCCTCGGCCCTGTGTGGCGCTACGCAGTTCGGTCATGTAACCGAACATTTCCGAGAGTGGGATGTGGGCGCGGACGAGGTCGACAACCTCCCGAGACTCCATCCCTTCGACACGCCCACCCTTCTGCTGCAGGCCGCCATAAACCTTACCGGAAAATTCTCCCGGAGAGATAATTTCCAGCGCCATCACCGGTTCGAGCAATACCGGTTTTGCGGCCCGGATCGCCAGCGTCAGACCCCGCTGCGCCGCAGCACGCACGCCAAGCACGGAAGTGACTCCTGGGGTCACCGGTACCCGGTCAACAACAACAGACATATCAACCATCGGATAGCCGATCTGCACCCCGGAGCCGAGGGCCATCGTCAAGGTTTCTCGCAGCGCACTCAGAATCTCTTCGCTTAAACCCTCCGTATCAAGAGGGGGCAGCAGAATCTCGTTTCCGGACCCACGCTCACGCGGAGCAACCCGCAAACTGACTTCACCCCTCTGCAGTTTGCCATCGATCTCGCGCTCGAAGGTTTCGGTGTGGCTAGCCTCAGCAGAAACACTCTCGCGGTAAACAACCTGCGGTTGACCGGCATTGACCTCAACACCGAAATCATCGAGCAGGCGGCGAAGCACCACTTCCAGATGCAGCTCGCCCATTCCGGACAAAACCGTCTGCCCGGTGTCTTCATCTTCCCGCACACGGAAAGTCGGGTCTTCCCACTGCAGCTTCTCAAGGGAGAGCATCAGCTTGTCACGGTCCTGAACCTGGCGCGGCTCAACCGCCAGAGAGACTACCGGCTCAGGGACAGCGAGGCCAGCAAGCAGGAAGGGTTGTTCAACGCCGCAGAGGGTATCACCGGTCAAAGCGTCTTTGAGGCCCGCGACAGCGACGATATCCCCGGCACGAGCAATATCAATGCGTTCACGCTTATGGGCATGCATGCGGAAAAGCCGCGCTGCCCGCTCCTGAACGTTTTGGGTCACGTTCAACACGGTCTCCCCCGCCTTCAGTTCACCGGAATAGATGCGCAGGTAGGTCAACTTGCGCCCTTCGTCGGAGAGCACCTTAAAAGCCAGAGCGCAAAGGGGCCCGGAAATCTCACATGGCAGGAGAATGCTTTCGTCATCATTCGGGCTGCGGACAGAAACCGGTGGGAGTTCAAGAGGAGAAGGTAAAAGAGCAGTGACTGCATCCAGAACCGGCTGAATACCCTTGTTGCGCAAAGCAGAGCCGAGAAAGACGGGGAAGAGCTCTCCGGCAAGGACACCCTTGCGCAAAGCTGGAGCGATGCGCTCTGCCGCAACCTCCCGTCCTTCGAGGAAATCTGCGAGCAGGTCGTCATCCCAGTCTGCAGCCGCTTCAATCACAGCGTCTCTAGCCGCGGCAACCTTCTCACGGAGTTCCTCAGGAACAGGTGAGCAACCAACATCCACACCCAGGTCGTCTTCAGAAAAGGTCTGGACAACCTCATTGACGAGATCGACGACACTGTGAAACTCGCCCTCTTCACCAAGAGGTAACTGCATCAGCACCGGGCGGGCCCCGAGACGTTTCTGAATCTGTTCAAGAACGGCCTGATAATCGGAGCCGACGCGATCCAGCTTGTTGATCAAACAGATGCGCGGTACGCCATAGCGGTTGGCCTGGTGCCAGACCGATTCACTCTGCGGCTGCACCCCCTCGACCGCACTGAAAATCGCGACCGCACCGTCAAGGACGCGCAGGGAACGTTCTACTTCAATCGTAAAGTCGATATGCCCCGGCGTATCAATCAGGTTGATCCAGATATCCCGCCAGCGACAGCTGGTGCTGGACGCCGTGATCGTGATGCCACGGTCCTGCTCCTGGGCCATCCAGTCCATGGTCGCCATGCCATCGTGAACCTCACCCAGCTTATGGATTTCTCCGCAATAATAGAGGATGCGCTCGGAGACAGTAGTCTTGCCGGCGTCGATGTGCGAGATAATGCCGATATTGCGGATCTTTTTGAGGTCTGGTTGGCTCATGTTGGCGTTCGCAATCGGAAAGAGAAAGAGTTTAGTCCGCGTAGCCTTTGCGGATCAGGTAAAGGTTCTCCATATCAAGATCATTCAGCTCGAAATATTCCCGCTCAAGCTCTTCCACGTAAAAACGGTCAAGGCCGCTGTTGTCGAGGAAATCTTCACGCAGGCTGGCATCACGCTCAGAAACAATCTTGGGCAGGAGGTTATGCAGGTAAACCGCTTCCTTCTTGATGTTCACCACCACGTTATGGAACTGGCCAAGAGGGATGTCACCGGTATAGAGCCCCTTGTTGTAAAGCTCGTCGGCCACTTCGACCAACAAGGCCTCCTGCTCCACACGGGTATTGTACTTCGAGTAGAAGTTACGAATACGCTCTTTAACGTGACCGAGCAGGATCGCGTAAAGACGCTCCTGCTTCTCCAGCACAAGCAGCTGATCAACCAGGGCGGTAATTGTCAGGCGGCCGTCTTCAATCAGCGCCAGCCCTTTTTGCAGGCAGGCGATCTTCTTCCGACCGAATTGCCCCAAGTACTTGTTCTCAAAAACCTGTTTAAAAAAGAGGTCTTTCCAGAGCTTGTCGTTGAGTTCGTCAAACGCCTTCTTGTTGCCGAGAAGACTGCGAATTTGCTCTTCGCCGAAACGGACGTTCTCCATAAAGGCGAGCTGATTGATCACCGAGGAGGTATTATCGTAACGATCAAAGTAGGTGATGATGTAGGAGAAATGCTCAAGCAGGGTCAGGTCGGCCCCTTCATGGATCTTTTCGTCACACGCCTTCCCGGTTTCCAGCAGGATATGCTCAAAGGTATGGTCGCGGTTTTCACTCGCCTGGCGCTTGGCGTGCAGCAGCAACGACATATCCTCGGAGTTGATGCTGGCGTCGATCTGGGCTTCGGTAAAGAAGATGCCTTCCAGGACCTGCCGGGTTTCAGCGAGGTAATCCTGTTCATCAAGATCAACCAGCTTGTCATGCTTGAGCATTTTGTCGAGGGTATAAAAGAGCGCCGCCGGAATCTTGTTACGCACTGAAAGCGTTTTCAGTCGAGTCAGGCGGGCGTTCTCCATCTGGTTGATGCTCCCTTTCAGGTTACACTCAATCAAGATGTTTTTGTACTCGTCGACAATCCTCTGGTTATCCGGATGCTTGTACATGACATCGATACGAATCCGCTCCTGCTGATAGCGGTCGATCTCGAGCTCGCTGGCAAGCTCCTGCAAATTCTCGTATTCGTGATCCGGAATCGTCTTGTATTCGTCGTAAAGAGCCTTGAAGTCATCATGATACTGTTTGTGCTTTTTATTGATCAGCTTGACCAGGTAAAGGGAGCTGCGATGACCAAGCATGGAGTAGATTTCATCGATCAGCTCGGTATCGTCGCCGAGACCGACATGGGCAGAACGTTTGAGGGTTTTACCAAGTAAACGGGCGATATTCTCCTGCTGCTCCTGCAATTTCCCAGAGACTGAACCGGTCATAAAGAAGAAATAATTGACCGTGGCGTTGCCTTCAAAGAAAACCTGCTCAAAACTGCTTAGACCATCCGTCTTCGGTGTGAAGTCAAGATTGCTGCTATCACTGTCCTTGTAAAAGGCTCCGTAGAGGACCAGCCGATTACGCACATCGGTCTTCGCCAGGTCGGAGAGCGGCTGGTCGACACCGAACATATATTCGCAGAAAGAGCCACCATTACCACGATGACTGATCTGTTCGGCCCCAAGGATAAATTCATTTCCCGGCGAGAAAAAACGCAGGTTTTCACTATCTGCCTCGAAGAAATATCGACTGTAGGCATCGCGTGAAGCCGCCATGGCAAAATACTCGATGGTCTCGTCAAGGTGCCCGTGGAGGCGTATTTCCTGATGTTCCGGCATAGGGTCCTATGGTTCTGTTAATTTTTGAGCAGAGGCAGGCTCAAGGTCTGCCCGTCATAGGCAAATTCGACACCATCGGGTAATCCTGTCGCATGCCGCGGATAATCAATATCATGAGTCAGGTGGGTCAGCAGGGTTCTTGGAACCCGTAATTTTTTGGCCACCTCGATCGCCTCGCTGATACTGAAATGAGACTCATGGTCTCGGAATCTCAAGGCATCAATAACCAGCACCTCCAGCCCTTGGAGAAGACGCCAGGAGGACTCGGGCAGGGCACTGCAATCGACGATGTAAGCCAGGTTGCCAACCCGGTAGCCCAAAGATTCACCCGGACCATGCAGCAGGGGAATCGGTACCACGGTTTGACCAAACAGGTCAAAAGGGCCGACAACCTCGTTCACCTGCAGACGCGGCCGATAACCAGGCGCATCCGACTCGCTGAAGATATAGCTGAACAGTCCCTTGAGCCGATCGAGGACACCACGGTCGGCATAAGCGGGAATCGCATTGCCGGTACGCAGGGTAAAGGTGCGCAGATCGTCAATGCCATGGACATGATCAGCGTGAGCGTGAGTAAAGAGAACACTATCGATCTGTTCGATCCCCTCACGCAGAGCCTGTTGACGAAAATCGGTCGCCGTATCGATCAGAACCTTGCGACCTGACCATTCGAGCAATACACTGCAACGGGTTCTGCTATTGCGTGGATCACTCGAAGAACAAACGGCACAGTGGCAGCCGAGAACAGGGACACCGGTGCTGGTTCCCGAACCCAGAACTGTCAATTTGAGAGAGGGGCCGGTCATATCTTGAAAACCCCGACCTCCTCTTCAAGAGCAGCGGTCAGACGCGTCAGCGTTTCGACCACGTGATCCAGATCCGCCGTGCGACTGGCGTTGCTCTCGGCAACCTTGTGGACACTGCCTACTGCGTCAACGACATCACGACTGCGCTGGGTCAATGAACGAGTAGAATCATCGATAAGGGAGATCATGGAACGAATCTGCTCCATGCTCTCGTTAATCTGGCGGCTACCTTTCGCCTGTTCACTGGTGCTCTGCTTACCGTGGGCAGCAATGTCACGCATCGACTCTGCGCCTTCGGCAAGTTGACGGGCACCTGATGTCTGCTGATTGATCGCCGAAGCAATCTGCTCCAGCATGGAGGCCACCTGGTTCATGGAATCTGTAACCTGACGACTGCCCCGGGACTGCTCCTCTGTCGCACGGACGATACCGTTAACCTGGTCCATCGCTTTCAGGGTACTGCTACGGATTTTCTCCAAAGCAACACTGGAGTCCTTGGAGCGCTTCACTTCCTGGTGAACCTGCTCACTCCCCGCCTTCATGGCAACGACCGCCTCCTGGGTTCCTTCCTGGAGGTTGGTGATGATGGTACCGATCTCCCTGGTCGAGACGGCCGTACGTTCGGCTAATTCGCGAATCTCATCAGCGACCACGGCAAATCCTTTACCATGCTCTCCTGCCTGGGCGGCAATTATCGCCGCATTCAGTGCCAGCAGGCTGGTCTGGTCAGCCACTTCATCGATCACGGTAAGGATCTTGCCGATCGCGCTTGACTGATCACCCAGATCCATAATCGCCTCGCTGGCGCGATCAACTGTCTGACGAATTGATTCAATACCGCGAATCGTCTCTTCAACCGTCTGCATACCACGTTGAGCGTCTTCTGCCGCCTCGCTGGCCAGCTTACTGGTTTCAACGGCGCTGCCTTCGATTTCCTTGATCGACGCGTCCATCTCCAGCATCGACGAAACCGTCACCTCGGTTGAAGAGGAAAGAATACCGATATTCTCGGCCACTTCCTGGCTGGCAACCGACATCTCGTTGATAGAGCTGGAGACTTCGTCAACGGTGCTAAACAGCTTCTCCATCTGCGAGGCAATTTCCTCGATCGTGGCACCCAGCTCCAAGGTCGCAGAAGAGCTCCCTTCCGCAGCCGTAACCAGGTTGCCCGTACTCTCGGCGATACCACCAGCCGCCTCGTCGATCCCCTCGATCGCCTTGGAGGTTTCCTCCAGGGCCTGTGATTGACGAACAGCGCCCTCCATGACTTCATGGGACGAGTTACGAATCTGCCCATTAGCCGCCGCCAGATCCTTGGTCACCTCCCGCAGGCGCCCCACCACCTCACGCTGACGAGCCAGAAAAGCGTTGAAGCACTCAGAGAGTTCACCGACTTCATCGGAGGTACGGACGTCCAGCTCCCGACTCAGGTCGCCACCACCAGCCGAGATCTCCCGCAAATTGGCCACCACTTCGCGCAAAGGCCGGATGATACCGGTCGCGACGAGCAAACCTATAACAACTGAGATGACCCCGACGATGAGGGTTATTAGCAACAGGGCCTGCTGAAGTTTACTGTTGGCTGCATCCAGCTTGGTGATATCCAGAGCCATCAGCACACCACGATTCTTGCTACCGATCGAGTTATAGAAAATCCGGTGTTTCTTGCCGCTGATCTCTGCTTCGTAACTGCTCGCCTGGAGAATAGCTTTCAATTCAAGGGCTGAGAGATCCGGAGAGGTCGCGGCAAAAACACCTGTTTCGTCAAAGAAAGCTATCTCCATGCGGCTGAGGGCTTTCAAACGGGTCGCCAGGGTTTTATCAAAATAAGTGACTCCGACAAGGTGGCCGATAGGTTCACCATACATACTGATAGGAGCTGCGGCGGTGATCGCCATGCGGCCATCAAACATGCCGCTTTCGGCGTAATCTTCACCTTCCAGGCTCGCTTCAATAACCGGCTGCTCAACCCCCGAAGTGGCAGGGGTCTCTTCGTAGCCATTGGCAAAGCCGCGGTAAAGTCGCGCGCCCTCCTTGTCGAGGACCTGTACCTGGTCAAAAGGCAGGTCTTCCATGTTGCTAATAACACTGACCAGCTGAGCGTTGTCGTGACTCAATGCTGCTGAGTAGACGGCGTTGACCATGAAAGGGTTACTGGCCAGCATCTGTATCAGTGTCAGGTTTTCGGTCGATGTTCTGGTCGTCGTCTGCTCAATAAAATTGGCGGAATCCTGGGCACGCACCTGCATCTGCACTTCGAGCTCGTCAGAAACCATACCGCCAATCATCAAAAGAGAAATCACAAGAGGAAGCACACTCACCGAAACCAGTGCTAAAAGTATTTTTGAACGCAACTTCATAAATTCAACATCCTTCCAGGAGAATCTCGTCTGGCGTTATCGGCCAATTATTCTGCGGGAACAAAACTTCTTTGCAACGCCCCTTTACCCTTTGGGCTTTTGACCAGAGCGATGAAACGAGCCAGGTCCCCTTGCGGTTCGCCGTTGGTCACCAGGGTCAGTGGCTTGGTCAGCGAGTATTTTCCTGTAGCAACATTTTCCGCCGTTGCTGCGACGCCATCCACTTTGACCGTCTTGACATGATCGGCGTCGAGCATACTCCGACTCACGGCAGTGATTCCAACCGAAAGCATACTGACTTGCTGGTCAGAGGCCGCAACGATTGCCGAAACAATTTCCCTGCTGAGATAATCTTTTTCTTGCAGGATCATTTTTTTCACGGCATTGCGCATCCCTGACCCCTTCGGGCTGGTGATCACGACAATAGGCTTATCTGCACCACCGACCTGCTGCCAATTCGTCAACTCGCCAGAAAATATGCCCTGCAACTGTTCGTGGGTCAAATCTTCCAAGGGATTATCTTCGTGCACGACAATCGCCAGAACATCCCAACCGAGAAAATGCTCTACCAATCCCTGCTGCTTCTCTGCATCAGTCAAAAGCCGTCCGGCTCCGGCCATATCAACATCACCTTTAAGGAGAGCCTTGATTCCGGGACCGGTGTTGCCGCCCTCTATACTCACCTTTATTGCAGTATCATTGGTAAATATTCGACCGACCTCAGGCATGAAAAAGCGCTGTAACGTGGTAGCACCAGCGTAACGCAGGACGCCTTCAGCCCAAGCGCCCCCAACCATAAAGAGCAGGATTGCCGTTAAAATCACAGACTGGCGCAGTAAACCCATAGAGCACCTCATTACCTGGTAGCAGCGATTTAAAAAGCCCTCAAAATGGAGTATTAAACTTAAAAATTAACACCTTACAATACCCCAGTGCGACACCTCAGGCAACTCTTTATGCACGCTTCCCAGAGGGCGATTTAATCTGTGGGCGTCTGCAGGTGAGGGGCTTGCCATAGATGGTAGCAGTAACGCACAGGCCAACCCAAACGACCACTCTTCATCAGTTATTCATCAGTTATTGCCGAAAAGCCCCGCTTGGGTTAATCTTAACGCGTGCTCAACACAGGAGACGATTGAATGTCAGACACCATCAGCAGCCTGCTCCAGAAAGCGGAACGCGCCCTCGAACGTGATGAAACCCTGGTCGCGCTCCTGCAACTCGAAACAGCCCACGCCATTGAACCCTTGCCTGGAGTGAAATCCAAACTGGCTTATTGCCTTGCCAGGGAACGTCGCCAGTACAAACAAGCCCGTGCTCTCTGCCTGGAGGCTCTCAATGCCGAGCCCAACAACCCTGACCACTACTACCAACTCAGCCGCATCCACCTCCTGACTGGCAAGAAGCAAGCAGCCATGAAAACTCTCCGCAAGGGCCTCAAATTCAAACGCCACCAGCCGATTATAGATGAGCTCAATCGACTCGGCTTCCGCAAAGAGCCTTACTTTACATCCCTGCCCCGTGAGCATTTTCTCAATCGAAGCGCCGGCACTTTGCTCGCAAAGCTCGGTGCGCGCTGAGCTTTTTCCTGGCCAGGCAGGTTAAAAGTTGCACTCGTTTGACCGATAGGTTAAGTTCGCCGACCTCCTACTCCTTAATAATGATGTAGAATGCTACTTATCTATGTCACTCTCCGGCAGCCACTCAGCCAGATTGACCATAATTTTTTACCCCGCAAAAACTACAGGAAAACCATGACAGAAGAAATTTTGACAACCTTTGCCGATCTAAAACTTGACCCGGCAATTAACAAGGTGATTAAAGAAGTCGGTTACGAAACACCCTCACCGATTCAAGCTCGCAGCATCCCGCCGCTGCTGGAAGGCCGTGACCTGCTTGGCCAGGCCCAGACCGGCACAGGAAAAACAGCCGCATTCGCCCTGCCTCTGTTGAGTCGTCTTGACCTGAAGAAGAGAACCCCGCAAATCCTGGTTCTCACTCCGACCCGTGAACTGGCGTTGCAGGTTTCCGAAGCGATTCGCACCTATGCCCGCCATATGAAGGGTTTCCAGGTCCTGCCGGTTTACGGCGGCCAGAGCATGAGCCAGCAATTGCGCCAGTTACATCGCGGCGTCCACGCTGTGGTCGGAACGCCGGGACGCATCCAGGACCACCTGCGCCGCGGAACCCTGAACCTGAGTGAGCTCGCATGCGTTGTTCTCGACGAAGCAGACGAAATGCTGCGCATGGGCTTTGTCGACGATGTCGAACAAATTCTCAAAGATACTCCGGCAGAACGGCAGACGGCCCTCTTCTCGGCGACCATGCCTAAGGAGGTCTTGAGGATTGCCCGCCAGCACATGAAAGATCCGCTCGAAATCAAGATCAAGACAAAGACCTCAACCGTCGACACCATCGTCCAACGCTTCTGGCAGGTCAAAGGATTGCATAAACTTGACGCCCTGACCCGTATCCTCGAAGCAGAAGAAATCGAAGGCATGATTGTCTTCGTACGCACCAAGATCGCAACGGTTGAACTTTCGGAGAAACTCGAATCGCGTGGTTTCTCTTGTGCGCCGCTCAATGGTGACATGACCCAGGCGCTGCGTGAAAAAACCGTAGAACGATTGAAAGCCGGAACCCTGGATATCGTCGTCGCCACGGATGTCGCAGCCCGAGGGCTGGATGTCAAACGCATCAGCCATGTCGTCAATTACGACATACCTTACGATACAGAAGCCTATGTCCACCGTATAGGCCGTACGGGGCGCGCCGGTCGCATGGGTCAGGCGATCCTTTTCGTCGCACCCAGAGAAAGACGCATGCTGGCAGCCATCGAGCGGGCAACTCGCCAGCCGATCACCGCAATGAGCCTGCCGAGCCGCAAGGATATCTCCAACCGCCGCAGCGATCTCTTCAAGGAACAGATTGCAGAAGCCATGGAATCGCAGGATCTGGAATTTTTCGAAGAGTTGATCGACAGCTACCAGCATCAGTACGATGTCGGCCTGAGAAGAATTGCAGCTACCCTTGCCTACCTGGTACAAAAAGACAGGCCTCTGCAGGTTGACGATGGCGAAATCGAAGAAACTGTTAATCGCGACGACAGGGGCCCACGGCATAGGCGCGAGAATGACGCTTCTGACGGCAACCTGATGCGCTACCGAATCGAGGTCGGCCGCACCCACGGCGTAGAACCAAAACATATCGTCGGCGCCATCGCCAACGAAGCAAATATCAGAAGCCGGGATATCGGACAGATCAAGATCCATAACGATCATTGTCTGGTTGACCTCCCCAACGACATGCCCTCGGCAACCTTTCGTCAACTGCAAAAGGTCTGGGTCTGTGGACAGCAGTTGCAGATAACCCCTGCAGACGAGCAAGCGCCTGCCTTCGAGAACAAGGGCAAGCGCAAAAGTGGTCCAAGAAGCAGCGAAGGCAAGTTCTTCAAACCGGGCGGGAAAAAGTTCCCCCGCAGTCGCCCGGGACGACCGAAAAAGCCATGATTGAATTTGACCTCTCCGGCCATGAATATATTGAGCTGCACAGCCTGCTGAAAGTCACCGGCCTCTGTGAGAGTGGTGGTATCGCCAAGCTTTTAATTGGCGATGGCCTGGTTTCGGTTGATGGTGTCTTGGAGTTACGCAAACGTTGCAAGATTCGTGGCGGACAGATCATCGAGTTGCAGGGTGAACAGATTGCCGTCAGTTAACATCAGGGCTTTTGCTTCACAACGAAACGGAGAAGTTTCGTGACCCTTTATATGTTCTACGGCTTCATCGCAGCGGGAATTCTCAACTTCGTCTGTTCGATCCTGATCTTGCGGACCATGGCACGGGCCGGCATAAAGGTCAGCTTTTTTGAGATTCGCTGGCAGGTGCACAAGCACCTGAAGCAATATCGAAAGATCAGCCTGGACAGCACCGGCAAAGTCGCCTGGCCCTACTACGCTTACCAGAGCTCACTGGCCGGGATAATCGGCTTTGCAATACTGACTTTGGTCTCCCTTGGAGACCAGCCAAACTAACAGGAAAGGTACAGAGAAACCGGTTGACAGCCCTATAACCCTGTGCTATTTAGGGTGGGTTTAAACCCCTAGGTGTATTCTGTATACAATTATTATGGCAGAAGACAAACGCCAACTCATGAAATCTCTGAGCTTTTTATCAAGCATCGGGATATCTATGGTGGCGGCTACTTTTATTGGCCTGTATATCGGAATCTACCTGGACAAGTGGCTTGAGACAGCCCCTTGGATGACCTTGATCTGGCTCGGTATCGGCATTGTGGCAGGATTTCGGAACATTTTCATTCTGACCCGACGCGGAATGCGTGAACTGGAAACAAAGGGAGAAAAGGACCAGAAGGATAATGGATCAGATTGAGCTGCTGCCCTCGCAACTGGCACGGCGGAATTGGATCATTCTGGCATTTCTGCTGCTTGGCAGTCTTCCTTTCGGCAATCTTGACTTGAGTATTGGGGTTCTGGTCGGCGGGCTGATCGCTATCGGCGGATTTATTTCACTACGCAGCTCATTGAATCGGCTCTTGGGTCAAGCAACGGGCGGCACTAGATTCACTTATATGTTTGGTTGTTTTATCAGGCTGGCCATTTTAGCCGTAATTCTAGGCATCCTGATTGCCATTGTAAAAATCCATATCATCGGCTTGGTGATCGGACTCTCGGTTGTGATTATCAACCTGTTTTGGATGACAGCACAACGCGCGCTTTAAGTAGAGGAGGCTTCAGGTACCATGACACATCCGTTTATTTTTCTGGAATGGCTCGAACGTCAACTACACCTGCACATTGGCACCCATGTCACCTATACATGGCTGGTCATGGCACTGCTGATTCTGGTTGCTGTTCTCGTTAAACGCAACATCAAAACGGTTCCGACCGGTCTGCAGAATTTCCTCGAGATCGCGGTTGATGGCATTGAAAACATGATTGAAGAGACCATGGGACCGAAGGGGAAAGCCTATTTCCCGCTGATTGCAACCATTGCTTTTTTTATCCTCGTCTCAAACCTGATCGCCTTGATCCCCGGATTCTATCCACCGACTGCCAACCTGAACACCAATGCGGCGATCGCTCTGACCGTCTTTGCCATGACGCACATCGTCGGCATCAAGGAGCATGGCATCGGTTATTTTAAACATTTTTGTGGACCGATCGGCTGGCTGGCACCCTTAATGTTCCCGATCGAACTCGTTGGCCACATGGCACGGCCCCTGTCGCTGACCTTGCGTCTGTTCGGCAACATGTATGGCCATGAAATCGTTTTGATGATTTTCTTTACCCTGGTGCCTTTCCTGGTTCCACTACCGTTGATGCTAATGGGTATTCTGGTTGCATTCATCCAGACGTTCGTATTCATGTTGCTGGCAATGATCTACATTGCCGGTTCACTCGAAGAAGCTCACTAAGCACGGATGTCCGTGCTTGCGTCCTATATCGTATAGGAAAATAGATCACTAATTAGATAAGGAGTAGAAAAATGGAGTATTTTGCTTGGTGTGTAATGGCTGCTGCTGTCGGCATGGGTCTCGGCTCTTTCGGTACCGGTATTGGTCAGGGTATAGCTATCTCGAAAGCCGTTGAAGGTGTCGCTCGCAACCCGGGTGCAAGCGGCAAGATCATGACTGTTATGCTGGTCGGTCTGGCGATGATCGAGTCTCTGGCCATCTACTGCCTCGTTGTTGCCATGATTATCCTCTTTGCTAACCCTTTTACCGACACTGTTGTGCAGCTGCTCAGCAAATAAGTTGGTTTAGCAGTAAAAGAAAAAGGGAGCAGCCGGGCTGCTCCCTTTTTTTATTTGGACCTTATCAAGTCGTTCAGGCAACGCCACGGTTGCGCATGATCCGCATAACCAGAACACCCAGGACAGAGAGAACGATGCCGACGCCAAAAGCCATGTAACCGAGTCCCCGCGCCTCACCCCAGCCCCAAAGATCCTGACTGCCCAGGACACCGATCATGATTAATCCGGCCATGATCAAAAGTCCGCCAACGACATAAAAGGTTAAAGCAAAGCCTGCCAGAACCCAACCGCTCCATTTTGGTGCCATCTCCACTACCCCCGTACCGATAAAATTTCCGCATACTAGCCCCCTTCAAATCTGACAGGCAAGTTATTTATCCCTGTATATAAAAAATATACACCCTGACCATTAAAATTATTTCTTAGAGAGTTTTCACGATTGACTTTTAATATTGGTCATGATAAACCATTTTTAATCTTATACTGTATACAATAGACTATAGGGCCAAGCTTACTGTTTTACTCCGTTTTTTCTACTTTTCATACATATGAAACAATACGTTTCAGGTCACTTTAAATGCATATGCCCTGAACCGAGAGATAAACCTCAGGAGGTCACACCAATGAAATTCAGGAACCTTGCTCTTTTCCTACTGGCTTTTGCCACGCTCTTCCCAAACCTGTCGGCTCAAGCTGAAAACGGCATGGCCATCGCTCCGGAAGTCTGCCTTGAATGCCATGATGACGTGGTCACTCCTGTAGCTTATGGCGCGTCAGTTCATGGCACAAATGCCTGCACCAGCTGTCACACAGCGGTGACCTCACTGGACGCGCATATGTCAGGTGACGTCATGCCTGAGGCTCCAAAATGTGTGCGCTGCCATAAAAAAGAAACCCGCGAGCATTACTCAAGTGTCCACAAGCTGAATGAAGTTTCCTGTGCCGACTGTCATGACGACATCCACACCCATAGCTATTGGAAGGGCGACAAAACAAAAGTTATAGCCAAATGTACCGGTTGCCATGATGACCATGAGGATTACATCGACTCAAGCCATGGCAAGGCCGTTATGGCAGGCAACCTTGACTCTGCCGCCTGTAACGATTGTCACGGTTTGCACAAAATTGAACAGCTCGGCGACGAGAACAGCCACATTAATCGCGAATTCCACACCAAGGTTTGTTTGAACTGCCATGGTGACAAGGAAATGATGGATCGCAACGGTGTCTTCAGTGTCGCCGTCAGCACCTACATGAGCAGCTATCACGGCAAAAACTTCAAGCTCGGCTCACCTGACAAGGTTGCCGGTTGTGCCGATTGCCATACGGCGCACAACGTTCTACCCAAAGACGACCCGGCTTCAAGCGTTAACGTTGCCAACCTGACCGGCACCTGCGCTCAGTGTCATCCCAATGCAACACCTCTCTTTGCCAAGTTCAACTCCCATGGTGACATGTTAGACCGTGACAACTACCCTATCCTCTACTGGACTTTTGTTAGTATGACCGGCCTCCTGGTTGGGACCTTTGCCGTCTTCTGGATCCATACCCTGCTCTGGATGGTGCGTGGCTTTGTTGAAAACCGTCAGAAGCTTGCTTCTCAACATGTCGGTGAGGAAGGTCATCACATCACCGAACCACATAAACAGTACGTCCGCTTTAAAACACGCCACATCTTCCTGCACTTGACCGTAATTATCAGTTTCCTAGGTTTGACCCTTACAGGGATTCCGCTTAAATTTGCCGATCAGAACTGGGCTGTGGGCATGATGGACTTCTACGGCGGCACCTACTACGCAGGTTTGATTCACCGCGGATGTGCAATCCTGACCTTCTACTACTTCGTCTCGGCTCTGATCCTGAGCTTTGACTTCCTCTTCCTGACCAAGAAGAAGAGACCAGGCGACATGTGGCTGACTCGCCTGTTTGGACCCGATTCTCTTTGCCCGAACCTGCGTGATATCCGCGACGTCATCGGCATGGTCCGTTGGTTCCTCTTCCTCGGTCCAAAACCGACCTTCGAGCGCTGGACCTACTGGGAGAAATTCGACTTCCTCGCCGTCTTCTGGGGTATGTTTGCCATCGGCGGATCCGGCCTGATGCTCTGGTTCCCGGAGATCTTCGGCTACTTCCTGCCAGGCTGGATGTTCAATGTTGCAACGATCATTCACTCTGACGAAGCTTTGCTGGCAACCGGCTTTATCTTCACCGTCCACTTCTACAATACCCACGGACGACCAGAGAAATTCCCAATGGACTTCGTTATCTTCAACGGCCAGATGGCCAAGGAAGAGTTCATCGAAGAGCGTGGTGACCAATGGCGCCGTTACGAAGAAGAAGGGACAACGGAAGAGTTTGTTTGCCAGAAAGTCAGCGGTCCGGTCTATGACTTCTGCCTCAAGTCCTTCGGCTACATAGCCCTCTTCACAGGACTGGCCTGCCTCTTCCTGATGATCTTCGCCTTCATGGGAGGCAGCGGGCACTAGCCTGACTCGTCATATCATTAGAAACTCAAAAGGGGTTGCCGACGGGCAACCCCTTTTGAGTTTTTTAAATAGACAAGAGATAGATTCACCCTCTGTCTGCTCAAAAAATTGAAGGGCGGTCAAAGTCATCGAGATTGCAGTAAAATCCATTTTAATCCTCTTGGCAAAGCACCTTTAATACGATCTAAAAGCTCCCTGTCTATGCATACTGTATACAATCTTTCTATTGCATTCATTTACAAAATGTGTATTATACGGTTGCTCCTGATCTTAATCCTTTTCTATTATTTTTAACGTAAATCTATAACTGAGGTGCGGAACATGCTTAAGAATGTATTTGACTGGTGCAAACAACACATTGTCATTTTCACCATCATTTCAGTCGTGTTCGTGGTGTTTTTTGGCTTTATCAATATCCAGATTCTCCACATGACTTCAGAACCTGAGTTCTGCCATCTCTGCCATCCGGCGCAAGGCTTTGGCCCACTGGCCGAAGTTGACTCCTGGGAACACTCCGCCCATGGTGACGCCGGCGTTTCCTGTCTCGACTGTCATGGTCGTCCAGGCGTAGTCGGTTACATGAAAGCCAAGATTGGCGGACTGCGTGATACCTATATGCAGCTGACCATCTCCAAGGAAGAGAAACTCGAAATCCTCTCCAACCCTCATGAGAACCTGGTTCCTTCATGGCACTGTCTCTACTGTCATTCAGACGAGAGCAACGCAGCTATTCGCGAGACAACCAAGGGGCCGATGAAAATTGTCAGCATGCGTATGCTTGACGATGTCGTCAACCCTGGCTTCCGTGAGCGCAAGGGTCTGGCCGACATCATGACCGATGATTTCGTCGGTGGTACTCATTTCGACCACAGCCTGCACATTGAAGAGTTTGATCTGACCTGCCGTGATTGCCACTTTGGTATTGTTCACAACCCGGCGACAGCGACCGACCGCATGAACTTCTGCCTGACGTGTCACGCCGATGCAGGCGATGGTGCCCCCCAGGTTGCCGATTGCGCCGTTTGTCACGAAGCACAAGAAGCAATGAACGTTGGAACCGGTATCGGTGATCTCGACTTTCCCAGCATGATGTATGGCGAAGCAGCAGATATGACCTGTGTTGATTGCCACACCGGCGTTACCAAAGGAACTTATCGCCCCTCTTCTTCGACCTGCTTCGACTGCCATGAAGACGAAGCCTACAACGAGATCTTCAAAGAATGGGCCGCAGAGACAAAAGCTCGCATCAACATGCTTAAAGAAATGCGCGTCGAGCTCGAGGCTGAGCTTGCCGACGCAGACGCTGCCAAACGGGACACGACCGAAGTCTGGGGCACTTACAGCCAGGCCTTGCGCAACCTCAAGTTTGTTCGTAACGACGGCACCAATGGCGTTCACAACAACGAATATGCGATGGCCATTCTCGAAACTGTTGAAGCCGACTTCAAGAAAGCCTTCATTCAGCTCGATTCCGTCTGGTAAATCGACCTGGTTACTAAACAAAAAGGGCCTTCGCAAATGCGAAGGCCCTTTTTAGTTGGATCAGTTTGAAGCAACCTCAAACCCGGGAAGGGTTCTGCTTAAGGATTTTCCACCGCTTCAGCCTGATCTTTTTTGTTCCACCGGCCCAGCACAAATGAGGCCAAGGCCGCAACAAGACCGAAGGTAAAAACACTGATCATCAGCGGCATCCCCTTCAACTGCACCATATCCATAAGAAAAACCTTACCGGCCCCGATCACTGTTATTACAACCGCTACATTGCGCAGTTCCTTATTACGTCTCATCAAACTGAACCATAAAAGGACCGCAGCTGTAACGTTAATCAGGACCGACTGTGCACCACCAAAAGCGCTATGCGTTGCCATATGCATAAAATCAAGCGCCTGATAGAGCCCGACCCGCATGGTAAAGAAGCCGCTGAACAAGGCCGCCACCAGCAGAATGCTGGCACCGCGATCATTCTTATTAAACTTATGCATGAATGATTCACCAGGGCTTGCCGGATGTCGACGAGCCCAGAAATAATGACAGAAGGCAATACTTGCCAGAAGCCCCGAGGAGAGAGCGCCGACCAGCGAAGGTTTGGTACCGCCTGTCGTCCACAGCAAATAGACCAGTGCTGAACAGGCGTACAGTTGCAGCACATACGAAATCAAACGTAAGCCGTGGTTGTTACGTCGAACTGAAATCCAGATCATCGCCACAGCCAGCAGAGCAACCATAGCTGTGGCGATCACCGCATGACCAATCGCCATAGGTGCAGCAAAAGCCAGGAGCAAACCTCCGGCAAGGGCAAAGGAGGTTGTTCCCAAAGCCCCCCCCTCAGCGCGACCAAGCAACCACCAGCTGAACAGCAGGTGAATCAGGGCAGCACACACCGCAATCCAGCCGAAAGTCTGCGGAGTTGTCAGTCCCTGTCCGATAGCATATTTAGCCGCCAGGTAAACCCAGCAAACATTGAGAACCGGCAAGACAATATCGAACTTCGAGATCTTCTGCTGAACCTTACCCAAAACACCCAGCAGGGCGATACCCGCAAGCACTACGCCCAGGAAACCGATCGATGGCATCAATCCCTGTACAGAGAACTCAAGGTTCTCAGGACTCAGTTTGCTGAGATAGATAGACAGTTTCAGATCCCATATCTGAATCATGAAAAGAGTCAGGGCAAACAGCAACCAGCGCAGCCATGAAGCCCGTAGCAGACGTGTTGCATAAGTGGCAAAAATATTTGCCAGCGCCATGATAATGACAAGATAAGGGAAAATCGGACTCGGGTAATTGATGGCGAAACTACCGAAACTCATACCGAGGGTTCCAACGAAAACCGGCAAAGCAACATGGTGCATTCGACTGATAACGGTTGCTACCAATCCGGTTACCGCCATAACCACGTAAGCCATTTCCGATGGCACTGTATCGAAAACACGATGAGCCTCCACCACCACACTGCACATGATAATGGTTCCCCAAAGGATATACACCGGCGCCTGAATGCTCCGCTCCTTATAGGCAAACCAGCTATACATGATCAGCCCAAACGCATAGAGCATGCCGAGGAAGGAACCAATCTGCAAATCAATGCTACCACTGTCCGTTGCTGTTCTTAATGCCAGGGCAACAGCAACGATGAAGCTGGTGGTCGCGATCCTCGAGAGGATATAGGATTTATCAACCCAGGAGAGGA
>Ga0316190_10001179_pt1 | contig 18780 bp, 16 predicted proteins | sample Eddworburrow2_MG_FD_204929 | JGI IMG/M metagenome (GOLD analysis project Ga0316190, IMG submission 204929) | Coastal sediment microbial communities from Maine, United States - Eddy worm burrow 2 | ecosystem: Environmental > Aquatic > Marine > Coastal > Sediment | place: USA: Maine | collected... | reverse complement strand
TCACCGATAATGGCCGCGACATGATGGGTGACGATATCCCGCCCGATGAGCTCAATCGTGTGACCGGCCTCGGCATGCATTTCGGCTATCCCTTCTGCCACGGGGGAGACATCCTGGATCCCGAGTTTGGTGCCGGCCAGCATTGTGAGAACTACGTTTCACCTGCCCGGAAACTGGGGCCTCACGTTGCGGCATTAGGCGTCAAGTTTTACACCGGCAACATGTTCCCGCCTGAGTACCAGGGCCAGATCTTCATCGCCGAGCATGGTTCCTGGAATCGCTCCAGGAAAATTGGATACCGCATCTCATTGGTGGAACTGGAAGACGGCGAACCTGTCTCATATGACACTTTTGCGCATGGTTGGCTGAAGGGCGACAAAGTTTCCGGCCGTCCGGTGGACCTCCTGGTTCTTCCCGACGGGTCGATGCTGGTCAGCGATGACCATGACGGCAAGATCTATCGCATTTACTACGAAGGATGATGAACTCGTGAGCAACAGAAACCTGCTGGTCAGGTTGTTTTCGGCAATCTGGAGCGGCGTCGACGGCGTACGCAAGGTGCTGCACCTTGTACTGCTGCTGTTTGTTTTTCTGCTGTTTTTCGGGGCGATGCAGGACTCGTCGCTGGTGTTACCGGATCGGGCCGCTCTCGTCATTCAGCCTTACGGCTTCCTGGTAGAACAGATCGAAGGGGATCCTTTCGACCGGGCTCTTGCAGAGTTGGCGGGTGACGGTAAACCGCAAACGCTGCTGCAGGATATTGTCGATGCTCTGGAGTACGCGAAAGACGATGATCGTATCGAAGTCGTGTACCTGGAACTGAGCAGCTTGCTCGGCGCGGGTCTTAGCAAGCTGCAGCAACTGTCGGCAGCCATTGATGACTTCAAGACATCGGGCAAGCCGGTCATTGCGAGTGCCGATTTCCTGAGTCAGCAGGGTTACTACATTGCGGCTCACGCGGACGAGGTCTACCTGCACCCGGATGGCATGTTGCTTTTGCAGGGATACGGTCGTTTCCGCAGCTACTTCAAGGATGCGATTGATCTGCTGCGCATTGACTGGAATGTTTTTCGCGTGGGGACGCACAAGTCCTTTGTAGAGCCGTACACGAGAATGGACATGTCCGATGAAGATCGCGAGTCGACGTTGCACCTGGTCGAGCAATTGTGGTCGTTGTACCAGGTTGACGTCGAGACAGCGAGAGAACTGGACACGGGCACAATCCAGGATTTTACGGACAATTTCGCCGAGATCGTCGAGGAAGCCGGCGGCGACATGGCCACAGCCGCCGCTCAATATGGCCTGGTCGATGATTTATTAAAACGCACAGAAGTTCGCGAGTTGCTGATCGATTACGTTGGTGCTGACCCGGATAACCCGGACACCTATCAAGCCGCGTTCATGCACAACTACCTGGCGCAGATGCGCATGCTATCCGGTGACAAGGTTCGTTCGAAGAATGTGGCCGTCATCGTCGCGTCCGGTGAAATTCTGTTTGGCACGCAGCCCCCCGGCACCATCGGCGGCGACTCGACGGCCGAATTGTTGCGACGGGCCCGAAATGACGACTCTGTCGAGGCAGTGGTAATGCGCGTGGATAGTCCCGGTGGCAGCTCCTTCGCGTCCGAGATCATCCTGGATGAAATAAGGGCGCTTCAGGAGGCCGGCAAACCTGTTGTCGCGTCTATGGGCAGCGTCGCCGCATCCGGTGGCTACGTCATTTCAATGTACGCGGATCGCGTGTTTGCCAGTCCATCCACGATCACGGGCTCGATCGGAATCTTCGGTATGTTCCCAACCTACCAACGCACGCTCGACGCCGTCGGCATTACAACGGACGGCATCGGGTCGACGCCGTGGTCCGGCGAATTGCGTCCGGACAGGGCGATGTCCGAGCAGGCGAAGCAGCTTTTTCAGATGGTAATCAACGATGGCTACCAGGACTTCATCGGTGCCGTCGCCGACAGCAGGGGGATGGAGGTCGAGGCCGTCGATGCCATAGGCCAGGGCCAGGTTTGGACGGGTATGGATGCGTTGAATAATGGCCTTATTGATGAGCTCGGCGGACTGGACGACGCGATTGCCGCTGCCGCCGAATTGGCCGAGATCAGCGACGACTTCGGTATCAAGATCATCGAACAGGAGTTGTCGCCGACTCAGCAAGTGCTGATCGATCTGATTGGCACGGCTGCGTCTATGGGCGTGGATGTGTCAGGCTGGGCAGGGCAAAGCTCGGTGGTAGACGATATCAAGGACCTCGTCGCTGAGAAGACCAGCACGCTGTTGAGGTTCAACGACCCGAAAGGTGTTTACTCACACTGTTTTTGCGACATTCGCTAGCGCGGCTGCTGTCGCGGTCGCTGACGCAGGTCAGGACCAGTGCAATATGACCTTGCCGGACTGTCCCGACTCCATCAGGTCGAACGCAGGGAGATACTCGTCCACCGGGAAATGATGGGTGATTATCGGGTCTATATTCAGACCGCTCTGTAGCATGCTCGACATCTTGTACCAGGTTTCGAACATTTCGCGGCCATAAATTCCCTTAATAATCAGACCTTTAAAGATCACGGCATTCCAGTCGATGCCGGTGCCTGAGGGTAGAATGCCGAGCAGTGCGATCTTGCCACCATGATGCATAGTGCGCAGCATGTCCTGAAAGGCCTGGGCATTGCCGGACATCTCCATGCCGACATCGAATCCTTCTTCCATGCCGAGTTCCTGCATGGTGTCGTCCAGTGACTCGCGCGTGACATTAAGCGCACGCGATGCTCCCATCTTACGGGCCAGTTCCAGGCGGTAGTCGTTAATGTCCGTAATCACGATGTGACGCGCGCCGGCGTAGCGAGCAATGGCGACGGCCATGATGCCGATCGGACCGGCGCCCGTGATCAACACATCTTCGCCGACCAGGTCGAATGACAGGGCGGTGTGCGTGGCGTTGCCCAGCGGGTCAAGAATTGCAGCCATATCGTCCGTGATCGCTTCGGACAGTTTAAAGACGTTGAATGCCGGGACGGACAGGTACTCGGCAAATGCGCCCGGGCGATTGACGCCCACACCGAGCGTGTTCATGCACAGGTGACGCCGCCCGGCGCGACAATTGCGACACATGCCGCAGGTGATATGGCCTTCAGCCGACACTCGGTCGCCAATATTGAAACCTCGGACTTCGCTGCCGCACTCGACGATTTCGCCGCAGAATTCATGCCCGGCCGTCAGCGGCACCGGTATCGTGTTCTGTGCCCAGTCATCCCACTGGTAGATGTGAATGTCAGTGCCACAAATCGCCGTCTTGTTGATCTTGATCAGAACATCGTTGTGGCCGACCTTGGGCACCTCGATATCCTCCATCCAGATCCCACGTTCTGCCTTAGCTTTTACTAATGCTTTCATTAACTTATAACCTTAAGTTCACGTCCTACTTCAGTAAATGCCTCGACCGCCTGGTCGAGCTGCTCACGCGTCAATCCGGCCGTCATCTGGGTGCGAATACGCGCTTCGCCCTTCGGTACAACCGGAAATGCAAAGCCAATAACGTAAATGCCGCGTTGTAACAGTTTGTCAGCCATCGTCGTTGCCAGCTTGGCGTCGCCAAGCATGACCGGAATGATCGGGTGTTCGCCGGGCTTCAGGTCAAATCCGCGCTCTGTCATCTGGCTACGAAAATATGCGGCATTGGCGTGCAAGCTCTCGCGCAATGAACTGTCACGATCGAGAAGGTCGAGAACCGCAATCGACGCGGCGGCGATGACGGGTGCCACAGAATTCGAGAACAGGTAGGGTCTGGAACGCTGACGCAACCAGCCGACAATTTCCTTGCGACCGGAGGTAAAGCCGCCGGACGCGCCGCCAAGCGCTTTGCCCAGCGTGCCCGTGATGATGTCGATACGCCCCATAACGCCCCGGTATTCGTGCGTGCCGCGACCTGTTTCACCCAGAAATCCCGTTGCGTGGCAGTCATCGATCATCGTCAATGCGTCATGTTTATCGGCAAGATCACAAATGGCGTTGAGGTCGGCAATTGTGCCGTCCATCGAAAACACGCCGTCCGTCACGATCAGGCGAGCATTCGCGTCTTTTGCGGCCTCGAGCTGAGCCTCGAGGTCGGACAGGGTGTTGTGTTGGTAGCGATAGCGTTGCGCCTTGCAGAGGCGAATACCGTCAATGATGCTGGCGTGATTAAGGGCATCGGAAATCACCGCATCGTCCGGGCCGAGAATGGTCTCGAACAATCCGCCGTTGGCGTCAAAGCAGGACGGGTAGAGGATCGTGTCCTCGGTACCGAGAAACTGGCTGATGCGGTCTTCGAGTTCCTTATGCAGCGTCTGCGTGCCGCAGATGAAGCGCACTGACGCCATACCGTAGCCATATTCGTCGAGCGCCTTGTGCGCTGCGGCAATGACGTCAGGATGATTCGCAAGGCCCAGGTAGTTATTCGCGCACAAGTTCAAGACGTGTTGCGTGGCGCCGTTTGAACGCACGTCAATGGCGGCCTGTTGTGGCCCGGCGATCAGGCGTTCAGTCTTGTAGAGCCCCTGTGATTTCAGGGCTTCGGTCTGGTCTCTGAGAGAGTCGAGAAATGTAGCTGGCACGGGCGGAATCTCAGCGGGTCAAAAGAGAGACAAAGTATAGCAATCAGCCACCACATCGTTACCATACGTGCTTTTCCCACCGGACTGGCGGCCCACTAATGCGATTCACCAATCAGGCAGCGGCTCAACCCGACGCCATCCCTGGACTCAACGACCTGTACCTGGCCGACGAGGAAGCGCTCGTCAGGGAACTCGCCGAGGCGGCGGATCCGGGCGATGCTGCACGCGAGCAAATTCAGCGCACTGCGGCTCAGCTGGTGCGCGCCGTGCGCCAGCACAAAGCGAAGGAAGGCGGCATCGATGCATTCCTGCAGCAATACGACCTGTCCTCCGAAGAGGGCGTGCTGCTCATGTGCATCGCCGAGGCCCTGCTGAGAATTCCGGATGCGGACACCGCCGACCGGTTAATCGCCGATAAGATTACGTCGGCCCAATGGAAAGACCATATCGGTGTCAGCGACTCGATGTTCGTCAACGCATCGACCTGGGGCCTGATGCTCACCGGCCAGTTGCTGTCATTGGACGAAGGTGCGATCAAGAATCCTGCGCGGGCGCTCGGCAAGCTGGCGAGTCGCGCTGGCGAACCCGTTGTCAGAACGGCTATGCGCCAGGCGATGCGCATCATGGGGCACCAGTTCGTCATGGGCCGGACTATTGATGAGGCACTGGCACGGGCCGCAAAGAAGAACAACGAGGCCTATCGTTATTCATTCGACATGCTCGGAGAGGCAGCCCTGACCGAGGCCGACGCACAGCGCTATTTCGAGGCATATCACGATGCGATCAAGCGCATAGGTGCCGGGCCACAGGGACCCGCCAGCGACATTTTTTCGGCCGCCAGTATTTCGGTGAAACTGTCTGCATTGCACCCGCGGTACTCGTGGATGCAGCATGATCGCGTGATGTCAGAGCTGGTGCCGCGCATCGCCGAGCTTGCCGCGCACGCAAAAGCATCCGGCATTGCATTGACCATTGATGCCGAAGAGGCGGATCGACTGGAGATTTCGCTGAAAATTTTCGAGCGTGTGTACCGTGACCCTGCATTGAGTGGTTACGAGGGACTTGGACTCGCCTTACAGACGTATCAGCGCCGGGCGCGCAATGTGGTCACTTTTCTAACCGGGATTGCCGGGGATGTCGGGCGACGCATACCTGTGCGACTCGTTAAGGGTGCCTATTGGGATACCGAGATCAAACGGGCACAGGAGGAGGGTCTGTCCAGCTATCCGGTGTTCACCCGCAAAGCGCATACCGATGTTTCCTACCTCGCTTGCGCGCGCCAGGCGCTAGCGGCAGGCAGCGCGTTGTACCCGCAGTTTGCGACCCACAACGCGCATACACTTGCGAGCGTCATGCACTACGCCGGCTCGCGGCGCGACTATGAGTTCCAGCGGCTGCACGGCATGGGTGAGGAGCTGTATGGCGAGGTCATCGATGCGGACAAATTTGATCGCCCGTGCCGCGTGTATGCGCCGGTTGGCAGCCATGAAGACCTGTTGCCTTACCTGGTGCGCCGCCTGCTCGAGAACGGTGCGAATACCTCGTTCGTGAATCGCATTGTTGATGAGTCAGTCGACGTCAGTGAGATCGTCGCCGATCCGCTTGCAACCACCCGCAGCAAGGATTACTTGCCACACCCTGCGATCGTTCCACCGGCGCAGCTGTTTGGAGATGAACGGCAGAACTCGAGCGGAATCAATTTGCCGGATCACACGATCAGCGCCGCGTTGCTCGCGGACATGCAGTCAGAAGCGGGCAAGATGCGTTCGGCGCATCCGTTCGTGGGTGGCAAGGCAATGCAGGGTGTCGAAGAGGCCTCCCGCAATCCGGCTGATAACGATGATGTCGTCGGTGTCTGCGAGCTGGCCGAGCCCGCGCATGTCGATACGGCACTTGACCTCGCGGTCATCGGGCAGATCGAATGGGACCGCACGCCTGCAAGTGAGCGAGCCGTGATTTTGAACCGTGCAGCGGACCTGTTTGAGGAGCATACGGCGGAGCTGCTTGCATTGTGCGTCGCGGAGGCTGGAAAGACGATTCCCGACGCGATCTCGGAATTACGAGAGGCGGTGGACTTTCTGCGTTATTACGCTGCGCAGGCAAACGCGCTTTTCGGACCCGCTCGCGAACTTCCGGGGCCGACGGGCGAACGCAACACACTTGGCCTCCGTGGCAGGGGTGTATTCGTCTGTATCAGTCCGTGGAATTTCCCGCTGGCGATTTTCACCGGCCAGGTCGCCGCTGCACTGGCGGCCGGCAATGCTGTACTCGCGAAGCCGGCGGAACAGACGCCACTCGTTGCCTTTCGCGCTGTAGAGCTGTTGCTGGAGGCAGGAATTCCGCCTGCTGTATTGCATTTTCTGCCGGGTGACGGCGCGGCGATCGGTGGCAGGGCGGTGGCTGACCCCCGCGTTGCCGGCGTTGCATTTACGGGTTCAACGGAAACAGCACGCCTGATCAACAGGACGCTGGCGGGACGCGACGGACCTATCGCCGTGTTGATCGCTGAGACCGGCGGCCAGAATGCGATGTTTGTGGACAGTTCCGCACTGCCGGAACAGGTTGTTCTCGACAGCGTCTACTCCGCGTTTAACAGTGCCGGGCAACGATGCTCGGCGCTTCGATTATTGTGCGTGCAGGAAGATATTGCGCCACGTGTTGTTGAGATGCTCGTAGGCCACATGGACGAGCTCGTGATCGGTGATCCGGCGCTGCTGTCGACGGATGTCGGGCCGGCAATTGACGGCGAGGCGCGAGCATTACTTGATGCACACGTCGCGAGAATGAGTGACGAAGCCAGGGTCATTCACCGCTGTGCACTCGATGAGCAGACCAAATCGGGGACGTTCTTCGCACCAACGCTGATCGAGATCGACTCCATCGATGTTCTCGAGCGCGAGGTTTTCGGACCCGTGTTGCATGTACTCCGATTTCGCGGCAGGGATCTTGGCAAGACGATTGACGCGGTCAATGCGACCGGCTATGGCCTGACGATGGGCCTGCACAGCCGGATTGACTCGCGCGCAAGCGCAATGGCCAAGCAGTCTGGTGCCGGCAATTTCTACATCAATCGCAACATGATTGGTGCGGTTGTCGGTGTGCAGCCATTCGGCGGGCGAGGGCTATCGGGGACTGGTCCGAAAGCCGGTGGGCCGCACTACCTGCCGCGATTCGGGACCGAGTTTACCGTCAGCAATAACATCTCTGCGGTGGGCGGCAATGCCAGCCTGCTGTCACTCGAATCGGACTGAAAATGGCCGCAATCAGTATTTTCGACATCTTCAAGATCGGAATCGGGCCATCGAGCTCGCACACGGTCGGGCCAATGAAGGCAGCGCGCGCATTCGTGGCGGGCATCGAATCTGTCGCAAGCCAGGTCACGGAAATCGAAGTAACGCTGCACGGCTCACTGGCCTACACGGGCAAAGGCCACGGCACGGATTCAGCGGTGGTGCTTGGGTTGATGGGCCTGGAGCCCGAGACTATCGATCCGGATGCCGTAGAAGGCATCCTGCGTCGCGTTCACGATGACAAGCGCCTGAGTGTCGCCGATATTGGTGACATTGAGTTCGACCCCGATACGCATCTGCGATTCGACTACGGGGATGAGTTACCGCGGCACACGAACGGCATGCGCTTCGTTGCGAAATCCGGCTCGGGCAAAGTTCTTGCGGACGAGAATTACTATTCGCTGGGCGGTGGATTTATCGCCCACAACGACGAGCCTGAGCCAACGAACCAGGAGGGCGATCCGCCTTTCCTGTTCGACAGCGGCAACTCCTTATTGCAGGTAGCGTCGGAGAACGGACTGAGTATCGCCGAACTCGTGCACACGAATGAGCGACATTGGCGCGATGCAGAGGAGATTGAGCGCCGCCTGTCGGGCATTTGGCAGGCCATGCGTGAGTGTATAGAGCGCGGGCTCGCGAGCGATGGCGTCTTGCCGGGTAAAATGGCGGTGCTGCGCCGGGCGGCGAAGTTGCATCGTCGACTGTCAGAACGGGGCGAGCCGTCGGCAATCGATGCGATGGAATGGGTCAACGCGTTCGCAATCGCTGTCAACGAAGAAAATGCAGCGGGTGGGCGTGTCGTTACGTCACCAACCAATGGCGCGGCCGGAATTATCCCCGCCGTGCTGATGTATTACGAACGCTTTGTTCCGGACGCATCGGAAGAGGGTATCAGGACGTTCCTGCTTACGGCCGGGGCGATCGGCATCCTGTACAAGGTGAATGCTTCGATCTCAGGTGCCGAGATGGGTTGCCAGGGAGAGGTGGGAGTTGCCTGTTCAATGGCGGCCGCGGGGCTGGCGGCCGCGTTCGGCGGATCAAATGATCACATAGAGGAGGCGGCGGAGATTGGGATGGAACACAACCTTGGGCTTACCTGCGATCCCATCGGTGGCCTTGTCCAGGTTCCGTGTATCGAGCGCAACGCGATGGGTGCCGTCAAGGCTATCAATGCCGCTCGGCTTGCCATGCATGGTGACGGTACGCACATCGTGTCGCTTGACCAGGTCATAGAGACAATGCGCCAGACCGGTCTCGATATGTCGTCGCACTACAAGGAGACGTCGCAAGGCGGGCTCGCAGTAAACGTGCCGGAGTGTTGAGGCCCTATTGGTGTTTCTTTGGGTAATCGTACAAGACGAGTTCCGTCTTTGGACGGTCGTAGAGCATCCAGTCGTCGCTGTCGAGATTGACCGACACCACTCCTGATGTTGGCAGGTTGTTGGTCAGGCCGGGTACAAGATAGTTCGCAAAGTCCGTCAGGCCCGGGTTATGGGCGAATAGCATCAGGTTATTGAATCCCACATCCTGTGTTGCCACGACGTCGAGCAGATTGTCCAGCGAGGCCAGGTAGAGACCATCTTCGCGCTGCAAAAATTCGATCGGATAACCGAGTTCCCGGGCAAATATTTTGGCTGTGGTCCAGGCACGCACGGCTGGGCTGCTTATGATTTGTGAAGGCCGTACGCCGGCCGCTGCGATGGATCGGCTCATGAACGGCGCATCGCGCTCGCCGCGCTTGTTCAGAGGACGTTCGCGGTCGCTCAGGCTCCTGTCATTCCAGCTCGATTTTGCGTGGCGAACAAGTGTCAGAGTCTTCATTGCATGCTTGTGGTGGCGCCGATGACAAGAGCAAGTTTACATCAAGCCTGTCTGCAGCAGGGCCTCTTCTGACATCATGCTCTGGTTCCATGGCGGGTCGAAGACCAGTTCGACGACGACGTCTGATACCGTTGGAATGATGGCGATCTTTTCCTGGGCGTCCTGCACCAGAACGTCGCCCATGCCACAACCGGGAGCCGTCAGCGTCATATCTACGCTGACACTGCGCTGGCCATTGCCAAGGGGCGTAACATCGCATCGATAGATCAGGCCCAGATCCACGATATTTACCGGGATCTCGGGGTCGTAGCAGGTCTTGAGTTGTTCCCAGATGACCGCTTCGATGTCGGCATCCGACGCGTTCTCCGGGATCGCCGGTGGCGGCACGGGTTCCTTTCCAATGGCGTCGGCATCGCGGCCCGCAATACGGAACAGGTTGCCCTCGACATAGACGGTGAAACTGCCGCCGAGTGCCTGCGTGATAAAGCCGCTGGTTCCTTCGCGCAACAGGAGTTCCTCACCCGCCGGGATGATGATTGCTTTGACGTCGCGCGACATCGTGAATGGGTCATTCATGTGGCCAAACATAGCTGCAACTACTCCGTCGAGACCGGTTGTGACTGGCCCTTAACGGCCGAATTGAGTGCGTGCCACGCAAGCGTTGCGCACTTCACGCGTGATGGATAGTCGCGCACACCATCGAGTGCGCGGATCTTGTCGAGGTTCACGCCGATGTCATGGCCCACATGCTGGCCCGGACTGGTCAAGCGTTCGGTGACCTCGGCAAAACAGTCAAGAGCAGTTTGCACGCTGAGCCCGGTGACGAGATCTGTCATCAGCGATGCTGAGGCAACGGAAATCGCACAGCCGCTGCCCTCGAAGGATGCTTCTGTAATCACATCGCCGTCGACTTTTGCGTACACGCGCAGCTTGTCGCCGCACAAAGGGTTTATGCCCGCAGCTGTATGTGTCGCGCCGTCAATCTTGTGGAAATGGCGTGGGTTGCGGGCATGATCGAGGATCAGTTCTCGATACAGGTCGCGCAGTTCGTCGTCCTGGTTGATATCGATCGCGTTCATGAAAATATCTGTTGCGCCTTACGAATGGCGTTGACGAGTTGATCGATGTCATCGCGGTTGTTGTACAAGGCAACGGATGCTCGCGCTGTCCCCGGGACGCCGAAATAATCCATAACCGGCATCGCGCAGTGGTGCCCGGTACGAATCGCGACGCCCTGATGGTCGAGAATGGTGCCGAGGTCATGCGGGTGAATATCATCGACGAGGAACGATTGCACACTGGCCTTGGTTGCCGCCGTGCCAATCAGGCGCATGCCGTCAATATTGCTGAGCTGCTGCATCATGTATTCGAGCAACTGTGTTTCATGTTGGGCGACGTTTTCCATCCCGACTGACAACAGGTAGTCGATGGCCGCCCCAAGTCCGATCACGCCTGAAATATTCGGTGTGCCTGCCTCGAATTTATAGGGCAGTTCATTGAAGGTTGTGCCGTCGAATGACACTTCCAGAATCATGTCTCCGCCACCCTGGTAGGGCGGCATGTCTTCAAGCAACGCTTCTTTGCCAAACAGCACTCCGGTGCCGGTCGGGCCGAACATCTTGTGTGCTGAGAAGGCGTAGAAATCGCAGTCAAGTGCCTGTACGTCGACACTCATGTGAGGTACGCCCTGTGCGCCGTCCAGTAAGACCGGGATGTCGCGCGCTTTCGCACGGCAGATGATGTCCTTTACCGGGTTAACCGTTCCCAGCGCGTTAGATACATGTGCAACGGCGATCAGTCGTGTCCGATCTGATACGAGTTTGTCGAACGCATCGATTTCGAGTTCGCCGGCTTTGTTAATCGGTGCGGCAACCAGTTTTGCACCCGTCTGCTCGCAAACGAGCTGCCACGGCACGAGATTCGCGTGATGCTCCATGTGGGTAATCAGGATTTCGTCACCGGCTTGCAGTCGCGGTCGGCAATAACTCTGGGCAACGAGGTTGATCGATTCCGTCGTACCACTGGTCAGGATGACTTCTTTGCGACTTGAAGCGTTGATGAACGAGCGAATCTTGTCACGCGCTCCTTCATAGGCCTCTGTCGCCCTGTGACTCAGTGTGTAAACGCCACGATGGACGTTGGCATGGTCGTGTTGCTGGTAGTGGGAGACCGCCTGAATGACAGACTCAGGCTGCTGGGCCGATGCTGCGCTGTCCAGGAAGGCTAACGGGTGCCCATGCACCTGCTGATGCAGAGCGGGGAAGTCGCGTCGGCAGTCAGCGACCGAGGAGAATCGGGTTTCCTGGGGCTGGCTCATGCGTCCGTCTCCTGCATCAGCTGGTCGAGGCGGCCGGCGATTCTATCGGCCAGGAAATCATGCAGTGAGCTGATCGGTGATTTGCCGACGATCGCCTGTGCAAATGCCCGAGTCAGTACCTGCTTCGCGTCGTGCCGGCTCAGGCCGCGGGTGCGCAGGTAAAACAGTGCAGTTTCATCGAGCTGGCCAACGGTAGTGCCGTGGCTGCATTTCACGTCGTCTGTATAGATCTCGAGTTCGGGCTTTGCGTCGATCTCGGCTTGCTTCGACAGCACCAGGTTGTGATTCGCCTGTTCGGCATCCGTGCCGTCTGCGCCCTCGTGCACAATAGCCTTGCCATTCCACACGCCGCGCGCCTTGCCTGTCAGGATGCCGCGATATTCCTGGCGAGACTCTGTCGGCCCGGCGCGGTGATCGGCGCGCGTGTGATTGTCGATGTGTTGGCCATCACCAATGAGGTATAAGCCGGCGAACTCGGCATTGCCGCCGGGGTTCGCGAGATCGATGACGAGGTCGTTTCGAACCAGGCGACCGCCAAAGTCAAATGCGCAGTGCCTCAACTCGGCATCGCGGCCAACCGTGAAAGACTGATAGCCGGTTTGTTCGTGCAAACGATCACGGTCCTGGATACGAACATAGTCCGCGCGTGAGCCGTCTCCCAGCGTCACGTTGACGACGGAGTTCGCATATATCTCCGCAATACCATCTGATGTGTGGTATTCGATAAAACTCGCTGAACTGTTTGCGGCGAGGTCAATGTCGACGCGAATCTGTGACACGGTTGCAGCACTGTCGGAATGATCAACGATGAGAATGCCGATGGGACGGGCAAGTTCGGCAGAGGCCGCAATCGAGATACGCAGGCCATCACGTAACAAGGCCGCATTCAGGTCACCAAGCCTGCCGGATGGCGTCAATCGTTCGGACGAGCTGCTGTGGCGTTTGATTTCAACGCCTGCAATTGCAGTTGCGTCAAGCGCCTGAGCATCAATCTGGCCGTTGTCGATGACGATCCAGTCAGCGTCTATGTTGCGGACAATGTCGTTCGCCGCAGCAATGCCAGCGCACGGCACTTCGGCACCTGCTTCAAGCCAGCGGTTCGCGATAGCAACCGCGCCGGAGAGGTCTGTGTACTTCCAGTTTTCTTCGCGACTGCCGGGGATGCCGTCCTGGCGCAGCTGATCAAGTGCGGCGCGTCGAGACGTGGCCAGGTTGTCCTCTGGCCATGCCGCGACCACTTTGTTCAGTGCGTCGATAGAAAGGGCTGGCGATTTCATCCGTTAGCGGCCTCGCGCACCCAGTCGTATCCTTTCTCTTCCAATTCGAGCGCAAGCGACTTGTCACCGGAGCGCACAATACGTCCCTCCGACAAGACGTGAACGTAATCGGGTTCGATGTAGTCAAGCAGGCGCTGATAGTGAGTGACAAGCACAATGGCTCGATCTGGCGTGCGCAGCGCGTTGACGCCCTCGGCGACGGCACGCAATGCGTCAATATCGAGGCCCGAGTCCGTCTCGTCGAGGATTGCGAGACTGGGTTCGAGCATGGCCATCTGCAAAATCTCGTTACGCTTTTTCTCGCCGCCCGAAAACCCCTCATTGACGCCACGGTTCAGGAATTTCGGGTCCATGCCGAGCAGGGCCATCTTTTCCCTGGCGAGCTTGAGAAACTCAAATGCGTCGATCTCGTCGAGTCCCTGATGTTTGCGCTTGGCATTGACCGCCGCCTTGAGCAAGTAGGCGTTGTTAACGCCCGCTATTTCGACGGGGTACTGGAAGCCAAGGAAGATGCCTTCGCGCGCCCGTTCCTCGGGTTCGAGTTCAAGCAGGTCCTTGCCGTTGAACTCTACAGTGCCGTCGGTAACTTCATAATCGCTGTGTCCGGCGATCACCTGCGCAAACGTGCTTTTCCCAGAGCCGTTAGGGCCCATGATGGCATGTACTTCGCCGGCGTTGATATGCAGCGAAAGGCCGCGCAGAATTTCGGTGCCACCAATGGAGGCTTTCAGATTTTTGACTTCGAGCATTGCTTTTCCTTACCCGACGGCGCCTTCGAGGCTGACGCTCAACAGCGCTTGTGCCTCGACTGCAAATTCCATCGGTAGTTCCTTGAAGACTTCCTTGCAGAAGCCGTTGACGATCATGTTGACGGCATCTTCTTCCGAGATGCCGCGCTGGCGACAGTAGAACAGCTGGTCCGCCGAGATTTTCGACGTGGTTGCTTCGTGTTCGACCTTCGCCCCGGGGTTCTTGATTTCCATATAGGGAAATGTGTGCGCGCCACATTCCTTGCCGATGAGCAGCGAATCGCACTGGGTGTGATTTCGGGCACCATCTGCCTGTGGCATGACTCGTACCAGGCCCCGGTACGCCTGCTGCGCGTGACCGGCCGATATTCCTTTGGAGACGATCGTGCTGCTGGTGTTGCGTCCGATGTGAATCATCTTGGTACCGGTGTCGGCCTGCTGATAATTGTTCGTTACCGCGACCGAGTAGAATTCGCCGACAGAGTTGTCTCCGCGCAGAATGCAGCTCGGATACTTCCACGTAATGGCAGAGCCTGTCTCGACCTGTGTCCACGAGATCTTTGAATTGGCACCCCGGCAATCACCGCGTTTCGTGACGAAATTGTAAATGCCGCCTTTGCCTTCCTCGTCACCCGGATACCAGTTCTGTACCGTCGAGTACTTGATCTCGGCGTCGCCGAGCGCAACCAGTTCTACCACGGCGGCGTGCAGCTGGTTTTCGTCACGCATCGGCGCTGTGCAGCCTTCCAGGTAGCTGACGTAGCTGCCTTCATCCGCGATGATCAGGGTGCGTTCGAACTGCCCGGTATTGGCAGCATTGATTCGAAAATAGGTCGACAATTCCATTGGGCAGCGAACGCCTTTTGGAATGTAGACAAACGAACCGTCGCTAAACACGGCTGAGTTCAGCGCAGCGTAGAAATTGTCACGCTGGGGAACCACGCTGCCCAGGTATTTGCGTACGAGTTCGGGGTGGTTGATGACCGCTTCCGAGAACGAACAGAAAATGACTCCCGCCTCGGACAGTTTTTCCTTGAAGGTCGTCGCGACCGATACGCTATCGAAGACAGCGTCTACCGCGACTCCCGCGAGGCGGGCACGTTCGTGCAACGGGATACCGAGTTTGTCGTAGGTCTCAAGCAGCTTCGGGTCGACTTCATCGAGGCTCTGCGGCTTGTCGGCGTCCGACTTGGGTGCCGAAAAGTAGGAGATATCCTGGAAATCGATGGGCGGGTAGTGCACATGCGCCCATTTGGGTTCCTGCATCTCGAGCCACATACGATAAGCACGCAGTCGCCACTCCAGCATAAATTCCGGCTCTTTCTTGAGCGCAGAAATTGCGCGCACAACGCCTTCATCAAGACCCGGCGGAAGGCTCTCACTGACGATGTCTGTGACGAAGCCGTGCTCGTAGCGCCGGTTAACGAGATTTTCGAGATCTTCCTGTTCTGTCGACATTGCTCAGCTCTTCTTTTCAACGGTTACCGGCAGACCAGCAAACCGGAAACTTGGAACCGGGCTATTGACGCGGGTCAGGTCGGTCAGATTGATGTCTTCCAGGGCGCGCCGGATAGCCACGTTTATGCGTTGCCAGGCATTACCAACATTGCAAATACTTTCGTAGTCACAATGACTGTCTGATGCGCTGCATTCGGTAATGGATACCGGACCTTCAAGCGCGTCGATCACGCTGGCTGCGCTGATTTCATGTGCGGGCCGAGAAAGCTGGTAGCCTCCATTGCTGCCTCGTGTGGAGGTTACGAGACCGGCGCGGCCCAGTGATTTAAGCAGCTTGCTAACCGTCGGCACCGCGATCCCGGTCGCATCGGAGACCTCTGCAGCACTGCAGACGGCACCTGAAGCACCGGCCAGGTGGGCCAGCACCACAGTGCCGTAATCGGTGAGTTTGCTGATTCTGAGCACAGGTAGATCCGTCGCGGGAACAATAAAGGACTATTTTAGTCCTATTTAAAGCGCCAGGCTATAGTAGGCATCGATTTTTGCTATGCTACGCGCGCTGGCGGCCGCCAGACCTGGGAGAATTGCACTGTCTGACAATCTCATCGAAGTACGCGATGTCGACTATTCACGCGGCAATCGGAGCATATTCAGGGATCTGGACCTGACGATCGCCCGTGGCAATGTGACAGCCATCATGGGGCCGAGCGGCACTGGCAAGACCACACTATTGCAGTTGATTACGCGGCAGCTCAATCCGGGTAAAGGCCAGGTCATCGTGGCTGGCGATGATATTTCGAAATACAGCATTTCCGAGCTCTACGCTATGCGACGGCGCATGGGTATGTTGTTTCAGAACGGCGCGCTGCTGACCGACATGAGCGTCTTCGAAAACGTTGCATTTCCATTGCGCGAGCACACTCGGCTCGGGGAGCGTCTGATTCGCAATGTTGTGCTCATGAAACTGCACGCTGTAGGTTTGCGCGGGGCAGCCTACATGATGCCTGCGCAGCTGTCGGGCGGCATGGCACGACGCGTCGCGTTGGCGCGGGCGATCGTCATGGACCCGGCCCTGTTGATCTACGACGAGCCTTTTGTGGGCCTTGATCCAATCTCGATGGGCGTTATTGCCAAGTTAATTCGTCAGATGAATGACGCTCTCGGCATTACGAGTATCGTTGTCAGTCACGATGTCAAAGAGATCAGCGAGGTTGCCGACTACAGCTACGTCATCGCCGACGGCAACGTTGCTGCCTCCGGTCGTCCGGCCGATCTCAGGAAGGAGTCGTCGGAGCTGGTCAGGCAATTCATGCTTGGGCTCCCTGACGGACCTGTCGCGTTTCACTACGACGCGCCTGACTATGCCGAGCAACTCCTCGGCTCGGGAACGGACTAAGCACTCATGTTTCGCGATGTCTGGAACACATTCATAATTTTCCTGCGCGACACTGGTGCCATGTGCCTGTTTTTCCTGCGTTTGTTGCAGTACACGCCGTCGGTGCTTGTAAGGCGCTTTAACCTGGTTTCCTACCAGGTCTACAACGCGGGCGCGTTGTCACTTGTCGTCATCATGATTAGTGGGCTTTTCGTCGGTGCAGTGCTGGCGCTGCTGGCTTACTCCAGCCTTGAGCAATTCAACGCTGAGGACACGACCGGTATTTTCGCTGGGCTCGGCCTCACCAAAGGAATCGGGCCTGTGTTCACCGCGCTTCTGTTTGCCGGGCGCGCCGGAACTGCGCTCACGTCCGAAATTGGCCTGATGAAAGCAACGGACCAGCTCTCTGCAATGGAAATGATGGCCGTGGATCCATTGCGTTATGTCGCCGTTCCCCGCTTCCTCGGCGGCGTTATTGCGGTGCCGCTTCTTACAGCGATATTCACGTCGATTGGTCTGTTGGGCGCACATCTCGTCGCGGTTGAGCAGCTTGGCGTCGACGTCGGAGCATACTGGCAGCAGCTACAGAATGTTGTCGACGGTCCCGACATTCACGAAGGTATTACGAAGAGCATTGTGTTCGGATTTGTCGCCAGCCTGGTGGCCGTCTGGGAAGGTTATAATTCGAAGCCGACGGCCGAAGGTGTTGGACGGGCCACGACACGGACTGTCGTCGCTACGTCGATCGCAGTGTTGTTTTTCAATTACATGATCACGGCAATTTACCTCTGAGGTAGAACCATGCAGCAAACACGTACGATTGAGATTGGCACAGGCCTGTTCGCACTACTGGGCATTGGCGCGCTGTTTTTCCTGACCACGCAGACGACAGGGAGTGACGATTTCAACGTCGACGATACCTACGAAGTAGCGGCGCGATTTGACAACGTTGGCAGTCTGAAGCCGCGAGCGCCGGTGTCAATGTCGGGTGTGACCATTGGCAGGGTTACCGAGATTCACTTCGACTCCGATGCTCTGGAGGCCGTCGTCACCTTCGTCATAGACAGTCAATACGACCAGATTCCCGATGATTCTGACGCCAGTATTTTGACGGCAGGCCTGCTGGGCAGCCAGTATATTGGTCTTACAGCCGGTGGGTCACCGCTCGTACTCGAGGACGGTAGTGAGATCCTGTTCACGCAATCAGCCCTCCTGCTTGAGAATATAATAGGCAAGTTCCTGGTCAGTGGGCCGCCGGATGGTGGTGGCGAGGATGAAGAGTAGTTTGAGGTGCGGATGAATATGTTTCGATGGGTGACATTTACGTTCATTGCAGTGCTCGCGCTGGCTTTGCCGGATGCAGAGGCGGCGACCCGGCCCAGCGAGGTCATTGAGGGCGCCGTTGATTTGCTGAACGAGGGCCTGAGCGATCGCAAAGAAGAACTCGCCACCGATGAGGCGGCACTACGTGCTTTTATCGATGGCATTCTTTTGCCGCGATTCGATCGCGAGTTTGCCGCAGGTGCAGTATTGGGCAAGCATTGGCGTACCGCGAGCGACGAACAAAAAGACCGCTTCGTGTCTGCCTTTTATTCAGCGCTTCTGCAGCGCTACGCTGACGGAATACTTGAGTTCGACATGGGTCGTGTTGAGATCCTCCCGTACAAGGGCGACGCCAGTAAGCGCACAACAGTTGTGAAAACGAATGTTCGTCTTGATGATGGCAGCAAGATACCCGTGCACTACACGCTTGTGAATCGGGAAGACCAATGGCGCATGTTCGATGTAAAAATCGAAGGTATTTCCTACGTCGTCAACTATCGAAAGGAACTCGATTCAGAGATTCGTAGCAGCAGCCTCGATGCCGTCATCAACAGGCTCGAGCGCGAAGCCGGCCT
>Ga0316190_10001176_pt1 | contig 18809 bp, 11 predicted proteins | sample Eddworburrow2_MG_FD_204929 | JGI IMG/M metagenome (GOLD analysis project Ga0316190, IMG submission 204929) | Coastal sediment microbial communities from Maine, United States - Eddy worm burrow 2 | ecosystem: Environmental > Aquatic > Marine > Coastal > Sediment | place: USA: Maine | collected... | reverse complement strand
TGTCCCTCATGTCCTCAGTTAGGTGGTAGCCGGGATCATCGTGGGGCGGCTCTACCGGATCGTAGTTTTCGTAGAGGCGGGGTTCATACTGGGACGTCTCGCCGGCGAGAAAGCCGTAGAAGTATTCGAAGCCGTAGCCATTGGGCCACCGGTCTTTCGGGCCCATGCTCGTGGTCTCTGTAGCAGGGGTGTTATGCCACTTCCCAAAGGCGGAGGTCTTGTAGCCATACTCCTTCAAGACCTCCGCGATGGTCGCCGCGGTCTTCGGCATGACGCCCGTGTAGCCGTCGAAGGCGACAGCGCGCTCTGCAATGGTCCCGGAGCCGACCCGAGTGTGATTGCGTCCAGTGAGCAGGGCCGCGCGCGTAGGAGAGCAGATGGAGGTCGTGTGGAACGCGTTGTACCGGATGCCCTCCTCGGCAAGGTGGCTCAGCGTCGGGGTGTGCGCCTCTCCGCCAAACGTCTCGGCGACACCAAACCCGATGTCATCGATCAGGATGATCAGGATATTTGGCGCGTCTCGCGGCAGCCGCTGGGGCTCATCGGGCCACTCCATCGTCGAGTCTTGAAGCCTGGGCCGCGCCACGCTCTGCGATCGGGACGGCGGAAACGGCAACACGGTGCCATCGCTCGGCGTGCTCACCGCGGCGGCCGGGCCGTCTGCCGCGGGAGCGCTCGAGCGATCACACCGGGTAGTCAACATCGCCATCATGGCCAGCGCCAAGATCGCGGCAGTTCGTGCGGGCAGCAGGTATGATTTTGGCATCGCGGATCTCCGGCGTCGGGTCGCTAGTTTGTACCGGGTTCGCGCAAAGGTAAACGGTTGGCGACCGTGCTAGGTTCTCGCGTGCCCATGCCACACCGCGATGAGGAGAACGCTGAGCCGCGGACGCCCGCGCGAGCTGCGTCGGCGCTGCGCCACGGCCCGCGACGCACCTGGCTCATTGCGCTCCTGAGCGTGCTGGGGATACTCGCCGCCCTTCTCGCGATCGGGCTCTACGTGTTGGCGAACCTCGATCATCCTTGGGTGAAGGGAAAGGTCGAGAACATGCTTTCGAACCTCGTCGGGACCGAGGTCCGCTACGAGGGCCTCTCGCTCTCGCCCTTCTCGGGGTTGGAGCTCCGAGGCCTGGTGGTGGCGACTCCCGAGACGCTTCGCTCACACGCGCCGGACATGCTGCGACTCGAAAAGCTCCGAATTCCCATCGAGCTTAGCCAACTGTTTTCGGGAGACGTCGTCATCCCTGCGATCGATGGCGGTCCCGTGGAGTTGACCGTCGTGATCAGCGACGATGGGCGCAACTCGTTCGGCGAGCTGATGCAGTCCGAGGGAGACCTGCAGGAGGCCTGGCCTCCGCTTTCCGGGAGCCTCGAAGCGTTCGAGGAGCTCTCCTTGGCCGTCGGGCCTGTTCGGCTTGGACCGATTCGCCTTTCCTCGATCGAAGTCACCGGGTCCGGGGCGCGGATACGGCAGACGAACCTCGAGCCACTGGGTTTCTTTTCCAATGGAATCTCTTTCATCGGGGAGCCGAAGGGCTCGGCGGAACTCCGCCCTGAGGAACGGGACGACGTGGTTCTGTCCGTGGTGGACCTCGCGGGGGACGGTTCCGTTCGCGAAGCGTATCTCGTTCCAAAGCTCGAGGTTCGGCTGCAAAGCGGTCATGTGCTCGAAGTGAGCGCGGATGCGGAGCTTCGCAGGCAGTCGCTCTTTCCGGAGCTTCGTCCGGTTCGTTCACTCCTGCAGGTCGAGTCGAGCGCGACCTTCGATCCGGACCGGGCGGCAACGACTCTGCAGCTGAGCACCTTTACGCTGTTCGACTCGATGCTGGACGCCACGGGGACTCTGGTATTGGAAGACGTCGCGCAAGTAGAGGACGACGATTCGCAGGACGAACGGGCCCTCCCGGCGCTGCCCTTCGCCAAAGCGACAATCGATGCCCGTGGCGAGCTCGACGTCCCCTCGCTTCCGTGGACTTTCGCCTGGCTGAGCATCGAAGACTTCGCCGGCCGATTCGAGCTGCAGGGCATCGAGGTCGATGCGTCGGGGCTGTTGGCAGGTACCTTCAGTGTCGAGGGGAACCTCGAACGTGCGCTCTACGGTGAGGGCCCCCTGTCTGTCACCGTACAGAAGGCGGCGTTGAGCAGCTCCCTTTCCGCGCCAGACGCGCCCACTCGGACACTCGGAACACTCGCGGCCGAAGCGTCGATCGACGATCTGAGCATCAAAGAGGAGGGCCGCTTCGCCGCATCGATCGCCAAGCTCGGCACGTCGCTGAACGTCACCGATCTGGGCCAGGAAGACTCGGGCATGTGGGGCTTGCGAGGCAGGGGGTCGCTCACCGGGTCGATGCAGCGAGTCTCTGTGAAGGAACGGCGCGCCGCAGCCGAGTGCAAAGCCGGAGTCGCGCTCGATGTCGACCTAGCAAAGCACGAGGTCGCAGGAAGCGTTCCGGTCGAGTACTTTTCGCTCAGAGCGCGGGGCTACGATCGCATACGGGTACGCGACGCACAGCTCGACCTCGTCGCGAGCGACCCAACAAACTGGGCTACCGATGCGGGGGCGCCAAGGGCACAGGTCGACATGGCTGCCGAACGCGTCGCCGTTGGGAAGCGTCACTTTCGCGCACCGCGATCATCAGTGAAGGTCCGTCGAATGGGCGTCGACCAGTACGCATTTGGTGCTCGGCTCGCGGCCGACAGGGTGAGTTGGGGAAGTTTCCCTCGAGACGCCAAAAGCTCTTTCGAGTTGAAAGCCCTCGTGGATGCGCAGAAGCCGGCACTCGACGCGGACGCCTCCCTTGCCATCGCTGGGGGCGCCGCCACGAAGGCCTCGCTGCAAGCCTCCCAGAACGCTTCCATTACGCGGTACAATATCGCCATCGGCGGAGAGGAGGCTGGACCTCTTCTGGGTGCGCTGTTGTTCGAAGACGGCGGCCGCAGCTCGGACGAGCTGAGCTTCGCATTCGAGAGCAGCGGAGCGTTTCGGGGTCTGTTCTCCAAAGATGACTCCGGCGCCCTCGTGCCGTCGCGGGCGCCGCTGCGAACAGCACGTGGCACGCACCGCTCCGGGCTTCGGGTGGAGCGACTCTCTCTGCTTCGCGCGGGTCTCACGCATCAGATTCGAGGACTGAACGTCGAAGCTCGCTCGACGCACGAGTCCCCGGGGCGTGGATCTCTCGACGCAAACGCCTCGATGAAAGAAGCCCTCTATGGCGACAGCGAGCGGCCCATGTCGTTGCATGACTATGCGCAGAGCCTGGACGTCGCCTACGCGGCGATTCACGGCGCCCCCTCTTTCTCCGTCAAGACGGATGGCACGCTCGAACATCTGGATCAGCCGTACGTCCGCCAGTACCCGATTCGCGAGGTCTCGTTCGGCGCCGAAGTCGACGTTGACGATACCGAGGTCTTCGCAGTTCGGCACGCCTACATGCGCAACGCTGCGGGCGGCACGAAGTTCGAAGCCAAGGGTTCGTACGAAGGTTGGCGGGATGCGATCCGCGCCACAGAGGTTTGCACCAAGGGCCTCAAAGGGTGCCCGGAGGTTGCCTCCATGTACGGTCGAGAGGCAGCTACGGTTACCGGGACGTTCGAGCAGGACTTCAGTTTCTGGCGGAGCACCGAGCGAACCAAGAGCGGCGGATCCATCGTCGTTCCGTTCACCGTCGAGTCAGGTGACCTCAACACGTACCGAGTCCGCGCCACGACGGAGATTCGCGACGTGGTACTCGAACTTCCGGAACACGGCCTTCTCATCGAGGATCTCGACGCGTTGATCCCCGTGGACCAGGAGTTCGCAACGGCACCAGAGCTCTTCATGGTGCCGGCAACGGCAGACAACGCCATCGCGCAGAAACGCTTCTTCGACCTCTATCCGTTCACTGAGAGAGATAGTTTCCTCACGCTGGACAGGATGCAGCTCGGACAGGAAGTCGTCGGCCCCGTAGCAGCGAACGTCCACGTCGCAGGGTCCACAATCGCGGTGGACCAGATCCATGCGGCATATCGGAATGGCTTCGTCACCGGACAGTTCCGAGCGGATCTCAACCAGGACGATCCCAAAATTCTGTTCCGAGGTCACCTGACAGGTGTTCGCGTGAACGACGGGGATGACGTCCTCGATGCCAATCTAGCCATCACGTTCGTGCCGACGACGCTCATTGTCGAAGGAAAGGTGCAGATCGTCAGGGTCAGCAAGGAGCATCTCTACGAGATCATCGACGTGCTAGATCCCTACCACGAAGACGAAGACCTCAATCGCGTGCGCCTAGGGCTCAAGTTCGGCTACCCCAAGTTCGTGCTCATCAAACTCGACGAAGGCTTGATGAACGCGAAGATCGACCTAGGCGGACTCGCCGGCGCGGTTCGTATCGACGAAATCAAGGGCATTCCCGTGACACCTTTCCTCGAGCAATACATTCAGCCGTACATCGAACGAATCCTGTCTCCCTCGCTATTCTACGAGGCGGTGCCGGCCGAAAGTGATGACCCGCCAAAGGTCAGTCAGGCGCTGGAGGGTCAGCGATGAGACTTGCCAAGATGTCGATGCTCGCCACGATAACGTTGTCCGCCGTCGGATCGGCTTGCATCAAGGCGCCCCCGATCGCTGTCATCGACAATCGTACGGCCCTCGAGGTTCAGGCGTCCGGCGAGTACCCCGTGCTCGAGTTCCAAGGCGCCAACGCCGCGCTTCAGCCGCGGCCGAGCCCGGTTTCAGCGAAAGCGATCGTTTCCAAGGCCGGCCTCTCCGCTGCGGGTCACGATCTCGACCTTTTCGCGGTCTCGCAGAGCGATGCCAAATTCATCGACGACATGCTCCTGCGTGGCTGTCTTGGCGAGGCTCAGGATGGCTTGCTCGAGTACACACCCGACCACTGCGATGCCGAGGTGGAGGTGAGCGAGGTCCTGCGCGCCGCCAGCCGCAATAACCTCCACCGGAGACAGGTGTGGGAGTACCTCGCCTCCCAAAGGTCAGCTCAGTCTCCGGCCGCCGCGAGAGACGCATGGCGATCGGTGCACCTCGAGCAAGTGCGTTGCGGCACATGGATCGAAGAGGGCGGCGTATGGACGCAGAAGGCGTGTTGAGGGCTCCGTCGTTGCAACGCGCGCTGCTCCCGTGCTTGAACGCGCTCGCTACGCTCGTGGCGCTGAGCCTGCCCATCGATGCGACGGCCGAGGCCCCCGATGAAGCCGCGCTCGAAGGGAGAAAACGCAAGCAGAGCCCCGCTCTGCTCAAGCCGAGAAGAGTGACCATCGGCGACAGCAATCATTTCATGGGCGTTCTCGGTCCTGGCGGTCGCTACCTCTACTACGTCACCGACGAGTACAACGCGTACGACCTCTTCGTTCAGTCTCCGGTCAGCTCCACGGGTCAGCCTCTTTTCGAAGCCTTCGGGGACATCACATGGCCCGCAATCAGTCTAGACGGAAAGCACGTAGCCTACATCCGCTATGAAACGGATTCCCGAGGGGATGCCTGCAAGAGGCGGATCCGGAGCAGCGGAAAAGCACGCAACGATCGCGAAGACTGTCGCAACACCGACGACGCAGACTTGCAGATCTACTGGCGCAATGATGGACGTCTCGGCGTCCTTCTTCGGGAACAACTTCACGGGGACCACGTTCTTCTAGACGGCGCCTTCGAAAAGCACCCCGAGCGAAGAGACGCGAACGTCGTGGGCTTGGCCATCTCGCCCGATGAACGCTGGGTCGCCTATGTACCCTTGTCCCGCGTTCGCGAAAAGGTCGGCGTATCGTTTTCGAACCGAACGAGCGCAGAGGGCATCCGCGTTCGAAGAGCAATCCCGGGCGCCGAGGAGTTTGGATACGAGGCCAAACTGCCGGGAGTCTCTGGGTACCCGGTCTTTTCCCCCGATGGCACTCATCTCTATTTCTCCCAGTTCCTCAATGACACGAACCGCGACGGTGTCATTGACGGTGAAGACAACGGGGTCCTGTTCCGTGTTCAGTTTCACGGTGACGGCGAGAAACCGGAGTTCGGCAAACCTCGGCAAATGACGAACGCTCGTTGGAACTGCCACTATCCGTCCGTCCGGGAGAAGCAGATGGCGCTCACGTGTGCCATGGACGACAACATTCACATCTACCTCTTGTCTCCGAGCGGCACGATCCCTGCCGACTGGGATCGAGAGCGCATTGCCAAGGAGACCGAAAGAGTGCGCGATCGGTGGAGCGAGTTGTTGCTCCGCCAACACTTGCTCGTCAGCGCGCCCGATGATCCCGAGCGTGCCGCGCAACTCAAGGCCCTGACCAAGCTGCATCTAGACCTCCGCGAGTACGAGGCTGCAATCTACTACGGCGAGCAAAGAAGCGAGCTCCTTCGTACCGATGATCGCAATGACTGGTGGTCGGAGCTCATGCTCCGGCTCGCGAGGCATAGACGGGCGGACCGGGCACTTTCGCGGGGTCGCTTCAGTGAGGAGTATGTTTACGAGTCGAGAACGCTGATCGAGTCGGTGCGAGCGGTGGCTACGGACGATTCCCCCGATTCGGAGGCGCTTCGTGCTCTCGTACTGGCTCGAATCTATTGTGACGTGGGGGACAAAGCTTCCGCGGCGGAGCTACTCGCTCGTGTGGAGCTCGCTTCGGTAGAAGATGAGGCCGTTCTCGACTTCGCCTTCCAAGAGTTCGATCGGTTTTACGGCCTTCTCGCAGCCTACGAGACACGGCTCGCACGTCTCAAAGAGGTCGCTATGCACCGAACTTCTTCCGTGACCGAGTCACTTCGGCACAGCAGTCGCTTCATCCACGTGCTGCAAAGAGGCCGTCCCCAAGAGGAGAGGCTCGGCCGTTTGGTCGACGCTCGAAGAGGCGTTCCGGACAGAACTCGTCTTGCGCTCGCGCTCGATCTCGAGATTGCATTGCAGCAGCTCACGGAGGACAACGCGGAGGCCGTTGAGGAGCAGCTCGTGAGTCTCTATCGCCAGGTCGATAACGCTCATGTCCGTCGCTACCTGGTCGTCAGTGCATTGCGTGCAGCCAATCGCGAGGACGTGGAGTCGCTGCAGCACTCGCTGCTCGAGCTTTGGGTCGAGTCCGCAGAAGAGGGTGACCCAGACAGGGCCGCATCCGCGAACCTCTATCGGATGGTCGTCCTCGAACGAGCCTATGGGGCCTTCGAAAGCGGAGACATGGAGACAGCCGCCCGCTATTTCGACAAGGCGCGTCGCGCGACGGACTCGCTAGCGGGTCATGTCGGCTGGATCGAAACACAGATGCGGCTCGGCGCAGATGCGCGAGCGACCGAGAACCAAGGCGAGAGCGAAGCGTCGAAGAAGTTCGTCGAAGCCTATCTATCGACGCGCGATCTGGGCTCCATTGAAACAAACAAGGAGCTTGCGAAGACCGTCGACAAAGCGAAAGAGCTCCTCGAAGCGTCGATCGACGAGGACCCGCAGCAGCCTCTCACGCACCTGCTTCTCGCGCACGCCTTGCACCACCGAGCGATTCGCCTCGGCGGGCGCGAAGACATGGCGCTTGCGGTTCGTCACTACCTCTTGGCCTTGGACCTAGCCGGGAATCGACCGCGCGTTCGTGCGCCCGCCCATGCGGGCATGGCTCTTGCGCAAGCTGCGCTTGGAAACCACAGGCGAGCGCTCGAGGATTTCGAGGCCCGCTTCGAGCTGCCCACCATCTCGACGGAGGAAGAGACCGCGCTTCTCTTGAGTTACGCGCGCAGCTTGTTTCACGTGAACAAGAAGAAAGAGGCAGTTGAAGCCGCCACGCGTGCGCTCGAGCGAATGCAGTCAGAGGGCGGAGTGACCGAAGAGCTCGGCCGATATGAGCCATTGATCCTCGACCGTCTCGCGCTCTACCAGCTCGATGCCGAACGCATGCAAGATGCACTTCAGACCCACGAGGCGCTCGAACGCTCGCTCAAAACCCATCCGGACGCCGCCTCCGCGGTCAACGAGGTCAAGACGCAGACCCGCCTCGCGACGGCTTATCTAGTCGCCGAGCGTCCACAGGATGCTTTGAGTTCCGTCACCCGAGGAGAGGCCCGCCTCGACGCTGCTGATCCCCTCCGCCCAAACGATATCGACCGAAGGGTACGCCCGGTCACGCACGAGTTCATCTATGACAAGGAGCAGCTACAGGTTCTGCTTTCCGGACTCAAGGCGACCGCAGCTCGGAAGCTAGACGACTTGCAGCGAGCTCGTGCCGCGCTCTTGTTTCGAAAGGATGCGCTGGACGCACGCTACGCTGTCGAGCAAGTCGATGAGGACCTGCTCGAGCTCGCGCGCACCTGCCTTCGGCTAGCCGACGTGGCCGAGCAAGAGGGGAACCTCGAACAGACGCGGGAATACCTCGAAGAGGGTCTTGCCTACGCGGAGCTGCACTCGACGGTGAGCGGAAGCGATGTGAGCGAGGTAGGCTTTCACCTACTCCGGGCGTACGCTTTGCTTCATTTCGAGGGCGACGTGGACCTCGCGCTCTACCAACGCGATTTGGAGCGAGACCTGCTGCGCTACTACGTGTTTCTTTGCGAGGTGCGCAATCCGGAGTGGGAAACGGAAAGGATGCGTCTCGAGATCTTTCTTTCGCTGCTCAGGATGGAGAAGCAGTCGTCTACTCGTCAGCCTCGACCCGGACCTGATCCCAAGTCTCGTCCGGGTTGAAGATCCTGATATCGTTGGCGGCCGTGGCGGTATCGTCGCCGAGGTCTTTTTCGTACACTATGTCGTCTTGATTGACGATGAACGTCTTGACGCCGGCCACGCCGTGCTCGGAGGGCCAGGCGAGCAACGCGAAGCCGCGTACCATCTGCCCGTCTTCGAAGTAGTCCATGGCGCCACCCGGTGCATCGGCGCCTTGCGCGTACAACATGCGGTAGAAATAGCCGTGGTACGGCGTGGGCTCGCCGCTCGCCGCCTTCCGGTACCCCTCGGCCGCGGCTGCCGCCACGAACGGGCCGGCCGGGCTCGGGGCTTCATCGCCCTCGGTGGGCCAGTAGAGCCCGTTGTGTAGCCCTGGGTCGCTGATGAGGTAGGGGGCAAAGAGACCGGCAATTTTTCCGTCGCGCCTCTTGGACGCGTATTCGTATTGGGCGTCGACGAATCCGTGGGCGACCCGAATCGCGCCAAGCTCGTTCCGGCCAACCCGCCTGTAGACGAGCTCGTCGACACCTTCGACTCCGCTGAAGGACCAGTGGCCATCCTTGTCTACGAGTGGCGCAGGCAGAGGCCAGTCGTTGGCGCCGACTTGGAGCACCTTCTGCCCGTCTCGGCCGTCCACGAGCTCGTGCTTCGTTCGATACATCTCGAGGAAACGCGCTCGGTCCTGCTTTTCGGCGACGGGATCGCCCCACTGCACCAGCGACTCACCACCGGGCCCAAAGATCTTCTCGAGCGCGGCCAGGTCGTGCGCCTCGACGGCGGCGACCAGCCCGTCGACGGCGGCTTCGGCCGATGGAAAGGAGGCGTGACTCTCGTCCTTCGGTTGGGCTTGCGGTTCGACTTCGGCCTTCTGTGTGCAGCTCGAAAGTGCGAGCGCGAGCCATAGGATCGTCGTCTTGAGCGGTAGTCTGTGAATGCCTGTGAATGTCCTATCCATCGTGAGCTCCTACCGCCGCCTCTTCGCTCCGCCACCGCCCTTGCTTCGCGCGCCCTGGGGCATGCTGGAGCGCCCACGCGCGCTTGCAGTGCGACTCGAAGCTCCGCCGCCGCGACCCGAGAGCTTTCCCTGACCGCTCGAAGACGGCGAGCGCTGGGGGCGCGATGACGGCCGGGCAGCGCTTCTCTTGGAGCCGGATTCGGGACGGGAGGCGGCGCCCGACTTGGCCTTGCCGGCATAGCCGCGGTCGCCGCCGGAGGAGGGTTTCCTCGCCTTGGCAGCGGACGCGTTTGCCTTCGCCTGTTTAGAGACTGCCTTCGACTCCGGCATCTTGCCCTTGTCGGGAAGTTTAGCCTTCGACCGGGCTTTCGGATCCGCGCCCGCGTAGCTCGACTTGCCCTTCCAGTCTGACTTCTTAGCTGAGTTTCGGTTGAGCTCTTTGAGCTCGGGCCGGTCGGATCGCGCCTTGGTGATCGGGCTCTTCACATTCCCGGTCCGCCCCTTGCCCCGCGGCTTGTCATCAAAGCCGCCCCAGTAGTTCTTGTTCTTGTTGACGACGACGACCTTGTTGTCGCTCAGCACTTTGTTGTAGTTCGACGAACGATTGTAGTGGTGGCTCGGGTGGTAGCCGCCACCATACACGGGTCGGTAGTAGTAGGGCGGTGGAGGCGGAACGAAGCCGCGATAGTAGTTTGGGTAGCAGTAGCCTCGGCTGTAGTAGGGTCGTGTGGACGCGCCGATCGCGAGGCCTACCCCGAATGACAGCATGCTGGTGGCGACCATGGCGCCGGCGCTGGGACCTTTGTCTTCGACGACCACGGTCGTCGGCGGCGGCGCATACACCGCCACCGGATCGTACTGCGGCACGTAGATGATCTGGGGGCTCGGCGACTCGATCACGATGATCTGTTGGCCCTCCTGGCTCTTGGTCTCGACCTTCATCTGCTCCGAGCTCTGAAGGTTGCCCACGTCTTGCGCTTGGGCGCGCAAGCGCTGGACGGCGGCCAGGACTCCGGGCTGGTCGTTGGTGTACGCCTGACCCAACTCGGTCGTCCAACCCATCTCGAGACACATCTGGTCGACGATCTGCCGGAACGGCATCACTGCTCGCATCGGCTCCGTGAAACCCGCGGCCTCTGCAGCGTCGTCGAGCGCGTCGCCTTCGAGCTCCGGATTGGCGACGAGCCAGTTACCCGCGTCCATGACCTCTTGTGGGTTGGTCGATGAGACGAGCACCTGCGTCAGCACCGGGTCTGGATAGAGTGCAATCGGCGCCAAGAGCGCTTCCATGTCCTCCGGAGTCCAGGTTTGGTCGGTGGCGCCGAGGGGCTGCGCAGCGGGGGTCGCGTCGCCGTCTTGCGCTGCCGCCTCTGGATTGAGGCCGAGCAGCAAGGCCAAGGAAATCGTCGCCAGGGGAATGAGCCAAACGCGCGAACCATTGGGGATCATCACGCCTCCTTCTCTTCTGTCAGCGCTCAACATGTCAAGCGTTCGCGCGGCGCTAGCAGTACCAGATCGCGAATTCGATCACAAGCGTTCCAAACCCTACCCTACTCTGCTCTCAACTCTGCGACCTTCGTCCCCTCTCCGCTGAAGAGATGGAGCACGTCGCCAGCGATAGCAAAGCGTCTGGTTTCTTCGAGCACCTTTGCGACCTCGCGTTCGAGCTCCATCCCGTCGGGGCAGGCTCTCATCGTCATCGCCATCTTGGAGAACGAAAGCTGGTCGCCATCGAGCGCGTAGCCTCCGCTCAGCTGATTGCATCCCGCAAACCCGGAGATGCGCGAGGGTTCCGCGCTGAGCTCGACGGACGCGGGCTTGCCGCCTGCCCCCACGCCTGCATCTTCGCTCCGAAGCTTCACGATGACCCAGCGTGTCCCGGTGAGGGATCGCGGCGCAGCCCGTGGTGCCCGCGGGACGCGTGTGAGCAGAACAGAGACGGGATTGTTCGGCGCGCTGTCTTTTTCGCCGTGGGTACCGAACGCGGGATTGAACTGCGTGCTCGTGAACAGGAGCTTACCTTCGTTCTCGATGCGCGCCCGAACGCCGAATCGGCCGCGCGGGTCGAGCTTCGCCGGTTGGTAGCTCAAGGTCACCCGATACGGCGGCCCGCTCTCGACCGGCATGCTCGCCTCCGCAATCTTTTCGGCGGCGACGTCCATCTTCGCGCCATCCTCGAGGATCACGATGAGCTCCGCGGTCGGCGGAAGCATCATCCGCTCCCGATAGAATACTTCCACGTGGAGCTCGGCGGAAGCATCCACGCCTTCCTGCGAACCGCTTGGCCGGTCTTTGGGTGCGTCCATGGTGTTCCCACCCTCGCATCCAATCATCGCGGCCAGCATCACCAGCCCTGTTGTCGCTGCTCTGTACATGGAGGGTCCTCCGTGCCGTTGACATGCAGCGATCAAACCCGACCTGCAAGTGAGCACTGAGGCTCGATGAGGCCGCGTGGCCGGTTCCCGATCGAACAGGAGTCAATCGCAAGGTGCGACGCTACCTCGTTAGTGAAGCTTGATCTCCTGCCAGCGGCCGCGCTTCCACATCGATGCGAAGGTGACCGCTTGCAGGCCTCGGTAGGCCGCCTGCATCGCAAAGATCACGACTAGGCCGAACCCCAGGATCGGGCCGAGCACGTAGACGAGGGGAAGGAAGAGCAGCCACTGGAACGCGACGCCGATGTACATGACCCGCTTCGTGTCGCCCGCGCCGGTGAGTGCGTTCATCAAGACCATGCCGACCGAATCGATGAACAGAAAGCCCGCTGCCACACGAAGGGGGTTCTTGGCGAGCGCGAGCGTTGCGGGGTCATGAATGAAGCCGCTCAGGATCAGCTCCGGAAACAACACGGCCGGCACGCTCAGCAAGCCGACGACGCCGATGGCGATCTTCACGACGTCCCAGCCCCACTGTTTGGCGTCGTCGGGCTCTCCGCGGCCGAGCGCTTGGCCGGCAAGCGACGCCGCTGCGAGGCCGAAGCCGATGCCCGGCAGGATCCCCACCAGGATGAGATCGATGATCACCTTGGTGGCCGCGAGCTCGGGTGTGCCCATCCGGGCAACCAACACGAGAAAGACCGTCATCCCTGCAGCGAAGAAGAACTGTTGAAGCCCGGCGGGCGCGGCGAGCCGGAGGATCTGCTTCATGGTCTCCCGCGACGGAAGGCCCTGCAGGAAGCCACAGTCGCGCGCGTAGCTTCGACCCAACATGAAGTAGGACGCGGTGCCGAATATGGTCGCGATCGCCGAGGCCACGCCCGCGCCGGCCGCCCCGAGCTCGGGCGCGCCGAGGTTCCCGAAGATGAACACCCAGTTGAGAAAGATGTTGACGATGTGCATCGAGATCAGCGTCCTCATATAGAGGATCGATTTATCGATGGCGTTCCAGTAGCCGCGAAACGCGAAGTTCATGCCCATCGCGAACATCGCCACGAGGCGGGCACGCAAGTACGGAACGCCCTGCTCGACGACAGCCGTATCACTGGTGAGGATCGGGAAATATTCCCAGGCGAAGGTCACCAACACGGCCGACCAGGGAACGGCCAGAGCAAGCGCGAGCAGCAGTCCTCCGTTGAGCGGGATCGCAGTCTCGCTCCAGCGCCCTTCCCCGACGCGGCGCGCCGCCATCGCCTGCACGCCCGCAGAAAGACCTAGGATGAAGGCCGAGAACAGAAAGTTGGCGAAGCCCCCGAGTCCCACGCCAGCAAGCGCCGCGTCGCCGAGCGTGCCCACCATCGCCGTATCGACGAGGTTGAGCACGTTCTGCGAGAGCATGCCGCCAATGATCGGCAGGGCGAGTGTGAGGATGCGCCTGCGACGCGCGGGGGGAACGCCAGCCAAGTTAGCGGGGCGCCATCCGAAGAGAGCCGTCGAGTCGAATGACCTCGCCGTTGATGTAGCCGTTTTCGACGATGTGGCAGGCGAGCGCGCCGAATTCTGACGGGCGACCGAGACGGCTCGGATGGGGAATCGTCGCTGCGAGTGCGGCCCGGATGTCTTCGCCCAGCATCTTGAGGAGCGGGGTGTCGAACGTGCCCGGCGCGATCGTGACGACCCTCACCTGGGCCTTCGAGAGGTCGCGCGCGGCTGGGAGCGTCAGCCCGACGATGCCGCCCTTCGAAGCGGAATAGGCGACCTGTCCAATCTGCCCGTCGAACGCGGCGATCGACGCGGTGTTGATGACGACGCCGCGCTCCCCGTCTTCCGGTTCGTTCTTGCTCATCGCGGAGGCCGCGATCCGGAGCACGTTGAAGGTACCGACGAGGTTGACCGAAATGACCTTTTGGAACGCGCCCAAGTCATGTGGTTCGCCCGTCTTGTCGATCGTGCGCATTCCGATCCCGATGCCGGCGCAACTGATCGCCGCTCGGAGCGGGCCCATCGAGGTCGCTTGGTCGACCGCCGCCTGAACGTCGTCGGCGTTGCTGACGTCCGTCTTGACGAACACGGCTGCATCCCCGAGCTCGCTCGCGAGCGCAGTCCCGCGCTCCTCGTTGAGATCGACGATCACCGCGCGGCCGCCCCGGCCGACGAGCGCGCGAACCGTGGCCTCGCCCAAACCCGAGGCTCCACCCGTAACCAAAGCCACCGCACCCTTGATGTTCATTCCATCCTCCGGCCGCAGATGCTTGGGCTTCGTGGCCCCTGCGTCAAGCAGCTAGCGTGCAGGCCCGCCTGCGGCTAAAACCCGGCGCGTTCACGCTGGGTAAGGGGACCCCGTTGCTCTTCAACAGTCTCGATTACATTCTGTTCCTGGGCATTGCTGTCGCGGGGTTCTGGCTGTTGGCTCGACACGCCCAGCTCCGCATCATCTTCGTGTTTGTCGCGTCCTGCCTCTTCTACATGGCATGGCACCCGGCCTATATCGTCCTGATCCTCGGGTCCACGGTGGTCGACTTCGTGGCTGGCCTACGAATTCACGCCACGGAGAACGAACAGGCCCGAAAGCGCTGGTTGCTGGTGAGCCTGGTGTCGAACCTCGGGCTCCTCGGCTTGTTCAAGTATTTCAACTTCGGCTCCCAGGCGACCGCCGACGTACTGCATCTCTTCTTCGGCATCACGATCGAGAACCCGCCATTCCTCGACGTCCTGCTCCCCGTCGGGATCTCGTTCTACACGTTCCAAACGCTCAGCTACACGATCGACATCTACCGACGAAAGCTCGAGCCGACCCGCAACTTCTTCCAGTTTGCCTTCTTCGTCACGTACTTCCCGCAGCTCGTGGCGGGCCCCATCGTCCGCGCGTCGCAGCTCCTCCCCCAACTCCAGCAGAAGATCACGCTGAAGAACGAGCAGGTGACGCAAGGCCTGTTCCTGATCGCGACCGGCATGATCAAAAAGGTCGCCATCGCCGACTACCTCTCGGTCAACCTCGTCGACCGTGTATTCGATCAGCCCGAGCTCTACAGCGGCGCGGAGGTCGTCATCGCCCTCTACGGCTTCACCATGCAGATCTACTGTGACTTCAGCGGCTACACCGACGTGGCGCGGGGGTCTGCGAAGCTCATGGGTCTCGAGCTCCCGGAGAACTTCGACCGGCCCTACCAATCGGCAAGCCCGGCCGAGTTTTGGCGCCGGTGGCACATCACGCTTTCGACCTGGCTCCGCGACTACCTCTACTACCCGCTCGGCGGATCGCACGTTGGCCCCGCGCGCGCGTACTGGAACCTATGGCTCACGATGTTCCTCATCGGGATCTGGCACGGCGCGTCTTGGACCTTCGTTTTCTACGCGCTTCTACAGTCGATGGCCATGGTGACGCACCGCTTCTTCTACCGCCGCTCGGGTCGGACCCGCGACACGGTCGACTCTTGGGAGGTTCACGCCTTCAAGGTGTTTTGGGCCCTGCAGTTCGTCGTGTTCTCTCGCATTCTGTTCCGCGCGACCAGCCTGCAGAATGCGGCTGACGTCACCGCGCGTCTCGGCAGCGGCACCTTCTCGGTTGGCCAAATCTCTCTGGGCATTTGGTTGCTACTCATTTTGACTTTCGCCGCGCACTACACGCCAAAGCGCTGGTTTGAATCGCTGGAGCTTCGCTTCAAGACGATGCCGGCCCCCGCGCAGGGCGTCACCCTCGCCGCAGTCGGCATTGGGTTGAGCCTCGTCGCCACGAGCCAAGTGGTCCCCTACATCTACTTTCAGTTCTGATGCTCAAACGAATCTCCCAACAGCTCACGCCTCTGCAGCACCTGACCACGGTGACCGTGTTCATGCTGGCAGCCTGCGCGATGACGTACGTGATTCCGCCGATGCACGAGCTCCGGCCTTGGATCCCCGGCGAAGAGGAGTTCCCGGTCATTCGCTTGTTCAGCCAGTGGGGCGACATCCCGGCATTCGCTGGCCACGGTGGTTCCTATCGCGGGTCGGCCGAGTCCGCGAAGGCATCCGAGCGACTCGCGGACGCAGTCGGCGAGACGGTCGCTGCCAACCTCGGCTCCAAGCCGGTTGTTAAGCCACCACCCGAGGACGCGCTCAGGATCAACACGAGCGAGTACGAGGGCATCTCCGTTCGCATCGAAGACCCTACGGGCCGCGGGATGCAACCCTTCTACGAAGCGCTCGAACGGACTGCGCGAGGCGAGGAAAGAGCGGTTACGCGCGTCGGCCACTACGGTGACTCGAGCATTGCCACCGACCTCATCACCTCGACGGTGCGCGAGAACCTCCAAGCGCGGTTCGGGGACGCAGGGCACGGTTTCGTGCTCGCGGCAAAGGGGTACATTCCATACAAACACCGCGGCGTTCGCCAATCCTCGAATCCAGATTCTTGGGAAACGAGAGAAGTCGCTCGACGACAAGACCGCCACGGTCGCTACGGCTATGGCGGCGTGCAATCGCGCGCAATCCGCGGTGCATGGGCGCGCGTCGGGACCGCGAAGCGGGGTGACGTCGGAACCCGCGCCTCGCGCTTCGACATCTACTACGAGGAGCAGCCGCGGGGTGGGAAGTTCTCGGTACGCCTCGACGATGGGAAGCGCGAAACCGTCTCGACGAAAGCCGATGCTTTCGGCGACGGCGTCTTTTCGATCGAGGCGCCAGATGGGCCGCATGCCATCGAGTTTCGCTACTCGCGAGGCGGCCCCGTTGACTTCTACGGCGTCGCGGTCGAGCGGGACGGACCGGGGGTCGTCTACGACTCGCTTGGCCTCGTCGGCGCACGCGCCAATCGGCTTCTCAACTTCGACGCATCGCACATCAGGAGCCAGATCGAGCGCAGAGGTGTGAACCTCATCGTGCTCGGTTTCGGCGGCAACGAAGCGAGCGATGACCGGACCGAGGATGAGTTCTACGAGGACTTCCGCGAGGTGCTCGAGCGGATGCGACAAGGACGACAGGACTTGGGCTGCCTCGTGTTGTCCCCGCTGGACCAGGCCCGACGCGAGCGCGGCCGTATCCGCACGCTCCCAACGCTCCCGCGCATCATCGCGGCGCAGCGCCGCGCGGCGTTCGACTCGGGGTGTGCGTTCTATGACACCTGGCAAGCGATGGGCGGAGAGAACGCGATGCGCCGCTGGTACAAGGCGCAGCCGCGGCTCGCCATGGGGGACTTCCGCCACGCAACGCCCGCCGGATACGAGATCATCGGCAATATGTTCTACAAGGCGATTCTGGCGGGTTTTGCCGACTACTTGGCAGGCGATTCGCCCGGAGCGTCGGGCTCGGCGGCTTCGGGCAGTACCCCCGCGTCCGCCGATTCGAGAGACGCGGTCGACTCGGGTTCGCCGGACTCGGACACGCCTTCGAGCAACGCCGACAGCAACACCTCGCCCAAGCGCTGATACCCGAGCCGGGTGTAGTGGATGTGGTCCTGCGATGCGTAGGCAGGATCGCTGGCGGCCCATTGGACCATGGAGAGCGAGCCGCCTTGGAAGGCAACGAGATCGAAAAAACCGCATCCATGTTCGAGCGCGACGCGATGCTGAATCTCGATCAATCGCGCGGTCCGCGTGCGATCTTCGAAGACCCGCTCTTCCACCTGCATCGGCCGATCGGACGGGCCGATCAGGAGACACGAGGCCTCAGGCACCGTGTCGCGCATGCGTTTGAGCACGGCCCGGAGATCGCGTTCGTAGTCTTCCAGCGGCGACTCGTCGCCACTCTCGTTCGTTCCGTAGGCGAGGACCACCAGGTCGGGGTCTCTGCGCTGAAGGTGCTCGCGATAGATCGCCTCGTTCCAGAGGAGCTGGTAGCGGGCACGAGAGCCGTTGATGCCGAGCGTGTCGACGATGACGCCCGGCTTGTCGCGCTCGACGGCGACGCCAAACAGCCAAACCGGTCGACGACTGAGGGTTCGGATCTCGAAGCGATGGCCGGCGTCGGGTACGCGAAACTTCGCGTACGCGGTTGACGCCTTCGAGGCCCGCGTGGAGATCCGGCGCGCACGGCGGCCGTCGATCAGGATGTCCATGTCACCGCCGCGCGGGTGCTCGAGGTAGTAGAGCTCGAAGAAGTCGGCCGTTCGGCCTTGCTCGTTGTCCTCGGTCGTGCTCACCGCGCCGAAGGAGCCAGGAAGCGTGCTGCTCATCGCGACGCCTGCGAGCCCGACGAGCTCCACCTCGCTGTCACCCACTCGAATCCGATGGGTCTCCCAGCGCTTGCCGTCGCTTTCGATATTGATATCGCGGTGGCGGTAGGTTCGCCACGGGTGCACCGGGACGACGAAGCCATGCCCTGCGTCGCCGTAGCGGCTTTGGAGCTCACGGCGGATGTAGCCGGTGAACAGGTCGCTCGCGACGTGGGAGGCGCCCCAGAACGCGAGGCGGGCTTGACCTTCGCCCGCCGCGGCTCGCAACAGCGCTTCGTGGAACGCCTGCATCGACTTGCCATCGCGATCCTCGATGGCGATGTCGAGACCGAGCTTGTCGGTCGGCGGCGGCTGCAACAACTTCGGCCCCATGCGCTGAGACGAGCGCACCGCGTTCAGAACGGCAGTCTCGTCGATGGCTGCCGGCGTCTTTGGCGAGGCATCCGCAGAAGTGCTCGATGCGCCGTAGCCGAGCGTCCACACGCCCGCCAACATCACCCCGACCAGCACGACCGCCAACGGCGAGCCCCATAGTTTCCCGAGCCGCACGCCCTCACAATGGCGATCCCGCCCGATCCAGTCAAATTGACGTGAAAACGTGTCGGAAGTCGGCCATGATGCGCGCCATGAAATCCCGCGAAGTGCTCCTGTCGAACTCCCTCTTCCAGGTGGCACGGCTGACGTTCGAGGGGCCGGATGGCAACGAAATCGTG
>Ga0316190_10001174_pt1 | contig 18832 bp, 20 predicted proteins | sample Eddworburrow2_MG_FD_204929 | JGI IMG/M metagenome (GOLD analysis project Ga0316190, IMG submission 204929) | Coastal sediment microbial communities from Maine, United States - Eddy worm burrow 2 | ecosystem: Environmental > Aquatic > Marine > Coastal > Sediment | place: USA: Maine | collected... | reverse complement strand
CCTTTGTGTTCGAGTATAAAATCAGCCTCAACAGGTGCGCGAACGCTATAGACTACTAGCCCTCTATAATTCTTCTCTCCTCCAGCTTCTTCAAAGTGTCTAAGCGCTTCTCTAAGCGCAAAGTCAGCGCCCTTGGATGTGCGTAGATAGTTGGAAGTCTCAGTCATATTTTTAACTGAAATGGGGTCAAACTCATCCTTATGACGATAGCGGGCCTCATCGCGCACAATGTCACCGAGCGACACACCAAAATAGCCCCGTTCTACAAAAAGCTCGGCGAGCGTATCCTTGCCACTTCGCGGTAAGCCTGCAATCCCAAATATGTTCATAGTCTACTTCAAATAGTCCATTAGGTTCTTGGAATCTTTGTGTTTTTTGAGTTTGGCTAGAGCCTTGGCTTCAATTTGGCGAATTCGCTCACGAGTAACTGAAAATTCTTGTCCAACTTCTTCTAGGGTATGGTTTTTGCCGTCTTCTAGTCCAAAACGTAGGCGCAAAATCTTCTGTTCACGCTCGCTCAATGACCCAAGCAAACCTTTAACCTGCTCTTTCAGCAGTTGTCCGGTTGCCGACTCCTCCGGCGTAACTGTATCTTCGTCTTCAATGAAATCACCTAGTACAGAGTCTTCTTCGTCGTCGCGCACGTTAGCATCAAGCGAGCTAATATCTTGCTTGATCTTCATGATGTGTTCAACTTTTTCTACGTCGAGCTCCATCTCTTCGGCAATTTCTTCATTGGTCGGCTCGCGGTTCTTTTCTTGAGTCAAACGACGCTGAGTTCTGAGCAATTTGTTGATCGTCTCAACCATATGCACTGGAATACGAATAGTACGGGCCTGGTCAGCAATCGCACGGGTAATAGCCTGGCGAATCCACCATGTCGCATAGGTTGAAAATTTGAAACCTTTGTCCGGATCAAATTTTTCTACAGCGCGAAGCAGACCAGTATTACCCTCTTGAATCAGATCCAACAGATCCAGCCCACGTCCAACGTAGCGCTTAGCAATAGATACGACCAAACGCATGTTAGCCTCCGCCATTTCATCTTTGGCTTTCAAATCTCCGGCAACTACTCTTTGCGCTAGAGCTAGCTCCTGTTCGGCTGTCAAAAGCGGAATTTTACCAATTTCTCGCAGGTACAAACGTACTGAGTCGTCTGAAACGTCATCAACATACTTTGCCTCTGCCTTGGCTTTAGACTTCTCGTCGTCTTCATCTTCTTCGTCGTCTTTCCAGTCCTTAGTCAATGATTCTGGGTCTGGTTCTGTTGCCCCTGTCACTTCGACGCCAGCATCGGACATATCGCTGAACAGTTTGTCCAAGACGTCTAGGTTCTCTGGTTTTTCAGGTATAGCCTTGACTATGTCTTTGTGGTCAACTTTGCCAGATTTAACAGCCGCATCTAATAATTCTTTAGCGGCTTTGTCCAGCGCATGCTCTGCAGCAGGTGTTTCCGCAACTTTTTTCTTTCTTGGCACTTTGTATGTACTCCTTCTATATAGCTTTTTTAAACTTCTAGTTTTAATGTTACTTACCCACAACGCTTAAGATCAAATGATAAGTCGACTAAATAATAAACTGCGCTTTACGCCGAAAATTGCACTATCAAATCGTCTAATTGTTTCACAGCTTTCAGCAAGGTCTTTTGATCTTTTTCGTTGGCGCTGCCCATTTCTTGGACCAGTGCAGTTTTTTTAATTTTTGCGTATGTATGTACCAGTCTGGAAACAAGCATCTTAGCCTGATAGCTCAGCTCGTCTTCATCAGTATGCTGGTAATATTCCTCAAATAGAAGTGCCAGCATTGTACCATATTCTGACTCTGTTGGCGACACGCCAGGATGCTCGGTGACAAATCTAGCCGTATCTTGAGCCTCAGCAGAAAATACGTCATCCGGAATATTAGTCAAAACCTTGCCAATATCCTGATGCTTCATACATATTGCCAGCAAGTGTTGTTCCCTAACCCGTTGTTCTTTGGCCATCTTAGGCTCATCAATTTCTGGTTTTTTTGTAGTCTTAAGCCGCCTGGTTTTTGTCGGGTTCTCATCTAACTTTGCTTTAATAGTCTGGACACTGGTATTAGTCATGTCGGCTAGTGTTGTGGTGTAGTGCTCTTGTTCAACAGAATCTTTGAGCTCCCTAACTGTTTTCAGAATTTCAGCGACGAATGTCCGCTTGCCCTGAGCTGTTTTCAAATCTAGGCTTGCGGCAGTGCGCTCAATCAACCAGTCGACCATATATTTTGGGGTTTCTACGACGGCCTGCCACAGTTTCGGGTCTTTGCGAATCAAATCGTCTGGGTCCTTGCCGTCTGGCAGACTGACAATACTCAAATCTATACCACCTAAACTTTGCGCCAACGGAATTGTCCTAGCCGCGGCCTCCTGCCCCGCTCTGTCATCGTCAAATGCCAAGCGGATATCACCAGTAAAACGTTTCAAATCTTTTAGATGGAAGCTGGTCAGTGCCGTTCCCGCGCTAGCCACAACGTTTCTTATGCCAGCCTGATGCGATGCCACAACGTCCAAGTTACCTTCGACTACAACCACAAACCCAGCCTTCCTAATCGCCTCTTTAGCTAGAGACAACCCAAATACCTGCCGGCCTTTGTCGTATAAAATTGTCGCTGGCGTGTTGATATATTTCGGAGAATTTTTATCATCTTCTAGCAATCGGGCCGTAAATCCGACCGGACGACCTTGCGGATCTAGAAGCGGTATCATTACCCGCCCTCTAAACATATCGTAAGTGTCGTTACCTCTTGAACTGACTAGCCCTGCTTTCTTCAACTCCTCGCCGCTGTAGCCTTTTTGGCTCAAGTACTTAGACAAGTCCCTGCCTCCACGCGGTGAATAACCAAACCTAAAATCTATCAAAGTCTGCTTTTCATAGGCCCGCTTTTCGCGCAAATATTTCAGTGGGCCGACATTCTTGGTTAGCTGGACCTGATAGAACTTAACTGCGTGCTCCACTGCTTCAAACAATCTGTCTTTGGTTTTCTTGTTGGGTCCACTGCTACCTTTTGATGGTTTGAATTCTTCCAGATCAACCCCAGCTTTGCGGGCCAACAGCTCAAGAGCACCTTTAAAATCCATGCCTTCAACTTCCATGATAAAGCTGAACATGTCGCCGCCCTTGCCCGAACTGAAATCGTGCCAAATCTGCTTCTCTGGGCTAACGATGAAGCTGGGTGACTTTTCAGGTGTAAAAGGACTCAAGCCCTTAAAGTTCCTACCAGAGCGCTTCAGCTGCACGTATTCAGACACCACGTCCTCTACACTTAACTTACCCTTTATTTCCGAAACAGCATCCATATCTAACAGTTTACAGTCTTTAGTGGCTAGTTCACAGCTTGAGCGCTATGACCGACACTCGATCTTCGATCTCCAATCTGTTATCATATTGCTTATGAATGGTAACCTGAACTCGGACGACGAAAACCCTTACGACTTTATCTTTAACTCCGACAAACAACCTCCCACACCCCAGGCGGGAAACTTCGGCAGCGGCAACCGTCAAAAGATTATATTCGTTGGATTCGTCGCCGTTGTTTTAATGGTGGTCGCCATCGGGTTTTCGGTCATTTCTTCAAGCGGTAAAGACGCCGGTACAGAAGCTATCAGTGTACAGGCATACCAAAATGAACTGACGCGAGTAATAGAACTTGGGCGAAAAAATACTGGCTCAGGAGATTTAAGAAAAAAGATTTCGACTCTCAACCTAATCCTAATCACTGACCAGGTTATAACCGCAAACGTGACATCCGCCAAGGGCGTGCAGGCAACACCGGTGCAGCTTGGGCAGTATAGAAGCAGCCGCCGCGACAACACACTGAGCAATTCACTGCAGATTGATAATCACGACGAAGTTTTTGAAGAACTTATAGACGATCTAGTAACTGATTATTTCTCCTCGATAAAAGCCGCTGAAAGCGTCGCAAAGACTTCTAAAGAGCGCCAATCCCTGGCAAGAATAAAAGAAAACATCGAAACTATCTACAACACCGGCGAAAGTCCTGAACAAGAAGACGCAACCGAAGATTCGCAACAACAGACTACCAGCCCAGGTAACGGCGTCTAGAGACCCGTCAAATTAGTAACTACCCGAAACTTGGCAGGGCGGCCTCGTGGCCACTCACTAAATTATAGCTATGCATTATCAAGTCCTGCACCTCTTGGTCGTTCAGTTGACCCGTCAGTAAAACCGTATTCCAGTGCTTTTTGTTTAAGTGATAGCCTTCCATAACTGACTCGTATTTTTCCCTGAGTATGACTGCTAGCTGCGGATCGCACTTCAGACTAACGCGCAGTGGCTGCTTGCCGTCCGGAATTAGTGCAAACATCTTCTCGTCATCACCAACAGCGACCTTGTACACGGCCACATCCTCACCAAACGGATACGTCAGCTTCGTATTGGGCAGCCCTAAAATATATTCTTCTAGCGTCTTGTGATCCATAGTCTTTTTTTCTCTAGTGACCTTCGTCTTTTTTCTTAAACCATTGCAGATAATACTGCAGCTCAGCGATGCTGGCCTGAATATCTTCAAAAGCCCTGTGCACGCCGGGCTTTTCAAATTCAACGCCGTAGACGCCCTCCATAACCATCTTCCAGGAAGTAACATCCAGCATGCGATAATGCAATCTCAGATCAAGTTCAGGCATCCACTGTTTTATAAAGGCCCGATCACTATGAATCGAATTGCCTGCCAACACAGCAGGCTCATCGCCGAAATTACGATTAACTAAATCTACCAATTCTTTTTCGACGGCTGCTAGAGGTTTTGCGGCTGATAAATTGTTCAGGAAATCATCACGGTTTTGTGGGTACTCTTTCCACCAGGGGTTTTCCTGCATGCGCTTCAAGACCAGTGACCGGCTATGTCTGATATGTGATTCATACGAATCCACTGTCTCAAAATCTAGCCCAGTCACCTCAGCTGCTACCTCTAATATGACGTCTTGGGCGGGTACAAGACCCGTCATTTCCAAATCCACCCACAAAAATTTAGTTGGTGGCGTATTTTTCTTACTCATTGATAACAGTATACATTTTTTGATTCATTGTTCACTATTCTAGTAAAAAATCCTCAGGAAGTTACAGACCATGCGGGCAGTACAGATATGGTGGTCTATCGTTAGGCAGAGCCGTTTACTCGTCCAGACGCGTTAGCTTTTATTTCTTGTGTCTTTCCACCAAGTGATTATTTCTTTGGCGTTCTCTTTGGTGGTCTCAACTACTAGACGTTTGTAGCGGGGTTTCTTTGTGACTATTACCAATACCCCGTGCAGTATCGGCTTGAACATTCCGCGCGGTCTTTTAGCAAACACAAAATCCCAGCCATCTTCAGTCCAATAAGACCCAGCCATTACCCAGCGTGGCAAATAACTCCCAGGCAACCTAACCAGCAGACTGCCCCACTCTGAAAACACATCATGCCATCGTATACTGACCACATCTTTCGCGTCAACGTTCACTTTCGCGCGCAGGGTCAACACCTGCTCCGGACCCTCAAGAATGAAGGATAACCTAGAATTAGTAAGTGTGTAGTACATAGAAGCCCTCCTACTGTAATTTACAGTATGAAGCACAAGCACAAAACATTCAAATCTAAGCTACGTTTACTTTTGCCGCTGACAAGTTATTTCTTCTTGTCCTCGAAGTCAAGAGACACAGAATTTATACAATAATGAACGCCCGATGGTGCGTCATCGGCAGCGAACACATGGCCCAAATGCCCTTCACAATTTGCGCAGACTATTTCTGTTCTTTCGCCAAGAAGCGACTTATCAGGCCGTTCCTCTACAGCTCCTTCAATGGCCTTATCAAAGCTCGGCCAACCAATTAGGCCTGGCGCAGTTGATTCATACTTATCGTCACTGTTGAATAGCTTTGCACCGCAGTTGGCACAAGTGTAACTGCCGTCTTCGTTGTGGTTTAAGAATTTTCCAGTGCCCGGAGTTTCCGTCCCCTTATCCATCAATACGTGCTTCTGTTCTTTACTTAGACCTGGATTTACCTGCTTCATGGTCCCCCCTATTTATTTAGCTTTTCTTCTTGTCCATCTTATCAAGTCCAGCCTGGTGAACAAGTACATAAATAACAAAGGCCGTAGCGACAAGAGTAATAACCGCCGACGCAATAGCACCCCAGCCAAACACTAATTCCTCGCCGCCGCGAACCAACCCAGTCTCCCACTTCAGTTTACCTAAGTCAGCACCGCCCAGTATGTAGCCGACAATCGGATCGATAAAATTCTCGACCATCACCTTAACGGCTGAACCAGCCGACGCACCTATGGCTAGACCGACAGCCATTCCGACAACGCCCTGCTCACGGACAAAGTCCATAAACTCTCTAACAAATTTGCTCATGCTCGTGTGACCTCCACTTAAATACTATTTAAAAGCGTACAACTAAATTAACTCAAAAAGCAATATTAACTCTTTAGAGCTACGTGCACGGAGATAACGCTAACTCTGCTGGAGGCGTTCAATAGCTATCGAGAAAGCTGCCTGCTTAAGGCTAACTTCGTCGCTCTGGGAACGAGAATATATGTTCTTGGTGGCGGCCTCTAGCAATTCTGTTAATTTCTTATTAACCTCTTCTCTGGTCCAATTCTCACCATTCAGATTCTGTGACCACTCAAAATAACTAACGATTACGCCGCCAGCGTTAGCCAATATATCCGGGATGACTATGATGCCTTGTTCACGCAATTTATCTTCAACGCCGCTATCGACTGGGCCGTTAGCTAGCTCTAAAATATACTTAGCCTTGATGTTTTTATAATTGGACTCGTCAACTACATCGCCCAGCGCCGCTAGAACCAGCACGTCAACTTCTAGACCTAAGATCGCCTCATTATCAACAGGCTCACCAACTCCCAGGTCAGTCAATTTTTTACCAGATTTTTTGTGTTCAACCAAAGATTTAATCGACAGACCGTCAGGATCTTGCACACCGCCGCGAGAATCAGTTGCAGCCACCATTTTCCATTCTGAACATTCGGCCTCAGCGACGTCTGCAAAGAATATTCCAACATTACCAAATCCTTGAACTGCAAACGTCAGTGGCTGCTCGGCCTTTTCCTCCAGCTCGCGCAGCGTACGCAAGGTAATGACGCCGCCTCTGCCAGTCGCCTCTTCTCTGCCCTCGCTACCGCCCTTGCCCAAACTTTTGCCAGTAAAACTAGCCCTGGTTGTGTCGCCGGTTATCCTAGAAAATTCGTCAACCATCCAGTCAATAATTTTTGAATTTGTGTTAACGTCTGGTGCTGGGATGTCTTTGCGTGGGCCGATGTAATCAGCCAAACCGCGGGCGTAGCCTCTAGAAAGCTCTTCTAGCTCGGCCTCGTCCAATGTTTTAGGGTCAACTTCTATACCGCCCTTACCACCGCCAAGTGGGATATCAACGGCTGCAGTCTTGAAACTCATCAGCGTCGACAAAGCCTGAACCTCATCCATGTCTACCTCAGGGTGGAACCGAATACCGCCCTTGTACGGGCCACGCAAATCAGAATGCTGTACTCGAAAGGCTCGAAATTTTTTGCCACTCTTCAGGTGAATATCAAATTTATGAATAGCGTTGGGTCGCAACAATTCTTTTAGTTGTTTGTCGTCCAGCCCCAGATGTTTGGATGCCTTGGATATGTTGTCTTGCGCAGATTTAAGCATATTCACTAAATGATACCACCCAAACTACGATTTTTTACCAGTAATAAAAACTACAAAGTCGTTTTCTGTCGTAAGAAATCTTCAGCTCTGTAGCCAATGATCCTTCGTCTATTTTTATTCATTCGATCCAACTGCTTTACAGCCCTACCCAGCTCATCAGTCTTCTCGAACTTGAGCCGGTGCTTATCAATAGCCCGCCAGTACAGACCGTCCCATGTGTCACTCCATTCACCTTTTTTGTAGTGACTCATACTCATTATAAAATTACTACTGCTTATTGACGGTGGCGTACCTAGCGTATCGAACGCAGCCCCTTGGCTGACACCATAAACGTTAGGAACCGTAATCCAATCGTAGCTGTCTATGAACATCTCCATGAACCAACGGAATATTTCATCTGGGTGGAATTCGCATAGAAACATTATGTTGCCGAGCACCATATGCCTTTCAATGTGATGGACATAAGCCCGCGACAAAGTCTTTTTGATTACATCATCTACCGGCTGCAGACCCGTTGTGCCCTTATACCAGTCAATTGTCATGTGGCGATTATGCCCAAAGCTGTTGGTGGCTCGCAGAGTAACGTGGCGTTTTTTGTATTCACCCCTAGAAAACTCACGCCAACCCAAAATGTAGCGCACAAAACACTCCATGCTCTCAATTGGAACATCTTGTTTCCTCCCAATCTCTAAAGCAGCGTCAATTACTTCTTTAGCTTGTAGCAAACCCACATTAAGCGTCGGTGATATGGCGCTGTGGTACATCCAAGAAGCCTCTGAATCAACAGCCTCCTGATAAAGAGCGTACTTGCCTAGCCGACCCTCTAAAAATTCCTTCAACCAGACACGAGCTTCATGACGGTTTGTTGGCCACGGGAAATCCGACACCGTCCCAGGATTGTCAGGAAAGTTCTGCTCAACGTACTTTCTGGCCTCTACGATGTACTGGTTAGACCCGTAGACCTGAAATGACGGCAGCTTGGCAGCCTTTGAGAGGCGCTGTCGTTTAAGCGGCGGACACATAAACTTACCCTCAAGTGGCTTATAAGTCTCAGTATCTATCAATATGTTAAATCGTTCACGCTGCCACTGATAGAACTTTGGAAAGCTCGCATTTTTAGTGTCACTGAAGAACTTGGCACTTTCATCAGAATCTAGGAAAAAGTTAGGACTCTTCATGGGCTCAATCTCGGGCGCCTGAGGATGGGCATCAAGAGCTGACTTCAGCCTTCGGCCTAGCGTGTCGTCGTCCAGCTCAAAAATATGAACTTTATCAAATTCTTTGAGTTTTTCTACAATATCGCCGCTATCATCCAGACGTTTGAACTCTATATAATCTACCTGGTAACCAGCTGGCCACAGTTCCTCTTCCATATATCTGACCATGGTTGCACGGTGGAATACCAGCTTCTGCTTATGGAAATACATTTTTCTTTTTTTGTCCGTGCCAAACAATAGAGGCTCTTCAACAAGCACGACCTCGTCGATATCCTTAGGTAAATCTGACACAGCAAATAATTGATGCGGGTACAATAACAATGCGGTTTTCATTCACAATCAATTGTGACTAATTAGTCCAAAAAACACAAGCACTATAGTAGATACATTAACCGCCCATAACCCAAGTTTCCACAGATAAATAGGTTAAAAGGCCAACAATTACATGTGATCAGGAGCTTTGATGCCCAAGACTCCTAGACCATCCTTCAGGGTGTTAGCGTAACGCTCAACCAGAGCCAGCCTACCAGCTTCGCGCTCATCACCAATAACTCGATTCTTTTCATAAAACCTATTAAAAGTTTGTGCCAATTCGTACAAGTAGGTACAGATATGATGTGGCGCAAGTTCCACAATGGCGGTCGTCATAACCCCCTGATACTCAGTAAGTTTACGCGCCAACGTACGCTCCCCGGCCTCAAGATCATTCAGCGCATCAACACTACCAGATGCACTAGATTTACCCAAAATTGACCGAGCTCGAGCATGCGCATACTGTAGATAAGGTCCGCTATTGCCGTCCATCGCTACCGACTCCTGAGGATCATACACAATATCTCCACCAATACGCTGCTTCAGAAATGAATACTTCACGGCAGCCAGAACCGTACTCTCACCTTGCTGCTGATTGTCGTTTACGCTAGCTTTGCGAGCTGCCTCCAGGATGTCAAAAGCCGAAACAATATTGCCCTTTCTAGAGCTCATTTTTACGCCGCCTTGCAACTTCACTACTCCGTGCTTTACGTGTCTAGTTCGCTTAGCCGGTTCGGGCTCAAATTGCTCAATACTTTTTATGACCACCTGCATATATTGATCTTGCTCACTGGCTGTAATAATTATTGACTCATCAAAATGATAGTCTTGCCACTTGGTCAGGCTCAGACCCACGTCCTTAGCCTCATAAGTTGGCAGTCCCTCAGAATTTATAAACACCCGTTTGTGCAGTCCATGTTTGTCGCCGTCAAATATTACCGCACCATCGGAGCGTTCATAAACGCCCGCTTTCAACTGATCGCGCACAGTCTGCAATCCTAACGGCGTAACTTCGCTCTCAGGAATAAACCTGTCAAACTCATGTACCTGCAACTCAGCATACAATGATTTAAAGAAATCATAGCTGGCTTCCCTGCCAAGCCAATAAAGCTTGGCAAAATCTGACGTTTTGTCCGCGTCCTGATGCAATTTGTAGACTCGCTTGTTAACGACCATTATTTCTTTTTTAGACTGCTCGTCGTCCTCGTAAGCATTATTGCCCTCAACGTAGCGCTCGCCCAACCACTTTAGGCGTTCCTCTACCGGCAATGCTTCGAATTTTTCTGGGTTTTCGCTATCTAATTTTTGAATAATTGACCACATAGATTTAGCAACATGCAAGCCCACATCGCCGCCGTAGTTCAGACGAGTAGTTTCCGCGCCAGCCTGGTCAACCAGCCGTGCAATAGCGTCACCGACTAGAGTGGTGTATAAATGACCAGCGTGTAGCGGCTTGAACGGATTGGGATCAGAATATTCTACCAATACTTTTTTGCCTGCTAGTTTTTTTGGCACACCAGACTTGGCCGCCGCAATCAACAAACTGTCTGACAATTTTATGTTCAAAAACCCAGGCCCGGCTACAGTCACTTCAGAAAAGTCTGCATCAGCACCCAAATCTTCCGCTATTTGGGCTGCGATGTCACGCGGATTTTTGCCGACAGATTTAGTAATCTGCATAGCAACATTACTTGCAATATCACCAAACTGTTCTTCAGGTACGCTAACCTGCGGATCAACGTCCATACCAAATAACCGCTTAACAGATTGAGCCAATTTGTTCTGTACTTCCTCTAACATTTAAGTGCATTATACAGCAACTATGACGCGCAACATATCCAATTACACATTAGGCTGCAACCCAGGACATAACACTATTCAAGGCTAACCAAGCCATCCTTTATCACCTGATTGCTTGACGGCCTATAGATAATAGCTCGTCGTGAGTTCAAGTACACCAAAACCCTGTCGCCATTGTTACTGTCGGCAAAGAACTGATCTTTTTGGGTCAATGCATCAACGTCTTCAATAGTGGCCATTATGGGATCCTCTGTTGGCAAATTATCTATCAAATCCGCAACCCTGTTCACGACATCGACATCACTAAGATCGGTACTGGAATCGTAGAAGAACAGCCCGAACACCAGAACGGACAAGGTGACAATCGCAGCAAGCAACAAACCTTTAATTATGGACCTTTTTTGCCTGACTATTGAGCCTCTAGACCTGCTATTGTCAGTCTTCGGCTTACTCGCGGTGACCGTAGACTGCACTGCTGATCTACCCTCGACATCTGCCTCTTGACCTTTATCGTGCAAACTGCCTATCATATAAAACTCTTAGCCTCCCTTATTGCTTGCTGCAGATCCGGTACACCCCTGAGTACTAAGGCTTTAATCCAATAGCTTGCCAGCTTATGTCAGTGGATCGAGATATAGCTGTATTGGATTCCCAGACTTGTGTACTAAACTGGGTGGCCGAAAGTGCATGAGCAGATGCAGATTCGTTACCCACAGCTTCTGGCGAAACTGTAACCACATAACTAGAGTCTGCAAAAGCTGCCGGGAACGTAACTGTTCTAACCCCAGTGGTTCCAGACGTATCTATGCCCCACTGCATACGCATGCTCCCGATATCAATATATCCAGATGACGCCTGATCATTGATCGATAAATTAGTTGTCCACTCTGGAGCCGTAGCACCAGGGTTCATTATAAGATACTGACCTGCTGTGCCCGCTGGTAAATCAACCCAGTTGGAACCGTCAAAGTACAACGTCGCCCCCTCCGCAACTCCCGCTACATCGGTGTCTGTAAGTGAGTCAACTGAATCTCTACCCGCGACACTCCAAGTATCGCTATCGGCATCATCGCCTTTTATATATAACACCCCGTTAGATGTATCTACATACAGTGAGCCTGTGTCTGCCACTTCTACGCCCTCTGGGCTGCCAGCTCCACTACTATACGAATGAGCGTCTGTGCCGTCCGAAAAGCTCAGCATAACACCCTGACTAGCTCTGGTTATTTCCAGCTTATTCACATCGGTAACAGACACTGATGTAGCGGCATCTAGTGTCAAGGAATTGGCAAAGACACTGAAATCAAGAGTATCATCTGCGACCTTGGCTACCGTTATCTGGCTATCACCTACATCCGCGGTAGATATAGTGCCGTCTAGGATTTCAGCTGAATCAATATTTGTACCTAGCACAGAGCTGATTACTCCAGCAGCGATATTAATGCCTGTGCCACTAGTATAGGTTATGCCACCGGCATCGCTTGAGCAGGCCCATACTGAGCCGTCCCATTTAAGCACTTCTCCGCTGCTACACGTAGTGTCCAAGCTAAGTCCGGTCAATGTTTTTTCCAAACCAGAGCCAACCGCAAGCAATAGCTGTACGTCCAAATCGGATCCCGTTAAAGCCGTCTGTACCACTCCATCATCCGTCACCACAGCAACCGTTCCTGCAGGACCTTGCTGACCAGTAGCTCCAGTTATTCCCTGAATGCCTTGTGCACCTTGAGGACCCTGAGGACCAGCGACGCCTGTATCTTGGTCTTGATCATCGCCGTCAGAGCCATCTGTACCACCAGCAGCAGTGTCATCCTCATCTGTAGCGTCGTTAGAAGTCGATGGGCTGCTTGAGCCATCTGAATTGTTTGACGTAGAGTCAACACCGCCAATAATAGTACTTATTATTGCCGTAGATGGATCTTCGCTGTCAATATTGCCGTCACCGTCATCATCCCTGTCTCTAGAGTCGGGCACACCATCATTGTCATCATCATCATCTTTTACGTCTGGAATACCGTCTCCGTCTGTGTCCAAATTCTTCAATGATGCAAGTCCTTGACTAAAGAATTTTGCATATTCTGGACTTCCATTAACGGCATTTAGTTCATCTAGAATCTGCTCAGATGAAAGCTCAGTGTCCTTGTCAAACGTCGAGTAGTAGACGCCGAAGCTAAGAACAATAGTTGCCGCCAACGCCCCTACTAAATTTAAACTGCCTATCTTCACGGTTCTGACTCCCCTTATAAGTGATACTACTTACTGCTAAACCTGGATTTGATTATATGATACCGCTTATAGCAATACAAGTACAATCTATACATAGTGAGCTAAACATTATTTATTCAGACGACACATCCTGGCTGCAAAAGCATAGGCATAGGTCCTATTAATGTATAGGGAACATACTGTAATATACATATAGCATGAAAGACCCTACTAAGCTCATCGTAGACGCTGTTAGGATATGGATGGCAATATTTGCTCGCTTCCTAAACAGGGTCACAAAAGGAAGGCTACTGCCCGCACACATAACAGTTCTGTCATTCTTGGGCCATATTCCAGCTGCTTGGGCTTTATGGACCTGTAGACCGATATTGGCTGCCGTTTTAATAACAGTGTTTGGGTTAATGGACTCATTAGACGGTGCCCTAGCTCGTGAACAAAACAGAGCCTCAAGACTAGGGATGTTTTTTGATGCCGTAACTGACCGCATGAAAGAAATTATCGTCTATACTGCCCTGATCGTCTACACCACCCAGCATGCTCCTGATATTCAATCTTGGGTAATCGTGGCCGTGGCTGGCACTTCCCTGCTAGTTAGCTATGTCAAAGCTAAGGGCGAAATGGCGCTAGCCGGTGATGAACACAACGCCCAAAAACTAAACCGAATGTTTGACGGCGGAATTGCCCGTTACGAAATCAGAATGGCCTTGCTGGTAGTTGGGCTCTTGAGCGGTAGCAGCTTGCTGGGGCCAATACTACGCTTCATCGTCGCCATCAATTTAATAACAGCCGCCCTAAGATTCCTGCAAGTATCACAATTACTCTCCGAAATAGCAGCAGAAACCAAGAAGACCCCTACTAAAAAACCCGCGAAGAAAAAGTGATGAATGATATCCTATTTGCGCTCTGGTTTTTTGCTCCCGCAGCCTACGCAAATATGGCACCAATACTCGCCAACAATATATCAGCAATCAAGAAGTACAATCAGCCCATAGATTTCGGCAAGACTTTCCGCGGCAAACGCATCTTTGGTAGCCACAAGACTTTTAGGGGGCTACTATCAGGAATCATCGTCGCAACGGCCGTAGCAGGCTTGCAGATGTTGTTGTTCGACTCATCAACTTGGGTACAAGACCTGTCGCCAAACCTAGATTACAGCCATCCGATAGTCCTGCTAATGGGAGCTGCCATGGGATTTGGTGCCCTGTTTGGCGACGCCCTGAAAAGTTTTTTCAAACGACAAATCGACATAAAGCCTGGCCGCGGCTGGTTCCCTTTTGATCAAATAGATTATATTGTTGGCGGGATAATTTTTTCACTCCCCTTCGCCTGGCTCAGCCCACCAACTTACCTGATTATTTTCATTGTTGGGGCTCTGCTCCACCCAGTAATAAACCTACTTGGCTGGCTACTACACCTGAAAGACAAACCTTTTTAGCTTTCGAAAATTAATGCTTGTATAAAAACTCTGGGCTAGTGCTGAACTTTTCCAGATAGGCGCCCATATTTTCTACCAACCTGTTACGATCTTCTTCGTTCGAAGCAGTCACGCCGTAAGCAATGTGGGGTCGCAAAACATCCAGCCCAGCGTGAGCCAGCGTGCTGTGCAGCAGCGGATACAAATGCTGGACGACTGTAGCCTTGTGTATACCCTCTGGACTGTAGTGTTGCTCAGAATCACCCGCTTCTGTGACCACTAATACCTGTTTGCCTTTTAATAGACCTTTGGCGTAGCGGCTATTGCCGTCCCAAACAATGCCAAGCGCAAAAACTTTATCAAACCAACCTTTTACTACCGCTGGTGGGGCACTCCACCATAGCGGAAACTCCAATACCAATAAATCAGCTGCTCGCAGCCTGGCTATCTCTTGCTGAATATCCTCAGCAAACTCCCCATCGCCCTTAGCAGCCGCTCGCTGTTGCTCCATCATATAATTCTGATGCGGCCCGCCTGAAGTCTTGAAGTCCCACTTTGCAGCCGCTGGCTGAAACCCGGAAGCGTACAGATCAGATATCGCCGTTTGATCACCCCGTTTTTCAAAAAACCCCAACAACCTATTATGCATAGCCGCTCCAAGCGAAGCCGAATCCTGATGAGCATAAACCACAAACACGTTCATATGCTACATAGTAGCAGAAATAATAGGCAATGATTAAGGCTTGAGGCCGTAATGCAGTGAAAACTACCAAATAAAATAGGCTGCTAAAACAGCCTACTTCATATCTAATTCATGTCTAAAAAGTGGCTTCTAGACCTTAGGCACCAATTGGTTCAAATGACTGCTTGCTAACCCTTAGCTTCAACGAATCAATTTTCCAACGTCCAGCAACCTTGCGAAAGTTGTACTCGTAGACTCCGTCCATCTTGTGAACGTACCTTTTGCCACCCTTTAGTGTGTAGTAACGAGCTTCGATTTCGCTTGTGGCAGACACTTCTTTTTTACCAGTTCGCTCAATGTCCATATCGCCTAAACGGTGGCGCGCGCTGTAGTAAATATCACGTAACATTCGACGCCATCCATACAGGATGTTAGCCGGTGATTTTGTACCTGGTTCTTCTTTGTTGAATACACTTTCGTCGATATATGGCGACTCGGTGAATAGTTGTTCTAATTTACCCCACTGGCCTTGATCACGATATTCCATGACCTGTTCAATAAGTTCTCTTATGTGGGCGTTAACTGCTGCTGAATACATAAAATATTCCCTCCTTGTCCGACTAGATTATGCTCTAAACGGTTGTTGAATAATACATGAGATGAAACCAATTAGCAATAAAAACCTTCGAGTGCCAATTTCACAACACCCTCTCTGTTGTGAACTAGTCTACAGCTCACAAAAGTGTTAGCTTTAGCTACGACATAATCCTGCTAATATGTAGCTATGACTATTACAATTATCACCATTGGCACAAAGCCAAAGCCCGAAATAACTGCGTTAATCAACGACTACTCAAAACGCCTGCCTAAGCACATAAAGCTGGTCTGGCTTTTTCTAAAGCACGAATCAGGTGATTCAAGCACCAGCATAATGAAAGAGTCTGAGAATATCCTGAATGCCCTACCCCAACAATCCAAAGTAATTCTGCTTGATGAAACTGGCCAAACCCTAGACTCCAACCAACTATCCAAACAAATATTTAGCCAACCTGGCCAAGATATTAGTTTTATAATTGGCGGTGCCTACGGCGTCAACCAAGCCGTTAAAGATAAAGCCGGTATCGTGTTGTCTTTGGGCCGAATCGTCTACCCACACCAACTAGTCAGACTAATCCTGACCGAGCAGATCTACCGCTCCTACACCATCCACACCGGTCACCCCTACCACCATCAATAATTTTTAAGATATCTAATTGGCTTCTAGAGTTAGTTCTTCTTTAAGCTCGACGACTGTTTTTATAATTTTGTCAGGTGGAGACTTAACGAACCCCTCAGCACCACCAAAGCCCCATACGACACCGTAGACTTTGACCCCAGCCTTTTTACTGGACACGACGTCTCTAGCCTCATCACCAACGTATACAACCTGGTCTTTTTCTAAATTATAGCGATGGATTATCCTCTTTAACGCCTTTTCCTTGCCAAAAAACGTCTTCTCCGACACAACAAAATCAAACACCGGAAAATCATGAACATTCAAGAAATCCTGAACCAGTGCACTGTCATTGGATGTCAGTATCCCAATATTTATACCGCCGGCTTGAAGCTCCTTCAACATCGTCACTATGCCAGCAAACGGCTTGACCTCATCCATATGTTTTTTCATTTCCCTGCTCAAAAACAACACCATTTTCGGCAACACCCGCCATCGCACCTTCTTCAACTTCATAGCTTTCTTGTAACCTAGCTCCCTCAAGTGAGGCATCTCGCCGTGTGCCACCAAATCAGCTCCGAACTCATGAGCGTGCTCATTATAAAGCCGCAATACCAAATCGAAAGTATTGGCCAGCGTCCCATCAAAATCAAAAATAACGGTCATAGCGTTCTCATCTCTCATTGCACTCAGTATACAAGAATTTTGTGTTTTTCTTATTGCATATGCTTTGATAAGGTCACAAAATCAAATACACTATAGGTCAAGTATATGTTAGACGCCTCGACAATTTGGAATGTGATTACAGGTAGTCTCGGATCTTAGCATCAACGGTTGACCGTTCGACGAGTTTGAAGAGCCGCACAATAGAGAGTTTGAAGGTCTACTACCCTACCTCGTCATACAAACGAGTATGAGGTTTTGCGTAAGTCCTGTCTGGTTTCTGCGAGCTTAAATAAAAACAACGTTTTTTATACGGTCTGACGCCACCTCAAGTTAACCTCTACTTAAAAACTATCACTCGGTATCTTGATTCCTAACTTTTACTTATTTTGATCAGCACCTATCTGCTCTTTAGATCTCCAATAACCTTCTAGCCCCAGATCTCCCTCTTCGGGTGCAAACCATTCTAAGTTTTCAAGACCTTGTTTTTTAGTTGCAGCCCTAGCTGCAGATGTCCATATCAAATCTGCTGCCTGTGGCAATCCTCTGCTTTGCCAATATCCCCTTGCAGAAGATAGGGTCGCATAATCTCTATTGTCTGAAATGCTACCTGCGGCGTTCGCCAACCGCTCTTTCATTTCACCCTCACGACCAACATCAATCATCCTTTGATGCTGCCTCATAATAAAGCCATCGAATGAACCAAGATACCTATTCGCAGATGATGAGTGTTCAGAAGCCCCCCTCCGTCTAGATAAGACGGCGGTACAATCATCAATAGACCTCTTTCAAAAGTCCACCCCAGACGAGGCAAGCTCGTAGTTATACAGCCCAGCAATAAGGTTGAATCGCAAACTAAACCTTCTTCTCCTATTGCGGTATCTGTCGGATACGATCTTGAAGATCTTAACCTTTCCAATGACATGCTCGACAAATATTCTTCTTGAATTAAGCTGATGGTTGAACTGCTTGTCAACTCTCGTCAGAGGGTGTAGCTTGGTGTTCTTTCTTGAGATAACACCGTTGGCATGGTGAGTGTTAATCCCTTGGTAGCCTGAGTCAGCCATTATGGTGGTGTTGGCTGAGGTCAAGAACTTTGATTCAGTAAACATCTTGAAGTCATGCTTAGTACCTGTGTCGAATGAAGTGGACAGGATACGTAGGCTGTCAGAGTCTACAATAAGCTGCGTCTTTAAAGTGTGTCGCTTCTTTTTGCCTGAGTAGTAACGAGACTGCTTTTTTTGGGTCTCTCAATAGGAGATTCGGCTACATTCCTGATTCTTTACCCAACTCGCTAGCTAGACTTTCTCTGTTGCGTATCAAACCTTTTCTCCATGCTTCATCTAATTCTGTGCCTTGTTGCCATTTGTTGCTGAGATCTCTTCGTTCATCTATTGAAAGTTCACCGTAACCAGGTGTTTCATACGGCGGTAAAGCACCCCTGCCCATAGGGCCTGGTTCATAATCAGTCGCGGCGATCTCTAGCACGCGAACAGTGTATGGTGATTGATCACCCACCTCAACACCCATGTTCTGCATCATTCCTCCAAGTAATCCATTGTTAATGGCTTCTTGCAGCTCTCTCGACACCTCAACATTAGTGTAGCGATCAAATCAAGAACCCACGCGGCAA
>Ga0316190_10001172_pt1 | contig 18844 bp, 21 predicted proteins | sample Eddworburrow2_MG_FD_204929 | JGI IMG/M metagenome (GOLD analysis project Ga0316190, IMG submission 204929) | Coastal sediment microbial communities from Maine, United States - Eddy worm burrow 2 | ecosystem: Environmental > Aquatic > Marine > Coastal > Sediment | place: USA: Maine | collected... | reverse complement strand
AATATGCTCTTCGAGCGCGCGCACGTACTTCTTCGTGTCCGCGACCGGGTCGTCGCTCGGGAAGTCCTCCAGCGGGGGAAGGATCCTGTGCACGTAGCTGCCGTCCGGCAGCCGGCGCGGGAAGTAGGGCAGCGTCACCGCATCCCCCAGGCGGGCAAGCGTCGACGTCGCCGTCGTGTGCATCGCGGGAACGCCGAAGAACGGAATGACCGCCGCGCCCTTGCGATCGTAGCTCTGGTCCGGCGCGTACCAGACCGGGCGGCCCTTGCGCAGCTTGCGAACCATCTTCTTGATATCACGCTTTTCGATCGTGTCGTCCGCCGAGCGTTCCCGGCCGGTGCGCTGTAGTTCCGTCACGAACTCGCTGCGGTTCTTCCGGTAAACGGCATCGAACGGCGGACAGTTCATCGCGAGCAGCCGGCCCGAAATCTCGAGCGTCGTAAAATGAGCGCTGAGCAGTATGACGCCCTTGCCGCTGTCGAGCGCCTGCTCAAGGTGCTCGAGCCCCTCGAGCCGCGCGATCTTCGAATGCGCCCGGTCGCTGGCCCAGCGGCCGAGACCCATCTCGATCAACGACATCCCGAGCGCTTCGAAGTGCCGCGTCGCCAGCGCATCGCGCTCCTTTGCGGTCAGCTCCGGAAAACACAGCTCGATGTTGCGGCGGACGACCGCGCGGCGGCTGCCGGCAAGGCGCTCCGCGAGCCTGCCGAGACCCCGGCCGATGGCGAGCCGGGCGCGGTGCGGCAACAGGCATACGGCACGCAGGGCGGCCATGCCGAGCCAGGTCGGCCAGTAGCGGGGTGTCCAGAAATGATGGAGTGGCTTGCGGTCGTCGCTCATGGAAGGCATGAGCTTAAGCGAAAACGGCGATCCGGCCCTAGTCTTTATTCCGACATGCCGTCGACGTAATCGTCGCTCTTGCCGTCGACCTTCTTCGCAACCGACGGCTGCGCGTCGCCCACCGGCGCCTCTACGGTCGCGATGCCGACGTGAAACGCCGCGAAGCCGGGCATGACGACCTGGTTGCGCGCCATGCCGATGATGCGCCCGGAATACGGAGAACGAACTTCGGTGCTGGCGTTGTTCATGGGATCGGTGATCGTGCCGAGCAGGTCGCCTTCACTCACCGTGCTGCCGAGACTGACGTCCGCCAGCAATATGCCGCCGCTGTCGGCGCGGACCCACGACGACCGGTAATAGACCGGTTCCGGATCGCTCCAGAGCCGCAGCTTACGCTGCATGCCGATAGCGCTTATCAGCGTCTCGATGCCCTTCACGCCATGCTTCACTTCGTTCAGTTCGAGCACCGACGGTCCGCCCGCCTCGAGCGTCACGGCCGGAATACCGGCCTGCGTCGCGGCATGCCGCAACGTTCCGACCGCCGGCGTGCTGTGCAGGATCACCATGCCGCCCAGCCCCTGCGTCAGCGTGACGACGTCGGGATTGCGCAGGTCGGCGCGGATCTGCGGCAGGTTGGCGCGTTCGAAGGAGCCGGTGTGCAGGTCGATCAGCGCGTCGCAATGCGCGATCACGTGGGTGAAAAACGAGTGCGCGATGCGGGCCGCAGCGCTGCCGGTCGGGTTGCCCGGGAAGTAGCGGTTCAGGTCGCGCCGGTCCGGCAAATACCGCGAGCCGCGACGGAAGCCCTGCACGTTGACGATGGGCACGCCGATGATCGCGCCCGACAATTTGTCCGGGTTGATGTCGTGCAGCACCCGCCGCACCATTTCGACGCCGTTCAGTTCATCGCCGTGCACGGCCGCCGTCAGGCACAGGCTCGGACCCGGCAGCGAGCCGTTGATCGCCAGCACCGGTGTCGACACCGGGACGCCCTCGAACAGCTCGGTTGCCGACCAGGACAGCCGCATGGAATCGCCCGGCGCAATCTCGGCGCCGAGCAGCCGGAGCGGTCCGGCCTGCCCTTCCGCGGACGTGACCGCTTCCGCAAGGGGCACATCGTGTGGATGATTGGGCACGGCCTCCACGAACTCCTCGACCGCTGCAGTAACTTCGCTGGAACGCGAGTCCTCATCCTCTGTCGTATCGTCACGGATGTCCGTGCCGTTGTCGGCGGGATCGACGGCCACTTCGCCTGCCACGGACCAGCCGCCGACGCCCGCCAGCAGCAGGCCGGCGGCGATCAGAAACAGGGTTTTGTTGAGAGAATTCATGATCATGGTCGGGCAATCGTGTCCGGGCTTGCCGCGCACGGCGATTTGCCGCGGCCGGCAAAGCTCATTAGCATCGCCAAGGCTACGCGCGTTTCCTTATTTTTTCTGTGAACTATTCAAGAATTTGCGATTGAAACTTGATCTGATCTAAATGGCAAGAAAAAGTCGAAATTTGTACGTTTTACTGCTGTTTTTCGGCCTCGCAGGGCTTCCGGCCCATGCCGAGGAGACCTTCCCGTTCCCCGAAGAATTACAGCCCGACGTCGATTTCTGGGTGTCGATATTCACGCACTACGGCACCGACGAGGGCGTGCTGCACGACAATCGCAATCTCGCGGTGGTGTACGAACGCATCGACGTGCCGGCCGGCATCAGCCGCCAGGAGCGCAACCGGCGCGTCAAGAAACGCCGCGAAGCCCTGGTGCGCATACTCGAGAACCTTGCCAGCGGCAAACGCGACGGGCTTGGCGAGGAAGAGGCGCGCGTGCTCGCGCTCTGGCCCGACGGCGTCAGCAACGACGAACTCCGCGCCGCAACGAAACGCATACGCTTCCAGCAGGGTCTCTCCGACCGCTTTCGCGAAGGCCTGCAGCGGTCCGGGCGCTGGCGCGACTTCATCGAGGCGGAGTTCACGGCGCTCGGGGTGCCCCTCGAACTCGCCGCGTTGCCGCACGTGGAGTCTTCGTACAATCCCGAGGCCCGGTCGCACGTGGGCGCCTCCGGTATCTGGCAGTTCACGCGCAGCACGGGGCGCCGCTTCATGCGCGTCGATCACGTCATCGACGAGCGCAACGATCCGTTCGCCGCGACGCGCGGCGCAGGCCGGCTGCTCGCCTACAACTATTCGATTACCGGCAACTGGCCGATGGCGATCACCGCCTACAATCACGGCCTGGCCGGGGCGCGCCGGGCGATGCGAATACACGGCGATACCGCCTACGTCGACATCCTGCGCAATTACAACGGCCGCACTTTCGGCTTCGCTTCGCGCAATTTCTACGTCGCGTTTCTCGCCGCAAAGGAGGTCGACCAGGACCCGGAGCGCTATTTTCCGGGCGTGAAGCGCGAGTCGCCGACCGTGTACGCCGAACTCAAGCTGCCGGACTACGTTCCCGCGGAAGACCTTGCGAGTGCGCTCGGCGTGTCGGCGCGCCAGGTCGCAAAACACAACCCTGCGCTGCAGCCCACGGTCTGGGAAGGCAGCAAACACCTGCCGCGTGGATATTCCGTGCGCATGCCTGCAAACATGATGAAGGACCCGGTAGACACCGTGCTGGCGTCCGTGCCGCAGGACAGGTGGCAGACCGAGCAGCTGCCGGATCTTTTTCATACCGTGGGCCGCGGCGACACGCTGTCGCAAATCGCGGAGCGCTACGACACCCGCGTGTCGACGCTGGTCGCCCTGAACGGCCTCGGCAGCCGCCACCGGATTCGCGCAGGGCAGCAGCTGCGGCTGCCGGCCGCGGGACCCGCACCGGAAGCGGTGGCGATGGCGAGCGTCGCGCCGGAGCCGCCGGAGCCCGAGGCGCCCGACCGGGATGTCGCCAGCGAAGAGGTGCCGCAGGTCGAGGAGCAGGAACCCGCGGCACTCGCCGGGGACATCGTCGAGGCCGTGGCGAGCACCCTGCAGACGGCGCTGTTATCCGACCCGAGCGACTACACGGTCGCCGAAGACGGGACGATCGAAGTGCAGCCGCTGGAGACGCTCGGCCACTATGCCGACTGGCTGGGACTGCGGACGCAGCGCCTGCGAGATATCAACCGCTTTGCGTTCCGCACGCCCGTCGAGGTCGGTCAGCGCATAAAGCTCGAATTCAGGGACGTCGATGCAGAGACCTTCGAGAACCTGCGCGTCGACTATCATCGCAAGCAGCAGGACAGCTTCTTCCGCAAGCACGTCATAACGGGCGTCCGGGAGCATACGATCCGCCGCGGCGAGTCGGTCTGGATATTGTCGCTGCGCGAATACGACGTGCCCATCTGGCTGTTCCGACAGTACAACCCGGGCCTCGACCTGGACAGGATTACCCCCGGCATGACGGTGCGCTTCCCGGTTCTCATGCCGACCGGGGAATCCTGATGACAAATCGCCCCTGGCTGACCGCGATCCGCGTGCTGCCCCTTTTGCTGCTTACGATCGCCGCCGCAGCCTGGTTCAACGACGTGGAGCAGGGCGGGCCTTACGTGCTGCGCAACCTGTTGCCGCCTGCGGTGCTGCTGCTGCTCGCGACCATCATCGTGTGGCGCGCTGGCGGCAGCTGGACCGGCCGCGGCTGGCGCTGGCCGCTCGGGCTCGTCGGTTTCGCGATCCCGGCCCTGGGCCTGTCGCTCTACCTGCACTATGCCTACTCGGTCAACCTGAACGGCATGTTCGAAGACGCCGAGCAGCCGGCCCGCGTATTTCGCTTCCTGCCGGCCTACACCCTGGTCGCGGGCGGCATCGGCTTCAGCATCGGCTGGATCGTCGGCAGGAACGTGTGATGTGACGCGGCTCTTTTTCCACGGCCGGCTGTTTTGCTAATCTGTGCCCCGGAACCGTTCCGAGATCCCCGTATGCCGTCAAGGCTGAGAATACTGTGCACACTGGCCGCCCTCGCTCTTGGGGCGAGCGCCATGCCCGGCGGGCAGGGCAGTGCGGGTGCGACCGACTTTCCCGTGGCGGACAAGGTCGTGGTCGAGAAGGGCAACCGCAAGCTGCATTTGCTGAAGGGAGGCGTCGCATTCCGCAGCTTCGACATCGCGCTGGGCATCCGCCCGGTCGGTGACAAGGAGAAGGAGGGTGACTTCAAGACGCCCGAAGGCAGCTATCTGCTCGACGCGAAGAACCCGGACAGCGAGTACTTCCTCGCCATCCACGTGTCCTATCCGAATCCGGCCGACCGCGCCGAGGCTCGCAGCAAAGGCGTCGATCCCGGCGGCGCGATCATGATTCACGGTCAGCCGAACGATCCCACCCGATCGGAGGCGTATTACCGGACCCGGGACTGGACGAACGGCTGTATTGCCGTGTCGAATTCCGACATGATCGATATCTGGCTGATGACGGCCGAGAATACGCCGATCGAAATACGTCCCTGACGTCCACGACAGAGCGCAAATCGCATGACCGAAACCCCCACGGTTGACGCCGAGGTCTGGCCGGAAGGCAGCCTCGAGGTTCTTTCGCAGTTCGAAGTCGACCAGCTGCGCGGGAGCGGTGAAGGCGGCATGTATTCGCTGTTGCGCCGCTGCATGCTGGCGGTGCTCAACTCGGGCAGCCAGATGGACGACACCCGCGCGGTGCTCGAGCGTTACAAGGATTTCGACGTCGGCTTCATCCAGCAGGACCGCGGCGTGAAAGTGTCTCTGAGCGGAGCGCCGCCGGAGGCATTCGTTGACGGCAAGATGATCCGCGGAATCCGGGAATTGCTGTTCGCGGTGCTGCGCGACATCGTGTTCACCCGCAACGAGATCATGGGAGACCGCCGCTTCGACCTCGGCACCACCGGCGGGACGACCAACGCCGTATTCCACATCGTTCGCAATGCGCGGCTGCTGCTGACGCCGCCCTCCGTCAACGTCGTCGTGTGCTGGGGCGGGCACGCCATCAGCCGCGAGGAATACGACTACACCAAGCTCGTCGGCTATGAGCTCGGCCTGCGCGGCATGAACGTCTGCACGGGCTGCGGGCCGGGCGCCATGAAAGGCCCCATGAAGGGCGCAACCATCGGTCATGCAAAACAGCGTATTCGTGACGGCCGCTACATCGGCATCACGGAGCCGGGCATCATCGCCGCCGAAGCCCCCAACCCGATCGTGAACTCGCTGGTCATCATGCCCGACATGGAGAAGCGCCTGGAGGCGTTCGTGCGTGTCGGACACGGCATCGTGGTATTTCCGGGGGGCGTGGGGACGGCAGAGGAGATTCTGTATCTGCTGGGCGTCCTGCTGCACCCGGAAAATGCGTCCCAGCCCCTGCCGATGGTCATGACAGGCCCCGCTGCGGCGGAGCCGTACTTCCGGCAGATCGACGAGTTCGTCGGCCAGACGCTGGGCCCGGAAGCGCAAAAGCGCTACTCGATCATCATCGACGACCCGGGAGAGGTCGCACGGGAAATTTCACGCGGACTCGAAGCCGTGCACCAGTTTCGCAAGCGCCACGGTGACGCCTATTATTTCAACTGGCGGCTCGTGATCGATCGCAATTTCCAGGAACCGTTCACCGCGACGCACGCTGCCATGGCCGCGCTCGACATCCGGGAGGGCACGGAACCGCACGAACTCGCCGCCAATCTGCGGCGCGCATTCTCGGGGATCGTGTCCGGTAACGTGCGCGACGATACGGCTGCCGCTATCGAGGAACACGGACCCTTCGAGATCAACGGATCGGCGCGAATCATGTCCCTGCTGGACGATCTGCTCGCCTCTTTCGTCGACCAGCAGCGCATGAAGATTGCCGCCGGAAGTTACAAGCCCTGCTACCGCGTGCTCAACTGAATGCCGCGGACCGCGCCGGTTGATTAAGTAAAAAAGCGACGCAAGCAACTGAAAATTATGTGAAAAACTCAATTCTGCATTGTGATGCAGTTCCTGTGCTTTGGGGCCGATTAGACATAGGATTTGCGAAAGGACTGCCCGAGCAAGCCGATGCCTGACAGCAAACACATGAGATGGGCGGACGACTACGCAACGGATGCGAAGTCGAAAGCCGAGAAAGCAGAAACCACGGTTAAGCCCCCCGAGCCGGCGGCGAACGACGCCGATGGCTGGCAACAGTACCGGCGCTGGGTTACCAAGGCGCCTGCGCCGCGCGGTCGCAGGGTGGGCATCGACCCGTCCCTGTATACGTGGAAGGGCTATCGCAGCTGGAGCGAGCAGGTGAAGCGGAACTGGGACGACGACGACCAGGACTGATTCGCGGACCCGGGAATATCGAACGACGAAACGCCGACTTCATGTCGGCGTTTTTTTTATCGACGGGGCCGGCGTAGCGGGGATGCGGACTGTGATGCCGTACACCGCCCGAACCGGTACTGCGTCTGGTTTTCAGGTATTGCCCGTCGCCGCCCGAAACTTTCAAAAAAAGCTGTGATCTGCCTCACGGAGGGATATCCTCTGCGCCCCTATAGTCGTCCAACACTGTTGGTTGCTAATGGATTTGCAAAGGCAGTATGTCAAGGAAGCACAAAGAAAACGAAGCGCCACTCGTCATGCTCAAGAACGAGTCTTCGCGGCAACGCTGGGAAATGTTCCATCGGGCAATTGCCCATGCCAAAGAGTCCAATGAAGCGGCCGTCATCGAATCCGATCTCGGGTCCGACGAAGGGAACAGCGGCGGGCCCTTGCTGACCATCGTGCGTTGACCGCAAACAGGGACACTACATTGGAACGGATTCTGCAATGGCTTGACAATCTCGACGACCTGTTCGGTGCCGTCGGCCTGCTCGCCGAGCGCATGCGGCGTTCTGTTCTGACCCTGGCACGGCTGCTGGCACTGTCGTGCGTCGTTAGCTGCGGCGTCCTCGCGGCTCTGACAGAGCCGCCGCTCGGCCTGGCCGTCGCGATCCTGCTGTTCGTATTCCTGCTCTATCGCAGCGTCACCCAGCCCGGGTTTGCGATCCGCGGCCGCCGCGCCGCCGCCTGATCCTGTCGCCCGCGCAGCCTTGAAATAGGGCGGCCCACCCCAATCGTCTGAGCCTCAGCGCCGTGATCGCGCGGCTCGATGATATCCAGTATGGGGAGCCAGATTTGACCAGCGACAATACCCGGGAGACGCTCGGATTCCAGGCCGAGGTCCGTCAGCTTCTGAAGCTGATGATCCACTCGTTGTACAGCAACAAGGAGATATTCCTTCGCGAACTGATCTCGAACGCCTCGGATGCCGCAGACAAACTGCGTTTCGAGGCGCTCGCCGCACCGGACCTGCTCGGCGACGATACCGAGCTCGGGATTCGCGTTGAGTACGACAAGGACGCGCGCACCGTCAGCGTGACCGATAACGGCATCGGCATGTCGCGCGACGAACTCGTCGAAAATCTCGGTACTATCGCGCGTTCCGGTACCGCGGAATTCCTGAGCCGCATGACCGGCGACGAAAAAGAGGACGCCCGGCTCATTGGCCAGTTCGGCGTCGGCTTTTATTCCGCCTTCATCGTGGCCGATCGTGTCGTCGTCGAAACCCGGCGCGCCGGCCGGGACGCGCCCGAGGGCGTTCGCTGGGAGTCTGACGGCCAGGGTGAGTTCACGGTCGAGACGGCCGAAATCGACAACCGCGGCACGCGGGTCACGCTGCACCTCAAGGAAGACGAAGCCGAGTTTGCCGAGCCCGCGCGGCTCGAGAACCTGATCCACAAGTACTCCGACCACATCGCGTTTCCCGTTACCCTCGCGGGCACCGGTGACGACGGTGAAGAGAGAGTGGTCAACGCTGCCACGGCACTGTGGACTCGTCCGCGTACGGAAATTTCGGACGAGGAATACAAGGAATTCTACAAGCACCTTTCGCACGACTTTTCGGATCCGCTGTGCTGGAGCCACAACCAGGTCGAGGGCAAGCGGGAATATACGAGCCTGCTCTACATCCCGGCCAATGCGCCCTTCGACCTCTGGAATCGCGAAGCGCCGCGCGGCCTCAAACTCTACGTGCAGCGCGTTTTCATCATGGACGATGCCGAGCAGTTCCTGCCGCTCTACCTGCGTTTCGTCAAGGGTGTCGTCGACTCATCCGACCTGCCGCTGAACGTGTCGCGAGAGCTGCTGCAGCAAAATCCCGACCTGCAGGCGATGCGCGGGGCCCTGACCCGGCGCGTGCTCGACATGCTTGTGAAAATGGTCGCCGACGACAGCGACGATTACGCGAAATTCTGGCGGCAGTTCGGTGCTGTCATGAAGGAGGGTCTCATCGAGGACCCGGGTAACAAGGAGAAACTGTCTCGCCTGATGCGCTTTGCGACGACGCGCAGCAAGGGCGCCGAGCAGGATCAGTCGCTCGGCGACTACGTGGCGAGAATGCAGGAGGGCCAGGACCGGATCTACTACCTGCTGGCCGACAGTCATTCCACCGCGATCGCGAGCCCGCATCTCGAGCAGCTGCGGAAGAACGATATCGAGGTCCTGTTGCTGACGGACCGTATTGACCCATGGCTGGTGGACGCCTTGCACGAGTTTGACGGCAAGGAACTCGCCGACGTCGCGCGCGAGGGGCTGAGCCTTCCCGAGGGGGATGGCGTCATCTCGCAGGAAGTCGCCGACGAGCAGCACAAGCCGCTCCTCAAGAAGATCAAGCGGGTATTGAAGGACCGCGTCGAGGCGGTGAAAGCGAGCCGCCGCCTCGTCGACTCACCCGCGTGCGTCGTTGCCGGCGAAGGCGACCTGAACCCGAGTCTCAAGCGTATGCTGGAGGCGAGCGGCCAGAGCCTGCCGGAGACGAAGCCGGTACTCGAAGTCAACGTCGGGCACCCGCTGGTCGAGCGCCTGTCCGCGGAAACCGACGATGAGCGCTTCGGCGCCCTGTCGAATATCCTCCTCGATCACGCGCTTCTCGCCGAAGGCAGCCAGATCGATAATCCTGCCGACTATGTCGCGCGCATGAACCGGTTACTGCTCGAGCTTGATTCCGGGTCGAGCGCCAAGTAAAAGGGTCCCCGATGAGCAGCGATCTACCAGGCGAAGAGGAACTCCGGGCGAGGCTCAGTGACGAGCAATACCGGGTGACACAGCAAAAAGGCACGGAACGCGCCTTCACGGGTGCCTACGTCGATCAGAAGGACGACGGCACATACCGCTGCGTGTGCTGTAACGCGCCGCTCTTCAGTTCGACGCAGAAGTACGATTCCGGCTCCGGCTGGCCGAGTTTCTGGTTGCCGCTGGCGGGCGACGCGGTGAAGACGGTCGTCGACAGCAGCCACGGCATGGTGCGGAAGGAGGTGGTCTGCAGCCGCTGTGGGGCACACCTCGGGCACGTTTTCGACGATGGCCCACAACCCACGGGACTGCGGTATTGCATCAATTCGGCATCGCTCGATTTCGCGGCCGGGTCCCCCGACAATTCCGACGACAAAGGCGATTCACAATGACATCACGCATCCTTCTTTTCGTGTTCCTGGCAGCCGCTGCCGTATCGGGCTGCGCGCCCGGCGGAGCCCCGGACGAATCAGGCGAAACCGAGGCGCAAGCCGACGCGTCGGCCGGGACGAACGCCGCCGAGGAAATCGAGATCGTGCCCGGACTCACGATGAGAAAGCTCGAGAACGGTTACGGCCGGGCGGCCGTTGCCGGCGACCTCGCGACCGTGCATTACACCGGGTGGCTCTACGACGCCAATGCGGGCGACGGACGCGGCAAGAAGTTCGACAGCTCGGTCGATCGCGGTCAGCCGTTCCAGTTTCCGCTCGGCGCCGGCCGGGTTATCAGGGGCTGGGACGAAGGTGTGGTCGGGATGCTCATTGGCGAGAAGCGTGAGCTGAAGATTGCGCCCGAACTCGGTTACGGCAACCGCGGTGCGGGATCCGCCATCCCGCCGGGTGCGACGCTGCTGTTCGAGGTCGAGCTCATGGGCCTGCAGGGCCCGAACGACGAATAGGCCGCGTCAGGTTCCGGACTTCTTGAGCTGCAGGTCGCGGGCCTGGCCGATCCAGTCCTCCCGGTAGATCCGGGAACTGAATCCTTTCAGGCGCTGCGCCACGCGGTCGATGTCGTACTCCGTCATCTCGGCGATCTGGTGATAGCGGAAGATACCGAGTTCGTTTAGCGTCTTTTCGATCGCAGGCCCTATGCCCTTGATCAGGCGGAGGTTGTCGCGCAGGCCGCCGGGTTCCCGGTCGTGCAGGTCGGTGACCTCCGCTGTCGCCACCACGGCTTCCGCCTCGTCGCGGGATCCTTCGGGCTCGTCCTCGTCGTCATCCTCATCGTCCGCCTCCGCCCGGACATCATCGTCGCCGGCTTCCTCCAGGACGGCTTCGAGGCCCGTGTACGTCACGTTCGCGGGATCGTTGGACGCGTCCAGCTCATCGCCGAGCGCCTCCTGGTCGACAGGTTCGATGCGCGTTTCTTCCGCGTCGCCCATCTGCTCGAGTTCGTCGATGCGCGCGCGTGTGGCGGCGAGTTCCTCCTCGATTGCTCTCGCTTCGTTGTCACGCTCCCGATAGCGTTCGATCAGCGGGGGCAGGCGATTCTGCCAGTTCTCGAGTTCCCGGCTGAGGCGAAAGATCTTGTCATCCTTTTCCGCGAGCGCCGCCCGCGTGGAATCGCCCTGCTTATCGTTCGATTCGACGGCCGCCTTCAATTCGTCGCGCTGGCGCACCGCCCGCTCGAGGCTCGAACGGAGGTCCTTCATTTCGCGCTGCAGCTGGTCGCGGCGCTCGAAAGCCTCCTTCAGTGCGTCGGAGAGTTCCCGCGCCCGGTTGGTCGCGTCTTTTCCGGAGGCCTGCAGCTGGCTGATCTGCTCCATGAGCGTGCGGTTCTGGTCGAGCAGACGCCCGTGCTCGGTGCGTTGTGCCTCGAGTTGACGCTGCCAGCCTTCGTTGACCGCGGTCTTTTCCTGCACGCAGCGCTTGCTCCGGCTGATCCAGCCGATGACCGCCCCGATTGCAACGGACCCGGCAATGAACGCGATAAAGGCGGCGGTAATCTCGGGCATGGCTAGATCCGTTTTCTCGTTGTATCCCTACGAGGCCAGTCGCACGCGATCCATTTCGGCGAGCACTTCACGAATTTGCTGCAGGGCCCAGTCGATTTCCTGCTTTTCGATGACGAGCGGCGGCGCCAGCCGGACGACCGTCTGGTGGGTTTCCTTGCTGAGGAGTCCGCGCTGCATCAACGCTTCGCAGACGGACCTCGCGGTGCCCAGCGAGGGGTCGATATCGACGCCGACGAACAGCCCCCGCCCGCGGATTTCGCGGATCAGCGGGCTGTCGATCTTGCGGAGCTCCGCGACCAGGTAATCACCGAGCTCGGCGCTGCGTTCAGGCAGGCGGTCTTCGACCAGTATGTTCAGGGCTTCCAGGCCGATGGCCGCGCCCAGCGGATTACCGCCGAAGGTGCTGCCGTGATCGCCGGGCTGGAATACGGCCATCACCTCCTCGCGGGCGAGGAACATCGATACCGGGAAGATACCGCCGCCGAGCGCCTTGCCGAGGATCAGCCCGTCGGGCTGCACGCCCTCGTGTTCGCAGGCGAGCATCTTGCCGGTGCGACCCAGGCCGGTCTGGATTTCATCGGCGATGAGCAGCACGTTGTGCTTGCGGCACAGCTCCGCCGCGGCCTGCAGGTAACCGTCCGGCGGCACGACGATACCGCCTTCCCCCTGGATGGGTTCGACGAGAAAGGCCGCGGTGTTTTCGTTGATGGCGCTTTCGAGTGCCTCGATGCTGCCGTATTCGACGATGGGGAAGCCGGCGGGAAATGGCCCGAAACCGGCCCGGTACTGCGGCTCGTCCGACATCGCGATGATGGTCGTCGTGCGGCCATGGAAGTTGCCGCTGCAGGCGATGATCTCGGCCTTGTCGTCAGCCACGCCCTTGACCGTGTAGGCCCACTTGCGAGCCGCCTTGATCGCGGTCTCGACAGCCTCCGCGCCGGTGTTCATCGGCAATGCCATGTCCTGCCCGGTCAGTTCGCAGGCTTTCGCAAGAAACGGCCCGAGCTTGTCCGTGTAGAAGGCGCGCGAGACGATGTTCAGCGTGCCGACCTGGTCGCGCACCAGCTGCACGAGCCGCGGATTGGCGTGACCGTGACTCACGGCCGAATAGGCGCTCATCATGTCGAGATATTTCCTGCCCGACTCGTCCCAGACGAACACGCCCTCGCCATGCGTGAGCACGACGGGAAGCGGGTGGTAGTTGTGCGCGCAGTAGCGCGACTCGAGGTCAATGTAGGTGTTCATAGGTAGTCCTGCTTGCGCCGCAGGCGATACTCTGCAGGTCGCGGAAGTGCCCCATAAGCCCATAATTTTACAGCAATAACAACCTTGCAAGCCAGCAAGATGATTATCCTTCGGATGCATTCCTGCTTGCCTGGCGTCGAACAGGCGTTACCTTTGCGAACAGGCGGAGTACCAGGCGCACCTCATGTCCACAGCCCCAGTCAGCGAAAAATTGTTCATCGACGGCCCGGCCGGCCGGCTCGAGTCGATCCTCGATGAACCGGGAGAGGGCCCGGTGCGCGGCTCAGCGGTCGTCTGTCACCCGCATCCGCAGCACGGCGGAACGATGCACAACAAGGTTGCGCATACGCTGGCGCGTGCATTCGTACGGCTCGGTTTTCGCACGCTGCGTTTCAACTTTCGCGGCACCGAGGAAAGCGAGGGCAGCTTTGATGAAGGTGTGGGTGAACTCGACGATGCACTGGCAGCAGTCGACTGGCTGCGTTCCGGCGCGCCGGACAGCCCCCTGTGGATCGCCGGTTTTTCCTTCGGCGCGGCGATGGCGGCGCGTGCCGCCGCGCCAGCGGGCGTGGACGGGCTGGTCGCCGTTGCACCGGCCATCTATCGTTTTGCGCGTGACCTGGAAACGCCGCCGCAGTGCCCGTTTCTCGTTATCCAGGGAGACGAAGACGAACTCGTCGACGTGGAGGAAACCATCGAGTGGGTCAACGGTCTCGAGCCGGGACCGGAGTTGCTGGTAATGACGGGTGCGGAACATTTCTTCCACGGCCGTCTCGTGGAGTTGCGCGAAGCCGTGATGGAATTCGTACAGGCGAATTCACAGGCGCGGTTCCCGAACCGCGACCAATAAAAAAAGCCGGGACAAGCCCGGCTTTTTCTTAATCAAAGCGTTTGCGAACGCTCAGACCATGTCTTTCAGGCCCTTGAGGGCCGTCACCTTGACGGCCTTGGTGGCCGGCTTGGCTTTGAACATCATCTCTTCGCCCGTGAAAGGATTCACGCCTTTACGCGCTTTCCTTGCAGGCTTCTTCACGACGCGCATTTTCAGCAGGCCCGGTACGGTGAACAACCCGGGGGCGCCACGACCGCCAAGGTTCTTCTTGATCTGTGCGTTAAGCGAGTCGAATACCGCGGCGACGTCCTTGCGGGTCAAACCCGTGTCTTCGACGATCTTCGCGTAGATTTCCGACTTGGTAGGTGGCTTCTTGGTATTTGCTGCCATGAAAAACTAACTCCCTGAAACGAAAAAAACGGGCGGTACCCGCGGTAAAAGCAGCGCGACCATAGCTGAATCGCGGAAAGGAAACAACTGTTCAGGGCGTCTTTTTAACGGGAAAAATGCCGGCAGCCCGGCAATCAGGCCACGTTTTCAGTCCGTGTAGAATTCACGTTTGAAGCGAACTTCGGACGGCCCGGTAGTGCCTTCCGGCGTTACCGTGATGTCGAATATCAGGGTCTCGCGATTGGCGACGGGCGTTTCGCCGATATAGTAAATCGCTTCCTGGTCCTCGATCATCCGCATTGCGACGTTCTTGAGCTGGCCAGTCAGGTTGACCGTCTTTACCGTCACGTCCGCCGGCACCGACACGCTGTCGGCTTCGCGCACGACGGATACGGTCAGCATCGCCCGGTTCTTGCTGCGCACGATGTTGTAGGCGCGGGCAATCTCGGGTCCCAGTTCATCGGTGGACTGGGCACTGAAGTAAACGATGTGGTCGCCAATGTCCTTCATCGACTCGCCAGCGGGCTCGGCCGTCGGCACCTGCGGCGCTTCGCCGCCACCGCCGCACGCGGCGATGAAACCGGACAGAGACAGGGCGATAAAGGTTTTCCTGTTCAGCATGGTTTTCGTCTCCCGATAAGTTCGTCACTATAAACCATTTGCCGCATCCTCGTGAGTGATCGCCGGTGGCAGTTCAACGGGGCCGGAGATGCGCAGCACCTTGTTCCGCCGGGTCTGCCCCCGGACGAGGCGTATGCGCGACGGCGCGATGTCGAGAAAGGTGGCGAGCAGCCGTATGACTGCCTTGTTTGCCTTGCCGTCTGCCGGTGCGGCGGTCGTCCGTATCAACAGCCGGCCGTTGCGTACCTCCAGTACTTCGTTGCTGCTTGCGCGCGGCTGCACGCGGACGGACAGGACAAGCTCGTCGCCGACCCGTCGCACACAGGATTCCCCGGCCGGCATGGTCGAACCTGCTACAGGAGCCCCATGAAAAGCCTTACCAGGGCGCCCAGCGCGATCAACGCGAATATCGGCGAAAGGTCGAAACCGCCGAGCGGCGGGATGATGCGCCGGAACGGGCGCAGCAACGGTTCGGTCAGCGCATACACCATCGCGACGGCTGGGTTGTAACCGCCCGCACTGACCCAGCTGATGACGATGCGGATGATGATCAGCCAGAAGAACAGGTTGAAGGTCAAGAGCACCAGGCTGACCGCCGAACTCATCAATATGGACACGATCGTCGGCCGCAGGCCCTGGATCAGCGCGATAACGAACACAGCGAGGTATTGCACGCCGAAAGCGACGACCACAGTTGCGGTATCGACGCGACCGACAGGCGGCAGGATGCGCCGCACCGGAACGACGAGCGGCGACGTCAGCTTGAGTATCGCCTGCGCAAGGGGGTTGTGAAAATCCGCCCCGACCAGCGGCAGGAACAGGCGCAACAGCAAGACGAGCAAATACAGCCGTGCCAGCGCATCGATGATGAATACAATCGCGTCTACAGCTCCGCCTGCCATGCGTCAGTCCTTGTTGGCTTCGTCCGCCAGTCCGACGGCACGATCTCGTGCCGCCTCGAATGCTCGCGCAAAGATATCACGAACGTGGTCGCCTTCGAGGCTCTCGAAGGCCGCCGTTGTCGTTCCGCCCGGCGATCGCACCCGGTCGATCAGCGATTGCATCGTCTCGTCTTCCGCGTCCGCGATCGCCGCGGCGCCCTTCGCGGTCTCGATCGTCAGAATGCGGGCGGCCTGCGGATCGAGGCCAAACTTCTGGGCCGATTTGATCATCATGTCGATCAGCAGGTAGAAGTACGCCGGACCCGTACCGGAGATCGCGGTCACCGAATCGATATCGGCGTCGCTGTCCACCGACACGACGTGGCCGACCGCGGACAGGATGCCGGTGGCGCGTTTTTTCTGTTCCTCGCTCGTGCGCTCGTTCGCGAACAGTCCGCTTGCGCCGAGCCTGAGCAGGGCGGGCTGGTTGGGCATGACGCGCACGACGGCGAGGCCGCCACCGAGCCAGCTGTCGATGTCGACAGAGCGGATACCGGCGGCAACGGACACGATCAGCGGCTGCGCCTTTTGCACGGTCGCCGCGATTTCCTCGCAAACCGGCCGCATTACCTGCGGCTTGACCGCCAGCACCACGGTACCGGCGCGGCGCGCGACGTCATCGTTCGACTCCTCGATGACCACGCCGGGCAGGTCGCGTGCCAGTGCGGCACGTTGCGCGCTTGCCGGTTCGGCGATGAGCAGGTCCTCCGCGGGGTAGCTGCCCTCGATGAGGCCGGCGGCAATTGCGCGTGTCATGTTGCCGCCGCCGATGAATCCGATGAAATCGTTGCTCATGATCACTCCCGTTCGAGTCGGTTCAGGTGTTCCGCGGGCCGAATACGGCCGTGCCGATCCTGACGATAGTCGCACCTTCCAATATCGCTGCGCGAAAGTCGTCGCTCATGCCCATCGACAGCGTATCGATGGCGAGGCCGTCGCGCACCAGTGACTCGGCCAGTTCGCGCGTGCGCGCAAAAGGCGCCCTCTGTTCGTCGAAGGTATCGCGGATGGCGGGCAGGCACATGAGGCCGCGCAACCTCAGCCCGGGCAAGGCGGCTACGGCGCGGGCCAGTTCGCCGACTTTCGCGGGCGGTACGCCTGCCTTCGACGCTTCGTCGTCGATGTTCACCTGGATGCAGACGTTCAGGTCCGCCAGCGATTCCGGGCGCTGTTCCGACAGGCGTTTGGCCGTCTTCAACCTGTCGACGGAATGCACCCAGTCGAAGTGTTCGGCGACCGGCCGCGTCTTGTTGGACTGGAGATGACCGATGAAATGCCAGCAGAGCTGCCTTTCTGCCAGTTTTGTGACCTTTTCGATGCCTTCCTGCGCGATGTTTTCGCCAAAATCACGTTGTCCGGCATCGGCCGCCGCGATGATCTTTTCGAGCGGCTGTTTTTTGCTGACGGCGAGCAGATGGACGTCCTCGGGACGACGCCCGGCTTCTACTGCGGATTCCGCCAGCAAATCGCGGATTTTTCGCAAGTTTTCCGTGACTCCAATCACGTTTTGGTCCCGGTGCTTCGCTATACTAGGTTCAATATCCGCCGGGTTATGGTAAGTCCGGCAGTCCACTATGAGGGAGAAATATGGCCGTCGACGTTGCCCAGCTTTTGTCGTTCACGGTAAAGAACAACGCGTCAGACCTGCACCTCTCGGGTGGCGTGCCGCCGATGATTCGCGTTGACGGAGACATCAAGCGCATCAACATGCCGGCGCTGACCCACAAAGACGTCAATAGCATGGTGTACGACATCATGAATGACAAGCAGCGCAAGGACTACGAAGAGTTTCTGGAGACGGACTTCTCGTTCGAGATCCCCAAGCTGGCGCGTTTCCGGGTCAACGCCTTCAACCAGAACCGCGGCTCGGCCGCCGTGTTCCGTATTATCCCGTCCGAGATCCTGACGCTCGACGATCTCGGCGCGCCCGGTATCTTCAAGGACGTGTCCATGCATCCCAGGGGTATCGTCCTGGTGACCGGGCCTACCGGGTCCGGTAAGTCCACGACGCTGGCGGCCATGGTCGACTACATCAACGAGAGCAAGCCCGATCACATCCTGACGATCGAGGACCCGATCGAGTTCGTTCACGAGTCGAAGAAGTCGCTCATCAACCAGCGGGAAGTTCACCGCGATACGCTCGGCTTTAACGAGGCATTGCGTTCGGCGCTGCGCGAAGATCCGGACGTTGTCCTGGTCGGCGAGCTGCGCGATCTCGAGACCATTCGCCTTGCGCTCACCGCCGCGGAGACCGGGCACCTCGTGTTCGGCACCTTGCACACGAGTTCGGCTGCGAAGACCATCGACCGTATCGTCGACGTGTTCCCGGCGGCAGAAAAGGAGATGGTCCGGGCGATGCTGTCGGAGTCGCTGCGCGCGGTCATCTCGCAGACGCTGCTCAAGAAGGTCGGTGGCGGACGAATTGCCGCGCACGAGATCATGATCGGCACGCCGGCTATTCGAAACCTGATTCGTGAAGGCAAGATCGCGCAAATGTATTCGGCCATCCAGACCGGGCAGGGGTCCGGCATGCAGACGCTGGACCAGAACCTCGCCGAATTGCTGACGAAGGGCCTGATCAATAAGGAAGAGGCGCGCTTCCGCGCGGTCAACAAGGAGAACTTCTAGGCGGTCCCGCAGACGGCCTGGAGAGGAGACTGACACATGGAACGCGAGCAAGCAGTACGCCTGACTCAAAACCTGTTGCGCAAGATGGTCGAGCGAAACGGCTCGGACCTGTTCTTAACCCGGGGGTTCCCGCCGGCCATCAAGGTCGACGGCACGATCCACAAGGCCACCGACACGCCGTTGTCGGCCGACCAGTCCGCCATGATGGTGCGCTCCATCATGAACGACAAACAGATCAAGGAATTCGACGCGACGAAGGAGTGCAACTTCGCGATTGCGCCGCAGGGCATCGGCCGCTTCCGCGTCAGCGCCTTCATCCAGCAGGGCTACGTGGGCGCCGTGTTGCGCACGATCACGACCGAGATCCCGACGCTCGAGGACCTCGAGCTGCCGCCCATCC
>Ga0316190_10001171_pt1 | contig 18845 bp, 17 predicted proteins | sample Eddworburrow2_MG_FD_204929 | JGI IMG/M metagenome (GOLD analysis project Ga0316190, IMG submission 204929) | Coastal sediment microbial communities from Maine, United States - Eddy worm burrow 2 | ecosystem: Environmental > Aquatic > Marine > Coastal > Sediment | place: USA: Maine | collected... | reverse complement strand
GCCTTCTCATCCATGGCAGCCCCCGCATCACAACACCTGGAAACCAACGAGACCAATGTCACGGTGATCTACAAGACCAACCTCAACTGGCCGATCCGCGGCATGATGAGTGTCGACCCTTGTGAGCTTCGCCAGTGTCAGGAGATTTGACGCAACGGAATAACAAGCTTTGAAGAACCACTGTCCGGGGCAGCCCCTGGACAGTGTCAGGGAACCGGGTCGCGACGAGCTCCGCATGACCCATCCGCCCCTCTCGCCATGCATGTTTGGCGTGTGCCCGGTCCCTGACTTGGATTCGTCTCAGACGCTCACTATATCAATGAGTATGAGACTGGCAGCCTGCCCCAATCCTCTCGACCCCTAGAGGATCTCCCCTGCAAACCGGGACGGACTGCCAAAACTCGAAGGGCCCCGCTCACAATCTTGTGGCGGGGCCCTTTTTGGTCAGTTTAGCGTGTTGAGCGTTAATCCACGATCACTTTGGCGCCAACCTGCACCATGTCGTATAGGGAGATGACATCCTCATTGCGCAGGCGAATACAACCGGATGACACCGACTCACCGATCGTCCAGGGCTGATGTGTTCCGTGAATCCGGTATAATGTGTTACCCAGATAAAGTGCGCGCGCGCCAAGCGGGTTGTCTTCGCCGCCTTCCATGCGCACCGGCAGGTGCGGTTCACGTTCACGCATTTCCGCCGGTGGATGCCAGGCCGGCCATTCCGCCTTGCGCGACACTTTTTCCTCGCCTCTCCAGCGGAATCCCTGCCGGCCGACACCTATGCCGAACCGCTTGGCCTTGCCGCCTTGCTGCACCACATACAGATACTTCTTGCGGGTGCTGATGATGATGGTTCCCGGTTTCTCATCAGTCTTGTAGGAAATTTCGGCGGGCAGGTATTTGGAATCCATCTTCCAGGTGTTGGACCCGAAATTGTATTTCACATTATTGTAGACCGAACCGGTCTGGCTTTCCGCATTTGCCGCGCCCGCATTAAATAAAACGGTTGCCGCAGCAATGGCCACTGCTGAAAGGAAAGTTCTCGCCTGCATCGTCCACTCCTCTGTCGCTATGTGACTAAAAGCACATCTTCGGCGCCACAATCGCTCTACAATCTACCCAAGGTCAAGACTTGACACCGTATTAACCGCACCTGAACACACCATTCAGGCGAGATTTTGCCAGACTGTGGCACAAAAGACACACAGCAACACCGTCGCAAACGTGGCAACAGGTGTTTAACAAAGAATCAGGACTGGAACCGATCATGATCAGAAATTCCAAGACAAAAACCCTGTTCCCCGCCAGCGGCTGCGTTGCCTCAGTCGCCCTTGCCGCAACACTGATAGCGAACATGGCGTCCGTGGCAGACGCGGCAACATCGGCAAGAAAGTTTTCCTCGCCGGACTATCTCGGGCAACCGGTCGCGTTCTGCCTTGATGGCGAGCGGGGCTGCGGCAAGCCGGCGGCAACGGTCTGGTGCCAGCGAAACGGATACGAAACAGCCCTGAGCTTTGCCCGGCGCGCCCCGGCGGCAGGAACTGAACTGCGTTTTGTCGACACCGGCAACATCTGCACATCCGGCAATTGCATCACGTTCAGTCAAATCCGGTGCCTAAAGCAGGCGGACTAAAGCGAGATCACTCGATTGGTGACAACAACTCCGGCGCGGTCACCAACTGGCGAACTCCGTGGGAATGATCTTCCTCGAACACATTACCGTCCCGGACCCACTTGTGCAGCGAGTTCACATCAATCTTGGCACATTGCGGACGAACACTCCAGGTGACCTGCAAGGGCGAACACTTGGATTGAGTGTACTTCGGCCCTGTCGTGGACCCGGCAAATACAACAGGCGTACCGGTGTCCACCGGCAGGGATTTCGGCTGATGCAAGCCATTTTGGATGTTTCCGGCATAGGCAAAGTCAGCAAAATCCAGTGCACTTTTGTCGTTCACCACCAGGAAAACCTGGGTTTCCACCCGCAATTCGGGGTTGCTGCATTTTTCACTCAGACAGGATCCGAGCCCTTTGCCCGGAGAGACGTCACACGACGAGTGCACCCAGTGCACTTCAATCGTGTCACCGGGCTTGATGCCTTTAAACGAATCGGTTCCGCCTTCTGGTTGCGCCAGTTCAGCTTCGGTCAGTTCTGAAGTTTGGTTACACTTGTAACCGCCATGTTCACCGGAGCCTGCATGTACGCCAAATCCGGGGCCCTTGTGTTCCGCATTGGTGTGGGTGTGGATATTGCACAGGTTCATCTTTGATGATTCCGGTGCGAGGGTGAATTTACGCGCATTCGCACCCAGCTTGCTCGAAATATCACGCGGCGTTTGAGGACCATATCCCACGCACAAGTCCTGACTGGACGCAGAACCTGTAACCATCAAACCCGCGCCCAATGCAATCATCCAACCCGCTAAACCTGCTTTGTTCATGGCCACTGTTTTCCCCGATTTTTGTTGAGCTGATATCTGCTACAGGTGAATCCGAGCGTTAATAAGTCATGCTGCAAAAGCGGAAAAACCATAGTCTCTTTGACGTCATGCGAACTGGTCAGAATCAAAACCCGGGTGCATTCATCACCTGAAACCCGTTCTCCTTCAGATCGCCAGCGCTTCTCCTGACGAAACGAAAGATTTACGATTTGTTTACCATTGTGGCGGCAATGTTTCAGGTTAGCAGATCACCATGGCTTTTCTGGACATTTGACACCCCATGCGCGCCGGCACACCTGATACCTCATTGCTCTCAAAGCTCTTGCGCGATCGCATTTCGGCAAACCGAAAGTCACTGACATCTGCGCCGGACTCGACCAGGGAAGCGTTGCCGGAGCATATCGAACAGCGTTCTTCCGCGGTTATCGGCGCATTGATGCGCGATACCCGTGACGCTTTCGACCGCCAGCAACCCGCCCAGCCTGCCATTGCAGCAGATTCATCCGGGCCAGAACCCGCCACCCCCGTGCAAACGGCCACCGATGCGCCGGACCCCGGCGATCTGTCGGCTTTCATGCTGGACACTCTCAATGATTGTGAATGGCCGGAGTGGATTTCAGCGCGCTGCAACTTTCCGGAAAAAGGGCCTTTCACGGCCCCCGGTTGCGAAGGTGCACTTGCTGCAATTGCCGCGCTGACCCGGCAGGTGTTCTCAGATGCAGGTGAAGATGGCGATGACCTGACCGTCGAGGTTTTTACCGGTTCTGCATCGGGTTCAGCCCGGCTCACTGTTTCCGGCCCGTTCGGACTGTCCATGAAAACACTGAAGTTGATCATGCAGTCGCGCAGTGAAATTGAGGCGATAGGCGGTGCGCTGATCACCGTTCGGTCCTCGGACACTGCGGGCTTTGAAGCACTGATTCCCGAGCGGTAGAGCCTGAACTTCCGGTTTCGCCGGCAGACCTGCTCAAATTTAGTGCATTACACCGTCAAATCACCGTCAAACTGTGGATCGTCTGCCACAAATTGCCTTGCGCGACAGCTTGGCCTTTGCACCCGGCGGATTGATAGTGTAACCCACACGGAATTTGCGCCCGCCCATCCGCCGGCTTGGGCCGCATCTGCAAAAAAGAGCGCTCATGCCCAAACGTGAAGATATCGACACGGTCCTGATTATAGGCGCAGGCCCGATTGTTATCGGCCAGGCCTGCGAGTTCGACTATTCAGGCACCCAGGCCTGCAAGGCACTGAAGGCCGAGGGCTACCGCATTGTCCTGGTAAACTCCAATCCGGCCACAATCATGACCGACCCGGACCTGGCGCACGCCACCTATATCGAACCCATCACTCCGGAAGTCGTAGAAAAGATTATCGAGAAGGAGCGCACCGAGCGCCCCAACGACACTCTGGTATTGCTGCCTACCATGGGCGGCCAGACCGCCCTCAACACAGCGCTTTCACTGAACAAGCAGGGCGTGCTGGACAAATGGGGCGTGGAGATGATCGGCGCGCGTGCAGAAGCCATAGACAAGGCTGAGGACCGCGACCTGTTCCGCACTGCCATGAAGAAGATCGGACTTGAAACGCCGCGGTCTGCGTTCGTCAACACCTCAGATCTGAAACAGCGTTTTGCCAAAGCTTACGAAGAAGGTCTGACGCGGGCGACAGGCGGCGGCGCAGGCGCAATTGCCGCCTTCAAGACAGAGTGGGCCAAAACCGAATTTGAGCGCCGCGAAGAACAACGCCTCAGCGCCCAGCAGCAGGCATTCCAAGCCTACAAGCTGACCGGCCTGCCCGCAATCATCCGCCCGTCTTTTACGCTCGGCGGCACCGGCGGCGGCATCGCCTACACGCTGGAAGAATTGTACGACATCGTGCTCACCGGCGTCGAAGCCTCCCCCACCTCCGAAGTGCTGATCGAAGAATCTGTACTGGGCTGGAAAGAATACGAGATGGAGGTGGTGCGCGACCGCGACGACAACTGCATCATCATCTGCTCCATCGAAAACCTTGATCCGATGGGTGTCCATACCGGCGACTCAATAACTGTTGCTCCGGCCTTGACGCTGACCGACAAGGAGTACCAGGTGATGCGCAATGCATCCATTGCGGTATTGCGCGAGATCGGCGTTGAGACCGGCGGGTCCAATGTGCAGTTCGCTGTAAACCCGGCTGATGGCCGCCTCATCGTCATTGAAATGAACCCGCGCGTGTCGCGCTCGTCCGCACTGGCGTCCAAGGCAACCGGCTTTCCGATTGCCAAGGTCGCAGCCCGCCTGGCTGTGGGTTACACGCTGGACGAGCTGGACAATGACATCACCGCCGGTGCCACACCGGCATCGTTTGAACCCTCGATCGACTATGTGGTGACCAAGATCCCGCGCTTTGCTTTCGAGAAGTTCCCAGGCTCCAGGCCCAATCTGACCACCGCCATGAAATCGGTGGGCGAAGTCATGGCCATTGGCCGCACATTCGCCGAATCCCTGCAAAAGGCACTGCGGGGTCTGGAGACCGGGCTTACCGGCCTCAACGAGATTGAACTGGACGGCTACGGCAAGGATGAGGACAAGAACGTTTTCCGTCGCGCCATGTCATTGCCGACGCCGGACCGGCTGCTAAAAGTCGCTGAATGCATGCGTCGCGGCGCCAGTAATGAACTGGTGTTTGAGTCTTCAAAATATGACCCGTGGTTCATTGAACAATTGTCGGCCATCATCCAGACCGAGGAACGTGTGCGCGAACACGGTTTGCCACATGATGCCGCCAATTTCCGCATGCTCAAGGCAATGGGCTTTTCTGATGCACGCCTGGCCGAACTTACCGGCAGCAGTGAGGCGAAGGTCCGCAAAGCCCGTCACAAGCTGAAGATCAAGCCGGTCTACAAACGCATTGATACCTGCGCTGCCGAGTTTGCCTCGCCCACGGCCTATATGTATTCGACCTACGAGGTCGGCCTTCCCGGCAATGACGGCAACGAAGCCCGGATATCCGACGCCAAAAAGATCGCCATTCTGGGGGGCGGCCCAAACCGCATCGGCCAGGGTATCGAGTTTGACTATTGCTGCTGCCATGCGGCATTTGCACTGTCTGACGCAGGCTTTGAGACCATCATGATCAACTGCAACCCCGAGACAGTGTCCACCGACTACGACACTTCAGACCGGTTGTATTTTGAACCGCTGACCGAAGAAGACGTGCTGGAGATTCTGCTGGCTGAGCAGAAAAGCGGCAAGTTGCACGGCGTTATCGTTCAGTTCGGCGGCCAGACACCGCTCAAGCTTGCCGACGCCGTGGAAAAAGCCGGTATTCCCATTCTGGGCACGTCTCCGGACGCCATCGATTTGGCCGAAGACCGGGACCGGTTTGCGAAACTGCTGAAGAAGGTCAAGGTGCGCCAGCCGAATAACGGCATCGCCAAGTCAGGACCCGAGGCGGTCAAGATTGCGGAAAAAATCGGCTACCCGGTGGTTATCCGTCCGTCCTATGTCCTGGGTGGCCGCGCCATGGAAATTGTGCGCGATACCGAAGATCTCAAGCGCTACATCAATGAAGCGGTTGTTGTTTCCGGTTCGTCTCCTGTCCTGATCGACAGCTATCTGTCCAACGCCATTGAGGTCGACGTAGACGCCCTGTGCGACGGCAAGGATGTGTTCGTCGCAGGGGTGATGCAGCACATCGAGGAAGCCGGCGTCCACTCCGGTGACAGCGCATGCTCGCTGCCGCCTTACTCACTCAAGAAGGCCACCATCGATGAGCTGGAGCGGCAGTCGGCTGTGCTGGCCCGGGCACTTGGTGTGGTCGGCCTGATGAACGTGCAGTTCGCCATCAAGGACGGCGATATATATGTGCTTGAGGTGAACCCGCGCGCCTCGCGCACAGTGCCGTTTGTGGCCAAGGTGGTTGGCCGCCCAATCGCCAAGATCGCTTCCCGCATCATGGCAGGAGAAACCCTTGCCTCGTTCAAGCTGAAGAACAGGAAACTCAAGCATATCGGGGTCAAGGAAGCCGTGTTCCCGTTTGCACGCTTCCCCGGTGTCGACACGGTGCTCGGGCCGGAAATGCGCTCTACCGGCGAGGTTATGGGTCTTGATACTGACTTCGCCATGGCATTTGCGAAAAGCCAGCTTGGCGGTGGAACAAAGGTCCCGGTTGACGGTACCGCGTTCATTTCAGTGCGAGATCATGACAAGTCCCGCATCCTGCCTGCCGCCCGGCAACTGACCGAGTTGGGATTCAAAATCATCGCCACCGGCGGCACTCAACGCTATCTGGCGGAAAAAGGAGTTCCAGCCGTGCGCGTCAACAAGGTGCTGGAAGGTCGCCCGCACATTGTCGATGCGATGGCAAATGGCGAGGTACAGCTGGTGTTCAACACCACGGAAGGCCAAAGCGCCTTGTCGGATTCAAAATCGATCCGGCGGGCGGCTCTGATGGCCAAGATTCCGTATTACACAACCCTGCCCGCTGCCATTGCAGCATCCGAGGCGATTGCCGCCGTGAAACATGGCGATCTTTCGGTAAAACCGCTGCAGGATTATTTCAAGTAGACCGGTGAGAAATTCCGCTGATGACAATCAACATCAAACAGGTCTTGCAGGACGCAATTGTTTTGCGCATATTTACATAAGACCGAAACATTCCCGCACACAGTCGACAGACGAACGCGTTGGCAGCTTAACCGCTTCCATGGAGTTCCGAGGCTTGGGCGGCTAACAGGATTCTGGAATACGCATCGATGGTTGAAAAAGTTCCCATGACCGCAGAAGGACATGCCGCCATGTCCGAAGAAGTGAAGCACCGCAAGTCTGTTGAGCGCCCCCGCATCATCAAGGCCATTGAAGAAGCACGCGCCCACGGTGATCTGTCGGAGAACGCGGAGTATCATGCAGCGAAGGAAGCCCAGGGCTGGAATGAAGCCAGGGTGTCCGAACTGGATGACATGATCAGCCGGGCAGAAATCATCGATGTGTCGAAACTGGGCGGTGATACCGTCAAGTTTGGCGCGACAGTAACGGTTGTGGATGAAGACACGGACAAGGAAGCCGTCTATCGGATTGTGGGTGATTTTGAAGCTGACGTGAAATCCGGCAAGCTATCCATCTCCTCGCCGATTGCGCGTGCCCTGATTGGCAAGTCTGCTGGTGACAGCGTCGAGGTGATGACGCCAGGTGGCGGCAAGAGCTACGAGATCCTGAAAATAGTCTTCAAGTAGGTCGTCTCCGGATATCTTCAACCTGACCTGGCACAGCCCCCGCACCAGATCAGGGTGACAAGAAAACTGTGAGTTGCTATTGAACTGACAGACTGAAAGCTATGCAGTCACGTCATGGCTGTGGCAGGTTGTTACGGACTGCGGGGCACAAGACACGCCTTTTAGACATCTGGTGATCGGCAGGCATGACCTGTCCGAACAAAAGATGTGCGACCTTGAGAGATCAAACTATTGCCGGAGACTGAGAACATGAGCGTACAACATTCACAGGTGCTTATTCTGGGATCAGGCCCTGCTGGATATACAGCGGCCATCTATGCCGCGCGTGCAATGTTGGAACCCACTCTGATTCACGGCATCCAGCCCGGCGGTCAGCTGACCATAACCACCGACGTCGAAAACTACCCCGGATTTGCAGATCCCATCCAGGGTCCCTGGCTCATGGAACAGATGCAGGGCCAGGCCGAGCATGTCGGCACAAATCTGATCAGTGATCATATTGTCGAAGTCAATGTCGACCAGCGGCCGTTTCGCCTGAAGGGTGATTCCGGAAACGAATACACCTGCGATAGCCTGATCATCTGCACAGGTGCGCAAGCCAGATGGCTCGGTTTGCCCACTGAAGAGAAATTCAAGGGCTTCGGAGTATCCGCCTGTGCAACCTGTGACGGATTTTTCTACCGTGACAAGCGTGTCGTGGTCGTGGGCGGCGGCAATACTGCGGTCGAGGAAGCTTTGTTTCTGACCAAGTTTGCATCTGAGGTTGTGGTTGTTCATCGACGTGACGAGTTCCGCGCCGAGCGCATCTTACAAAACCGGCTGTTTGAAAACCCGAAGATCAAGGTCATGTGGGATACCACGCTGGATGAAGTCATTGGCGACGAAAACCCGCTTGGTGTTACCGCAGCACGTCTGCGCAATGTGAAGACGCAAGCTGTTGAGGATTTGCCCTGCGACGGCATTTTCATTGCCATTGGCCACAAGCCGGCAACCGAGTTGTTTGAAGGCAAGCTGGAAATGAAGAACGGCGGCTATCTGATAACCAGGCCCGATTCGACAGCAACCGCCATTGCAGGCGTCTATGCAGCAGGAGACGTCACCGATGACATTTACCGTCAGGCTGTCACGGCTGCCGGCATGGGCTGCATGGCGGCACTTGAAGCCGAGAAATTTCTGGCTGAAGCAGGCAATGAAGCCTCGCAGGCAGCCGAGTAGGACAAGGCGTCCATTCAATGCCATTTTCAAAGCGGGACAATAACTTTGACTGGGACAAGCTGCGCATCTTTCATGCGGTAGCCGAAGCCGGCAGTTTCACCCACGCTGGCCACGACCTGAACCTGTCGCAATCAGCCGTCAGCAGGCAGATTTCAGCGCTGGAGTCAGAGCTGAATGTTACACTTTTTCACCGCCATGCACGTGGTCTGATCCTGACCGAGCAAGGTGAGATGCTGTACCGGACGGCACATGATGTATTCACCAAGCTGGCGACTGCCCGAACGCGCCTGGCCGACAGCCGCGACAAACCGACCGGCGACCTGCGCATTTCCACGACTGTGGGCCTGGGCACCATCTGGCTGACCCCGCGCTTGCAGGAGTTCATAGAGCTGTATCCACAGATCAGGGTTGAATTGATCCTGACTGATGAGGAACTCGACCTTGGCATGCGTGAGGCTGATGTGGCCATTCGCTTGCGCCGGCCCACCCAGCCTGACCTGATTCAGCGCAAGTTGTTCACCGTGCACAATCATGCCTACGCATCGCCGGACTATGTGCAGGCGAACGGCTTGCCGAAAACCGCTGAAGAGCTCGACAACCACAAAATCCTGGCATTCGGACCGACACCCACCTTCCTCGCTGACCTGGGCTGGCTGCTGCGCGCAGGACGTGCAGAGGGCGAAACGCCGCGTGAATCCAGCTTTATGATCAATTCCATCTACGGACTGCGGCGCGCCGTCGAGTCCGGTCTGGGCATCGGCGTTCTGCCTGACTATATCGTGGGTGAGGACTCACCCCTGATCCGGGTTTCTTTTGGCGCGGAAGCACCCGGCATAGACACCTATTTTGTCTATCCGGAAGAAATGCGAAATTCCAAGAGAATCGCTGTTTTCAGGGATTTTGTTGTATCGAAAGCACGGCAATGGAAGTTCTGACGCCCACGTAAGTGCGTACAATATATGTGCTTTTGCCCGATATGCAGTCACCGCATGACATACATGCCCAATACCCGGATTGCACTTGATGGTTCATCCGTGTGAGCCTTTAATTGTCAGCGGCTAGTTTACTCCCTCATAAAACACATGGCCGCAAGCCTGATGGGTTCACTGAAGTGCGAGGCAACAACAAGTGCTTCGGCATGAACCGCAGGTTCCTGACAACGAAGGGGCCAGACACACTCTCCACCCGGGTGTCTGGCCCCTGATTTTTTAATCTGACAAGTTGGCCCCAGCAGCCAGTGCAGACTATCTGAACAGCGCAGTTCCCAATTCATCTTTCATGCCATCATAAAGTGACGCGACCTGCTCCGCGTAGCCATTGTAAATGATGGTTGGAATTTTCTCACCCGTCTCCAGATCACGCTCAGAGGCCTGACTCCAGCGTGGATGCGAAACCTCCGGGTTTACATTGGCCCAGAAGCCGTACTCACTGGGACCGAGCACTTCCCAGAAACTCTTGGGCCGTTCGGACGTGAACGTGATCTTGTTGATCGACTTGGCCGATTTGAAGCCGTACTTCCAGGGCAGGTGCATACGCATGGGAGCGCCCATCGATTTGGCCACCGGCTTGCCGTATGCGCCGGTCACCATGAAAGCCAGGTCATTGTTGGCTTCTTCCATGGTTACGGATTCCGAATATGGCCACGGATAGCTGCCGCCAAACAGACTCGGCTTCTGGCCGGGCGCAATTTCGGGATCGTTGAAGGTTTCAAACTTCACGTACTTTGCATTGCCATTGGGCTTGGCCAGTGCGACAAGCTGCTTGAGGGTGAAACCGCTCCACGGAACCGTCATCGACCACGCTTCCACACAGCGATGCCGGTAGACCCGCTGTTCAATCTGCATCTTCTTGACCAGGTCATCAAACTGCATCTTGAACGGGGTTTCAATCTCGCCTTCAAAGGCGATTTCCCATGGCCGGATAACCAACGCTTCGGCGGCTTTAGAAATCCGCTTGGACGTGCCGAACTCATAAAAATTGTTGTAGGTGATATTAAGTGCCTCGGGCGTGATCTTGCGCCCGGCATCCGCATAGGCAGGATTGAGCTTGCCCGGATACAGGTGCGCAGTCGGATCATCGCTGGCCAGGACCGGGCGAATGCCTGAGACAAGTCCGATACCGGCGAACCCGGCAGCGGCAACAAATTTTCGCCGGTTCAGGAACACGTGCTCCGATGTGGCACTGGACTCCGGAATCTGCCAGTTGTGAATGGTCTTGATCAGCATGTGCATGCACTCCTGAAATTAGCAAACAAGCCGCCCGCAAAAGGCTTCCTTGTCTGCCAACCTAGGCATACTCGCCCAACTTGCCAAATCACTCCTTCGTCAGGCGAATGCGATCAGCCGTTATCGCTGGCCGTCATGACTGCATAAAGGTTGTGGATCAGTCGGCAGGCTCAAGGGTCATGCTGGACACGCCAAGTGCAGCATTAAGGCCTGTCTGCACCTGAACGCTCAATGGTTGCAGCGTAATATTGGCCCCGCCGACAAGTGCATTTGCACCGGCGCCGATACCAGCCGTGGCTTCTGCAGACGCACCGACATAGCGGCCGGAAAGTGCGCCAAATTCAACAATACCCGGTGCGAACACACCCCAGATCATGCGGGCCTCACCCGTCACCCCGATGTCGAGGCCGAACTTTGTCAGCTTTCCGACGTAAACATCTTCGCGGCCCGTGGTTGACCTATAGACACAGTCCATGGCCTTGGACGAGGTGACGATCAGGCCGATGCCTCCCTCCACAATACACTCCAGGGAACCAATGTTGACGCCCACTCCGTCAGCAGATGCCGATCCGGAAGAGCCGGCAACGATAGCAAGAGTTACAACAGCCGCAGATGCAATGCGTTTCATAGGAGAGTGCCTTTCTGGCGAAATGTGGGGGCCGGGCTGCGTGACCAGATGGGCCACGCAGCCGAACTCCCGAATCGCCGTCCCGAGCGATTGGCTCATACTTAGCCATCGTTGGTAACAAATCCAATTACAATTTCGACATAATTGTAACAAAATTCTCAACCGATGGAACGGCCTATTTCAGACTGTTGCAGAACCGCTGAATACGCTCACATGCATCTTCCAGCGCTTCATTGGATGTTGCGTATGAAACCCGGAAAAATGGCTCCAGTCCAAACGCTGCGCCATGCACGGCTGCAACTCCCTCGTCAGCCAGCAACGCGGTTACAAAGTCTTCGTCATTCTTGATCTGCTGGCCTGACGGTGTGGTCTTGCCAATCAGTTCCTCGCAGGAAGGGTATACATAGAACGCTCCCTCCGGTGTCGGGCATGAAAGCCCGTTTGCCTGGTTCAGCATCGACACAACCAGGTCCCGGCGTTCCTTGAATTTCTCATTGTTGCTGGCAATGAAATCTTGCGGACCGTTGAGGGCTTCAACTGCCGCCCACTGCGAGATCGACGACGGGTTGGATGTGGACTGCGACTGCAATTTGCGCATCGCATTGATCAAAACTTCAGGACCGGCCGCGAAGCCAATTCGCCATCCGGTCATCGCATAGGCCTTGGATACACCATTCATGGTCAAGGTGCGCTCCAGCAGTTGAGGTTCAACCTGGGCCGGTGTCACGAACTTGAAATCATCATAGACCAGATGCTCGTACATATCGTCGGTCAGCACCCAGACTTGCGGATGCCGCATCAGCACATCTGTCAGCGCCTTCAACTCGGCATGATTATAGGCAGCACCCGACGGATTTGACGGTGAGTTGAACACCAGCCACTTGGTTTTAGGCGTAATCGCCGCTTCCAGCGCGGCCGCCTGCAGCTTGAACCCGTTATCCAGCGTCGTCTCGACAAATACCGGCTTGCCACCGCCGAGCAACACAATATCGGGATAGCTCACCCAATAAGGTGCCGGCACAATCACTTCATCGCCGGGATTGAGCGTCGCCAGCAAGGCGTTGAACAGAACCTGTTTGCCACCGGTTCCAACCGACACCTGCGACGGCTTATACTTGAGGCCGTTGTCGCGTTCGAACTTGGCGCAAATTGCCTGCTTCAGCTCAGGCACGCCATCAACCGGCGTATATTTGGTGCGCCCCTCACGGATCGCCTTTATGGCGGCTTCCTTGATATTGTCAGGTGTATCGAAGTCTGGCTCACCGGCAGACAGACCGATAATGTCGCGACCGGCGGCTTTGAGTTCCATGGCTTTCGTTGAAATCGCGATCGTAGCTGACGGCTGTATACGATTAAGCGAGTCTGCGATGAAACCCATTGGAATAGCTCCTTGATATTATCTGTGATATCGATCCTGGTTGACCGGCGCGGACCCTAGTCCTGCCGTTTTTGTACCGCAAGGGCAAAGTCGTTATTTTTGAGTATTTTAGCTGTTAAGGGTTTTCAAAATTGCATATTTCAATCGCCGGGGCTGGTATTGCAGGCTTGGCAAGTGCCATCGCAGTTTCGCAAAACGGACATTCAGCAACAGTTTTTGAACAGGCCGCCCGGCTCGAGACCATCGGGGCTGGGTTGCAACTGGGCCCCAATGCGGTTCGGGTTCTTGAGGGTCTGGGCGTGTGGGACGCGCTTGAAGCCCAGTGCTGTGCGCCGGCGCGCATTCGCATCTGCGATGCGATCAGCGGACGGCAGTTGTCGGCACTTGAACTTGGAGACAGTTTCACAAGGCGATTTGGCAGCCCCTACCGGGTTGCGCACCGCGCAGACCTGATCAATGCACTGGCCCAAACAGCGGCCTGCGACAACGCAATAACAATTGTCAAAGACTGCCGGATTACCGGCCTGGAACCAGGCCGGCCCACAAGGCTGAAAACCTTGTCCGGCGAAACGCATGACTCTGACCTGGTCATCGCGGCAGACGGAATCCGTTCTGCGCTGCGCGCTCATATCGCGCCTGACAGCCAACAGCGCCTTAGCGGCGAAACACTGTACCGGGCCCTTGCTCCAGCCGGCGATCTTCCCGACGCGCTTGACCCAGACGCGGTTTACCTGTGGCTGGCGCCGGGAGCCCATGTCGTGCACTACCTGGTGTCAGGTGGCCGCCGGCTCAACATCGTGGCCAGTATCGAGCGGCCGGCCAGCCAAACCGGCTGGAACAACATCGCCGGCTGCGACGACGTGCTCGCGGCACTGCCGGGCGCCGCGTCTGCGCTGCGCGATTTGTTGTCCGCCCCGGCAAGCTGGCTTGCCTGGACAGGCGCTGATCTTGAGCCGTTCACCACATGGAGCCGGGACAATTGCGTCCTGGTGGGCGATGCTGCTCATGCCTGCCTGCCGTATCTTGCCCAGGGCGCCGCCATGGCTTTGGAGGACGCTGCTTGCCTGGCAGCTTGTGTCGGTGACGGCGATAACCTGAAGGCTGCCCTGGCCAGTTACCAGACACAGCGTCAACCACGCACTGCCCGTATCATCCAAGAGTCCCGTCGCAATGCCGCCATCTACCATATGCGTGGCCCCGCGGCCCAGGCGCGAAATCTGGCCCTGCGGTTGTTGCCCGGCTCCATGCAGTTGCAACGTCTTGCCTGGATCTACTCACCGTCGCCAAACCGTGGGCCGTCAGCTTGACTCTTTTCCTCACCGACTGCGGCTGACTATCTGAAAAATCAGCGTAAAACCTGTCGATCTGTTTGACTTGATCCTCCTGATCGTTTCCAACATCTTATACCAAAGGAACTAACCAACCATATCCAGACGGTTTGCACAAAGGTCACCAGATGCAGCAACTTCCAGTCATCCTCGCCAAACGAATTGCCGATCAGGGCCCGGTTCGGGTGGGCGTCATCGGAGCCGGAAAATTCGGTTCGATGTTCCTCAACCAAGTACCGTTTTCACCACACTTGTCGGTTGCCGTCATCGCAGATCTGGACCCGGACCGCGCCCGTGCTGCGTGCCGCAATGTTGGCTGGCAGGACGATCTGATCTCCCGGACACGCTTTACCGATGACGGCATGGACCTGATTGCCGACCCTGATGTTGAGGTTGTCATGGAAATCACCGGTTCGCCGGCGGCCGGCTGCGCGCATGCACTTGCAGCAGCTCAACACGGCAAGCATATCGTCATGGTCAATGTCGAAGCAGACGTGCTGGCCGGCCCGGTTCTGGCTGCTGCGCATCGCAGCGCAGGTACGGTCTATTCGATGGCATCCGGCGATCAGCCTGCCCTGGTTTGCGAGATCGTCGACTGGGCCAGAACCTGCGGTCTGGAAATCGTGTGTGCCGGCAAAGGCACCCGCTACCAGCCCGGGTTTCATGATGTCACACCCGATGATGTATGGACCCATTATGGCCTCGCCCCGGAGCAGGCAGCGGCTGCAGGCATGAATTCCCAGATGTTCAACTCGTTCCTCGACGGCACCAAGTCCGCCATAGAAATGGCGGCAATCGCCAACGCCACCGGACTGAATGCCCCGAGCGACGGGCTGAAATTTCCGGCTGTCGATTTCGACAATTTGCAAAACCTGCTCATTCCGGCAGATGCCGGCGGCATGCTCGACGGCGAGGGGTTTGTTGAAGTCATCGCCTCCGAGCACCGTGGCGAGACAACTGAAATGCACAATCACCTGCGTTGGGGTGTCTACGCCGTGTTCAAGGCTCCCAACCAGTATGCGCGTGATTGCTTTTTGCAGTATGGGCTCAAGACGGATCAGTCAGGCTACTATGCTGCCATGTACCGGCCATACCATCTGATCGGCCTCGAACTTGGCGTTTCCGCGGCCAATGCCGCCATACGCGGCGAGGCGACGGGAAGCACGGCTGCGTGGCGGGGCGATGTTGTTGCAGTTGCCAAGAAAGATCTCGCCGCCGGCGACACCCTGGATGGCGAAGGCGGCTACACCGCGTGGGGCAAGTTGATGCCAGCCGATGCATCGCATCGCTCGCGCGCCCTGCCCATCGGTCTGGCTCACGGTGTCAGCCTGATCCGCCCGGTGAAACACGGCGCCACGATCACTTATGATGATGTCGGCCCACTGCCGGACAATGCAGCCACCGAATGTCGCCGGAAACTTGAGAATTCTGCCGTTTTCTCAGCATAACACACTGATATCGTTAACTTTTTATTAACCATATGCCGCTGGTTTGCCACACAATGACCCAGCCCACGGCACGGTTTGCCTGATTTTGCGCCATTGTTTTATAGTCTTGTGCATGTCTGGAGAGGTTCATGATTGAACCGGGATGTGCGCACTATGTTGATCAAAAAGACCGAAACTGACAGCTTGTACGGCTTCGGTGCCGCAGCGTGTGATGGCAAGTCCGCGCAGAAACGCAAAAACACTCATATGCTGACGTTTTTCGCCGCGGCGCTGTCAACGGCCGTTTTCGCAGTGATGGTCGCTGTTTTGCCCATTGACCCGGCGACTGCCGGGCCTTTGCTCAATCAGGCAGGGGCCGCGCCCAACACCCTTGGCGTTGCTGCGATAGCCGCATTTGCTTTTTCAACAATCGTGTGTGCCGTCATGCTGGTGGTGCCAGTTGTTGCGTCACGAAAATCACGCCGCCGCAGCCGCCTTTAAAGCCTGTTTTCTCGCTCAAGGCAAATAAGAAACCGGCACCGCCGTGAAGCGATGCCGGTCTTGATGATTACGTCAACCAGATAGCAGATCAGCTGGGACCGCCGGCGCTTCCACCGCCGCCATTACCGCCGCCGCCACCACTATTGCCGCCACCATCAGCGCCACCTTCGCCGCCGCCCACCTTACCAATATTATTGGTAAAATCACGGCCGGTAAAATTCTGGCGCTTGCTCGGGCGATCATTTGCAGCTAATGGAACAGACGACGGTGGACGCTTCTTGGCTTTCCGCTGGCGATGCTTCAAATCGCCGGTACAGCCATATTGAGCCCGTTCCGTCTCGAAAATCCGGCCATGCATGCCACTGCACATTTGCTTGGCTTCACGGAACGAAGTCTCATAGCCAAAATAGACCGTTTCCGCATTGGCCGTGGTTGTAGCTTTACCGGCGAGCAGAACGCCGGCGACCGCCCCGGCGGCAAGGATCATCGTGGATTTGGCTGTCTTGGTAATCTGGGACATTTTACTTTCCTCGTTCTTGTTTCTGTGCCCGATCTGGGAGATCGTCACGTGTTTACTTGAGGACAACACTGCCAGCGCCGAAATGACTGAAACCTGAGCGGCTCGTTCATCTGACGTTCATGAAGTGATCCAAATTTGGGAACTAGAGCAACCTGGCTTCGATAGGGCCCATGAAGTTGTTCTGATATCGTGATCCGGCCACCGGGCTTACTGCCAGTATGCAGACCCCAGTTCAACATAGGTTTTGGTGTTGCGCCTCAGGTGGCTGGTGTCTACATCGCGGTAAGCCGCATGCACCATGGCGTTCATTTCTTCTGCACGCCTTATACCCTCGGGATAGCCGTCAAAAACGTCAAAAATACTCTTTTTCTGCGCATCGACGGTAATCAGGGCGGCAAAACTGCGCGGCGCTTCGCGAGGGTCGTAGCCGGCTGAGACGAAATAGCGGAAGCCAAGCATGTCGGCTTCTTCTTCCTGGGCGCGGGTATAGCTGCTCAAGCTTGTATCCGCCAATGCCTTCACACCACTGCTCAACCAGGGAACACCAAGTCCGTCGTCGAAAATCCGTTTTCCGAATGCTGTCACCCGCTTGTTCAGCGACTGGCCGTCATGCCCTTTCACCACATGGCTTGCCCGGTTGTGGGCCATCTCATGCGCCAGCACCATCGCCATTTGACCTTCAGTGCGCAGCTTGGTCACAATCCCTGTAGTCACAAAGATGTGGCCGCCACCCGGCGTAAACGCGTTGGCGTGCGGGCTGTCCACAAGATACACCTTGTAAAACAGACCTGAGGCACCATGCTCCGGTGACGTTTTCAACCGCGTCACGATCGCATTCAGATAGTCTTCAAGTTCGGTATCATTGGACCGCTTCATCACGCCCAGTGCACGTTGAGCAAGATCATTGCCGATAATCTGCTGGCGTTTGAAATTCGACGTTCCTGCCGGAGACACCGACACGTCAGGTAATTTTCTTTCGCCATTGACAGACGCACCCGACACACCGGCGTCCAGTTGCGCAAGCAAGTGGTTTTCGGCACAGCCGTTCGCAGCCAGAGCCACTGCCAGCATAAGCGCGGTTTGTAATCTTGAACGTCTTGTCACGTTGCCAGCCGTTGTGCCTGATAGTACAGTGGGTGCCGTCCCCGAAGCAGCATCATAGCGCCCATCGCCCAAAGCCTCAAGCACACTTGTTAACGAAATTCGATCTGCGGATAATTCTCCAAAAAATCAATCATTGGCCTTCCGCCATGCGCACTGCCAACACAAAATTGTTACATTTTTGATGCCTCTTGTTGAACCAGCGCTGCTCGAACTTTCGTAAGCAGACTGCTATAGTTCACGGCAGCATTTATCGATTAACCCCTGATAGATATATCCGACAAGGAAAACTGACCATGAAGTTTACACCCCTTGCCCTGGCAGCAACTCTTGCCATAGGCACATCGTTTACAGCAGCCCACGCTGCCGGCTCGGACACTTCGACGTCCACCAAGACCTGCAAAAAGGGCCAAGTTTATTCCAGCAGCAAAAAGAAGTGCGTGAAGCAGACCTCTGAAGTCGTTCCGGACAAGTCGCTGAAAGCTCAAGGATGGGCCCTTGCCCGCGCCGGCCAGTATGAGAACGCTATCGACCTGTTCCGTCTGGTTGCCGACAAGCGCGACCCGGAAGCTCTCAACGGGCTTGGCTATACGCATCGCAAGATGGGCATGGTCGAGCAAGGCATCGCTTTCTACCATAAGGCCCTGGATACCAATCCGGATTACATCCTGGCCCGCGAATACCTGGGCGAAGGCTATGTCAAACTCGGCAAGCTCGATCTGGCGCGCGAACAGCTCACGGAAATCGGTACACGTTGCGGCACGGCATGCGAAGAATACCTGCTGCTGTCACAGGCCATCGATACCGGCAAGCCGATTTACTGATCGCGAGTACAAACAAACAACCACGCCACGGCCAGTCACACGGCC
>Ga0316190_10001170_pt1 | contig 18845 bp, 14 predicted proteins | sample Eddworburrow2_MG_FD_204929 | JGI IMG/M metagenome (GOLD analysis project Ga0316190, IMG submission 204929) | Coastal sediment microbial communities from Maine, United States - Eddy worm burrow 2 | ecosystem: Environmental > Aquatic > Marine > Coastal > Sediment | place: USA: Maine | collected... | reverse complement strand
TCTTGGCATCGACAGGGTGTTTAAAGTAGGAGGGGTACAAGCCATAGCTGCCATGGCATATGGCACTGAAAGCATTCCGAAAGTCAACAAGATATTCGGACCGGGCAATCAGTATGTAACCATGGCCAAGCAGATAGTGAGCAGGAATACAGTAGCCATAGATATGCCTGCAGGACCCTCCGAACTGGCGGTGCTGGCCGATGCCAGCTCCAACCCGGCCTTTATTGCGTCGGACCTCTTATCCCAGGCCGAACACGGTCCTGACAGCCAGGTGCTTCTGATCTCCGATTCGGAGCATATGATTGACCGGGTAAAGGACGAATTGCATAAGCAATTGGAGTTGCTTCCCAGGAAAGATATTGCTGTAAAAGCTCTGGATAACAGCAAGATGATACTTTTGAAGAATCAGGCTGAGATGATGGCTATGATCAACCTCTATGCCCCCGAGCACCTTATAATAGTGACGGAGAATTATTCTGAATTGGCCGATCAGGTGATCAATGCGGGATCGGTTTTCCTTGGTGACTATAGCCCCGAAAGTGCAGGGGATTATGCTTCGGGAACCAACCACACCCTTCCCACAAATGGATGGGCTCACGCCTACAGTGGCGTGAACATGGATAGCTTCTCCAAGAAGATCACCTACCAGGAGATCAGTCGATACGGGCTGCACAACATTGGAGATGCCATTATGATTATGGCAGAAGCTGAACAGTTACAGGCCCACAGTTCTGCGGTTTCCATCAGATTAAACTACAATGAGGATGCCTGATTCCTTCGACATATCCAGCCTGGTAAGGAAGAATATCCTGGAATTAAACCCTTATTCTTCGGCCCGCAATGAATTTTCAGGTTCAGCCTCGGTCTTTTTGGATGCCAATGAGAACCCCTTCAACACTCCCCTGAACCGCTACCCGGATCCCGGGCAGAAGGAATTGAAGCAAGCCATAGCCAGGCTCAGGGGTCAGGCTGTAGAGAATCTCTTCCTGGGAAATGGAAGTGATGAAGGTATTGATTTGCTATTCAGGGTATTGTGCGAGCCTGGCAAGGACAATGTGATTACTGTTGATCCCACCTATGGCATGTATGCAGTGTGCGCAAAGATCAATGATGTGGAGCGGAGATCAGTTATGCTTACCGAGGATTTTTCGCTAAATGCCAGTGCGGTTCTTGAGGCAGTGGACCAGAATACAAAGATGATCTTCCTCTGTTCCCCAAACAATCCCACAGCCAATTCGCTGGAGATGGAAGCCATCCTGAAAATCATCGATAGTGTGAATTGCATGGTTGTGGTGGACGAGGCCTACATTGATTTCAGCAGCAGCAAGGGGGTTCTTTCCCTGCTGTCTGAGAAGAAGAACCTGGTGGTGCTGCAGACCTTATCAAAAGCCTGGGGACTTGCCGGAATCAGGCTGGGCATGTTATTCGCTCATTCCGATCTGGTCCGTTTTCTTTCCGCAGTGAAATACCCTTACAACATCAACGCCCTGACCCTGAAGGAGGCTTTATCCGCATTGCGCGAGCCCAAAAGGGCTGAGCTTTGGGTCAGTACCATCCTGGAAGAAAGGGAAGGGATGGTCTCCGACCTGGTTTCGATGGATATCATTCTGGAGGTGAAGCCTTCTGATGCGAATTTTCTTCTGGTGAGGGTTGAAGATCCGGGTGCACTGTATACCTTTCTGATGAAACAGGGGATCATTATCAGGGACCGTTCGTCGGTACCCCTTTGCGAAGGTTGTTTGAGGATTACCGTGGGGAGTGCGGAGGAGAACCGCAGCTTGATTGATACACTCAGAACATACAGATCGTCATGAAAAAAGTATTATTTATTGACCGGGATGGTACATTGATCAGAGAACCCGCCGGTGACTATCAGGTGGATTCACTGAAGAAACTGGAATATCTCCCGGGAGTGTTCAGAAATCTGTACAAGCTGAGGCATTTTACAGACTATGATTTGGTTCTGGTAAGCAACCAGGATGGCATGGGGACCGCTTCCTTTCCCGAGGAGGATTTCCGGCTTCCTCACAACAAGTTCCTGGAGACCTTCAGGAATGAAGGGGTGGAATTTGACGCCATCCATATCGATCCTTCTCTCCCTGAGGAGAATTCGCCCAATAGAAAGCCGCGGACCGGGATGCTTAAGGAGTACCTGGAAGGTGCATATGACCTGGAGAATTCCTTTGTGATTGGAGATCGCAAGACGGATATTGAACTGGCTCTTAACCTGGGAGCCAGGGCGATCTTCATGGGCAAGGAGGAAGTAAATACAGAACATGTTGCTTTGGTAAGTGAGGATTGGGACCAGATTTACCGCTTTATACGCTCTCATCAGCGAAGTGCCAGTTTGAGGCGGGTAACTTCAGAAACGGAGATACAGATTAATATCTCTCTGGACGGCGAGGGACGGACTCAGGTTTCAAGCGGACTTGGATTTTTTGATCACATGCTGGACCAACTGGGAAAACACGGAGGATTCGACCTGGAAGTGAGAGTCAAGGGTGACCTGGAGGTGGACGAACACCATACCATAGAAGATACAGCCATAGTCCTGGGAGAGGCATTCCTGAAGGCACTGGGAAGCAAGCGGGGCATTGAAAGATACGCCTTTGTTCTGCCCATGGACGACTCCCTGGCCACCGTGGCAGTGGACCTTGGGGGCAGGCCCTGGATTGAATGGGCGGTCGAATTCAAACGTGAGAAGATAGGGGATGTGCCCACCGAAATGTTTTTCCATTTTTTCAAGAGCTTTTCTGATGCTGCCAAATGCAACCTGAACATCCAGGCATCGGGCAACAATGAACACCATAAGATCGAAGCCATTTTCAAGGGATTTGCCAGGGCCCTGGGCAAGGCGGTGAAACTGGATCCTGACAACAATAAACTGCCTTCCACCAAGGGGAAGCTTTGAATCTGAAAGAATATGAAGGTAGCCATCATAAAATATAACGCAGGCAACATAAGATCGGTCGATCATGCCTTACTCAGGTTGGGAGTGAATGGAGTGGTTACAGACGATCCTGCCACTATCAGCTCGGCCGACAAGGTAATTTTTCCAGGTGTGGGGGAAGCGGGCACTACCATGAAGTACCTGAAAGAGCATAGCCTGGATCGCCTGCTAAAGAGCCTGACTCAGCCGGTGCTGGGAATCTGCCTGGGTCAGCAACTTATGTGCAGCTGGTCCGAGGAGGGAGATACCACCTGCATTGGCATTTTTGATGAAGTGGTTCGACGTTTTCCATCGGGCGGACTGAAAGTCCCGCATATGGGCTGGAACAGCCTTGACCGGGTTACAGGTGAACTATTTCCTGCAGAACTAAAAGGGGCCTATGTCTATTTCGTACACTCTTACTATGTACCTGTGTGTGAGGATACTGCCGCAGAAACAAACTACATGCTGCCTTTTAGTGCAGCCATGCAGAAGGATAATTTTTATGCCACCCAGTTTCACCCTGAGAAAAGTGGGGATCCGGGCGAACGCATACTTTCCCAATTCCTGGAGCTATGATTCAGATTATTCCAGCCATAGATATCATTGGAGGCAAGTGCGTTAGGCTTACCAGGGGCGACTATAGCCGGAAGAAGGAGTATGGCGATCCCCTGGAAATAGCCCGTCAGTTTGAAGATCATGGGATACAAAGACTGCACCTGGTGGACCTGGATGGTGCCAGGGAGCTTAGGCTGGTGAATCTCCGGATCCTGGAAAAGATCGCTTCCCAAACCAGGCTGGTGATTGATGCCGGCGGGGGATTGCGCAGTCATGAGGATGTTCGCCTGGTCTTTGAATCGGGGGCCCGGATGGTTACAGGGGGTAGCATTGCTGTGAAGGACCGGTCCATGTTCCTGAGCTGGCTGAAAGAGTATGGGCCTGAACGAATCTTCCTGGGTGCCGATTTCCGGTCGGGAAAGATAGCCGTAAGCGGATGGCATGAAACCACAGCACTGGATCTGGCAGATTTTATCTCCGCTTATCGTTCCGAAGGGGTAAGTACAGTCATCTGTACCGATATTGACAAAGATGGGATGCTGGAGGGCCCCTCACTGGATACCTATATGGAGCTAAAAGGCGCCGATCCCGGGCTCAGGCTGGTGGCAAGCGGCGGCATCAGCAAGATGGAAGATATTGAGCTGCTGGATAAATCGGGAATCGACGGAGTAATTGTGGGAAAAGCCATTTACGAAGGTAAAATCGGCCTCCCTGACCTGGAAACATATATACTAAACAACAGCTAATATGCTGGCAAAAAGAATCATACCCTGCCTGGACATCCGAAACGGAAAGACGGTCAAAGGAATCAATTTTGAGAATGTGGTGGATGTGGGCGATCCAGTGGAACTGGGTGCCAAATATGCCCGTGACGGGGCCGATGAACTGGTATACCTGGATATCACTGCAACTCATGAAGGAAGGAAACTCTTTGCCAGGCTCGTAAGGGACATTTCGGAGCACCTGAATATTCCCTTTACTGTAGGGGGAGGTATTGACCGGGTGGAGGATGCAGACCAGCTCTTGTCGGCCGGAGCCGACAAGGTCTCCATCAATTCATCGGCAGTCAGGGATCCCGGGCTCATCGACCGCATAGCCGGGGGCTTTGGCAAGCAGTTCGTGGTGGTGGCCATTGATGCCCAGTGGAAGGAAGATCGATGGACCGTTTTTGTGAACGGAGGAAGGATCGCGACTGACAAAGAGCTCTTTAGCTGGGCAAAGGAAGCTCAGGAAAGGGGTGCCGGGGAGATTCTCTTTACCTCCATGAACCACGACGGCACCAAAAACGGGTATGCCTGTGAGGCTCTCAGCGAACTCTCCCAGATTCTCTCCATCCCGGTGATCGCCTCCGGGGGGGCAGGTGAAAAGGAACACTTTGTGGAAGTGTTTTCAAAGGGGAATGCCGACGCAGCCTTAGCTGCCAGTATCTTTCATTACAACGAAATTCCCGTACCTGTATTAAAAGCGTACCTGAAACAGAACCAAATAATAGTAAGATAGGATGGATTATAAAAAAATGAATGGAATCGTTCCCGCCATTATCCAGGATGCCAGATCCAAAAACGTGCTAATGCTCGGATTCATGACACCCGAAGCCCTGGAAAAGACCAGGGAGGAGGGGAAGGTCACCTTTTTCAGCCGCACCAAAAACAGGCTATGGACCAAAGGGGAGGAAAGCGGCAATTTTTTGTTTGTGGAGGAGATCCTTGAGGATTGTGATCAGGATACCCTGCTAATCAGGGCCACACCGGCCGGACCGGTTTGCCACACAGGCAGCGACACCTGTTTTAATGAGCAGAACAAGGATGACAATTTTCTCATGCAGCTTCAGGATTTAATTCATTCACGCAAGGAGGAAATGCCGGAAGGTTCCTATACTACTTCCCTCTTCCAGGAAGGCATCAATAAGATCGCTCAAAAAGTAGGAGAGGAAGCAGTGGAACTGGTCATAGAAGCAAAGGACGACAACGACGATCTCTTTCTCAACGAAGCTGCAGACCTGTTATATCACCTGCTGGTATTGCTGTCAGTCAAAGGGAAGGATATCCGGGATGTCTCATCGCTGCTGGAACAGCGACACAAGTAATACGCTTTACTTATTCTTCGATTAGGATTTTTTCAATCTTATCGCCCTGCCGGATGTTATCAATTACTTCCAGGCCCTCATATACCTTTCCAAAGCAGGTATGTACCCGGTCGAGGTGACTGGTGTTGTTGCGCGAATGGCAAACAAAAAACTGTGATCCTCCTGTATCACGTCCTGCATGGGCCATGGAGAGTACACCTCGATCGTGGTACTGATTGTCTCCATCCAGTTCACATTTGATGCTGTAGCCTGGTCCGCCCATTCCGTTTCCGTCGGGACATCCTCCCTGAATCACGAAATCGGGGATCACCCTGTGAAAAGTGAGTCCATCGTAATAGCCATCCTTGGATAATTTGATGAAGTTCTTGACAGTAGCGGGAGCATCATTGTCAAAGAATTCAAGCTTCATTGTTCCTTTTTCAGTATGAATCGTTGCTTTGCTCATGTTTCCTTTTTAAAGATTATCTCATTATTTGTTCGATGTCGTTAATTTCTTTGGGTGCATACCTCGAAAGGTTGATGTTGCCTTCTTTGGTAATCAGAATATCATCTTCGATACGAACCCCGAGATTGACGTATTGTTCATAGATGGGCGCGATCTGTTCAATAAAATCTGCAATTTCTATACTGTCTGCATCCCTTTTAAACATCTCCGGTGCCTGTTCCAGGGCATTTTCCCTGAAATAGATACCGGGTTCTATAGTCAAGACCATTCCCGGTTCCAATATAAGATCACGGTATGAGCCCACATCGTGAACATCCAGTCCCAGAAAGTGTGAGGTTCCATGGATGGTATAGAAAGTAAGCTGCCAGTCGGAATCCAGATCTGTGATCAATCCCAAATCAGCCAGGCCCTTGTTTATCACTTCCTTCACGGCATCGCCGGCTTCGCTATACTTTTTCCCGGGGATCATTTGTTCAATGGCGGCTTTCTGTGATTCCAGCACCAGTTGGTAAATGCTTCGCTGCTCTTCAGTAAACCTGCCGTTTACAGGAATGGTACGGGTAATATCGGCGGTGTAGAAGCCGTATTCTGCACCAATATCCATCAGCAACAGATCTCCGTCCTCCATCATGCGATCATTGGGTTCATAGTGCAAGGTGGTACTGTTTGGCCCCGATCCCACAATGGAATTGAAACCTGGCATTTGTGAACCATATTCCAGGAAAGTGCCTTCGATCACGGCCTCCATCTCAAACTCATACATGCCGGACTTACACTCCCTCATCACATTGGTCAGTGATTTTGCGGTAATATCACATGCCTTTTGCATGCGTTCCACTTCCCCGGAATTTTTAATCACGCGCAGTTCATCCACCAGTTCTCCGACGTGCCTGAAATCCACCTTTTGCTTATCCCCGGCCCTGGCTTGTATTTCATGTTGAAAAAGCCTGTCAGACCGATCGATATAAATGGGGGATCCTGTCTCCAGTATGCTGTCAATCAAACTCATAATTTGCCGGCGAGCCAGCACTTGCTGGGGACTATACCTCTCCTGAATCTCTTCTGCTGAAAGCTGGCTGCCATCGTATATTTTTGCCCGCATGCTTTGGGAAGGGCCAGAAAGGACAAATTGTCTGGCCGAATCATTGGATAGAATGGCATAGGTAGATGGCCCATTATGACCCGTCAGGTAGTAGAAATAGTTGTTGGGCCTGAACTGGTGTCTGTTGTGACTATTTTGGTCCCAGGATTTGAGGATCACATAAGCCCCATTAAGGGAGTCAATTACCTGATTGCGACGCATTTCGAAACTTTCCGCCTCCGCGGGCGTATACATAAGATCAGCGGGATCAATGCTGACGGGGATCATCCAGGATCTTCCCCCCGGATTGTAGCATCCGCTGACTATTGATAAGTAAAGCAAAAGCAATAGATATTTTTTCATAGAATATTGGAATTAGGAATATCGATGCAATTTAGAAAAAGATTCGCTCATACCATCCTCCCCGGCCTCATCTGGCTGCTTTTGGCGGCCCTGACAAGCCTGTCTGTTCAGGCACAGAAATACACCCTGGAGAATTATACCGCGAAAACAGGTTTGCCTCAGAATTCGGTGAATGACATCATACAGGATCAGCATGGCTACCTCTGGATGGCCACCCAGGGAGGCGCTGCACGCTTTGATGGCTATGAGTTCGAGCATTTTAATTCGCTCAACGGATTGCCAGACGATTATGTGAATTGTCTGCTGGCTGACAGGTCGGGCGGAATCTGGTTTGGAACCCAGGGGGGACTGGCTGTATACAATGGTACGGAATTCCGGAGCTTCTTCCAGGAAGATGGTTTGGTGGACAACAACGTGTTTGGAATGGTTGAAGACCTGGCGGGCAATATCTGGGCCTGGACAGCCTATGGGATCTCGGTAGTAACTGCAGACACGGTATTGAGCTACACCAAAGGGGATCACCTTGCAGGGAATATGATTGTGGATGTGATGGTGGATTCCAAGGGCAAGGTCCGGATAGCGACCTTTGAAAATCAGGGTATTAGCACCTTCACAGATCCCTATACTTCCGTGCTTGACAGAAGAAGTGAGATCATCCGGGACATGATTGAGGTACAAGCGGGGGAAATCTGGTATGCCTCTCAGGATAACGGAATCATTGTCAATGGGGTCGCTGGCGAGTACAGGCTGGGTCCTAAAGATGGATTATCGGATACGGTGGTGCTGTGTTTGCTGAAAGACAGCCAGGACAGGATCTGGTGCGGGACCTATGAACAGGGCTTGTTTGTTTATGAAGAGGGCCGCTTCCGGAATGTACCCAGTCACCTGGAAGAAGAACCCATTGCCATGGAGATGCTGGAGGACAAACAGGGGCGTATTTGGATCCGAGGCTTTGCTAATGGTGTCTGGATGATGGATGAAGACAGGTTTGTACGTTTCAGTATGGCAAATACATTGCCAAATGATGAGGTCCATGCACTGTTTGAGGATAAGTACGGGAGCATCTGGATGGGAACCCATGGGGGCGTTTCCAAATTCGGGAAGGCCATATTCGAGATTTACGACATGGACAATGGTTTACCAGATATGCATGTGATTTCTGTATTCATGGATTCGAAGGAACGCCTTTGGTTTGGTGCCGATTTCAATATCGGCTATTTCGAAGAGGGCAGCACTGTTAACCTGGGGCCTATAACAACGGATGGAGTTGAGTACAAGCCCCTGTGTTTTGGAGAGGATCCCCTGGGAAACATCTATGTAGGAACTGAATACAGGCTGTTTAAACGCCAGGAGGGAGGATGGGACCGGGTCCCCCTCCTGGAGGATACAGTAGCCCTGATGATCAATGACTTTTTGTTTACGGAAGATCAAAGACTCTGGGTCGCAACAACTTCCGGTCTTTACATTTATAAAGACGGGCAAACCAGGATCATAGATCAGGAGCAGGGCCTGCTGCATACCGAAGTAAATGCTCTGCACCGATCAGGACAACAGATCTATTGTGCCACCAAAGGCGGGATATCCGTGTTTGCTGTTTCGGGAGAGCACATCAGGGATTATAGGGAAGAGGATGGTTTGGCCTGGAATGAATGTCTTGATATTTGCTCGGATGCCCGTGGAAATGTATGGGTGGCTACCAAAAGCAGGGGGGTATCCAGAATTGATCACTTGAATCCGGATGCCATAAGCACCCTGAACATGGAAACCGGACTTATATCCAACGCCATTAGTTTTGTTATTCCCTATGATTCTTCTACCATATGGATAGGCACTAATTTGGGTATCAATGTACTGGACCTTAAAACCAGTAGCCTGTCGGTTTATGGTCAGGAGGAAGGTTTCTACCCGCTTGAATCTTATGCCAGAGCAGTAGCAAAGAATGACCTGGAAAGCCTGTGGATTGGAACGGTCGAAGGATTGGTCAGATATGATCCACGCTACGATAGAAAATACACAGATCCACCGGACCTGATTCTTTATCCGCCTACAGTGGATGGCATCATCTTTTCGGGGGAGGAGAAGGGGACCGGAATAAAAGGGCAATTCCCCGGGGAGATGAATTTCCCTTACAGTAAGCGCTCCCTGGAGTTTAATTTTACCGGGATCCATACCATTATTCCATCAAGGAACACCTTTTCGTGGTACCTGGAAGGCTTTGATGATGGATGGTCAGTCCCTGGCTCGGAACGATCTGTAAACTATGACAGGCTTCCCAGCGGACACTTTGTTTTCAGGGTGAAAGCCTATAATCTGGATGGAGTTGAGGTGATACAGGAAGCCAGTTTTGCCTTTATTATAAGGCCTCCTATCTATAGAACTATCTGGTTTATATTGCTTTATATTATCTCTGGAATGGCATTGATCTATGGTGTATTCAAATACAGGGAGCGCCAGTTAATAAAGGAGAAGAGAATTCTGGAACACAAGGTTAAGCTCAGAACCAAGGAGATCGAAGATCAGAAGGTGGAAATCGAAGCCCAGAGAGACGAGATTTCCGGACAAAAGAAGTTTGTGGAAAATCAGCGCGATCAGATTGCCTTTCAGAACAAGGAGATCACCGACAGCATACTGTATGCCAAAAGAATCCAACAGGCGGTTCTGCCAGGGAAAATAACCCTGGAGAAAACCCTGCCTGAACACTTTATTATGTTTAAGCCCAGGGACATAGTAAGCGGTGATTTCTACTGGGTGGAAAAGAATGAAGAAAGAATCATTGTCTGCGCTGCAGATTGCACCGGGCATGGTGTTCCGGGAGCTTTTATGAGTCTCCTGGGTCTCACTTTCCTGAATGAGATTGTGAACCACGACGGGATTCTCAAGGCTTCCAGGATCCTGGACAGACTAAGGGTGAATATCATTCGGTCCATGTCTCATAAAGATGAGGCCGACCAGGCCAGGGATGGAATGGATGTGGCCCTGGTGGTGATTGATCCCCAGCTTGACATCCTTGAATATGCAGGTGCTTTTAATCCCCTGGTGATAATGCGCAGGGGCGAATTAATTGAATACAAGGCAGATAAAATGCCTATTGGCAAATATGTGGGAGAGGAAGGAACTTTTACCAATCATAAGATCCAGTTGGAGCATGGGGACATGATCTACCTGTATTCGGATGGATTCCCGGACCAGTTTGGAGGAGAAAAGGGATCAAAATACAAGGCCAGACCTTTCAAACGACTATTGACCCGGATCAGTGAGGAGCCGGTGAGTTCCCAATTAAATCTCCTGGAAATGGAGCTGAAGAGCTGGATGGGACAGGAGGATCAGGTGGATGATATCCTGGTCATGGGAATCAGATATTTAAAATAACCTAAGCACAGATACCATGAAAAAACAACTACTACTTATTCATTTGCTGCTAATGGCTGTAATTGTAGCCGGACAAGAGCCCTTCCCCGGCAGCACAGATGTGGTCGGACTGTCAGGATGGCCCAGTGAACCACAGCTGGTGGAAGCTGATGCTGAAAATTTCTTCTGGATTTCAGGATCCGATCACACCGTGGTCAACCATCCCTTGCTTACAGAAGTTTACAGCGATTTCGCCAACTTATTTTTCATCAAGTATAATCATAAGGGGCAAGCCCAGAAGTCCAATTATATCAGGGGTTTATATTATGCAAAAAATGCCTTTTCATATAAGGGAGGACTCACTGTTGCGGCTACTGCCGTTCAGGATGTGGAGGCCAGCGGACAGACAATACCTATCGGAGTGGCCGAGCAGCTGGAGATCATTGCCACCTATGATCCTGATTGCCAACTCACAAAAATCATCAGTCTGTGGAATCTGGCTCCTCTCGAGTATGTCTATTCGCAGTCCGTCATGGATCCCCAGGATGGTTCTGTGTACATCTATGGTACAGCAAATGCCCCCAGGGAGCTGGTGGGTTATGGAATCGTAGGCAAGGATATCTCCCAGAGTTACTTCTACCTGATCAAGTATAACCGGGATCTGGAGCTGGAATGGGTATATAATGCCGGATTTGATATGGATCAGTCTGGGACCTCTCCAATTTACGACGGCATCAAGGTTCATCCCGGGAACAACGGGACTGTCCTGGTGACCGGATCCTACGCCACCGAAAGCAGTCCTCTGATTCATGGAAGGTCCCTTCCTGCCTATACGGATTCTTATGGGCTGTTTGCTGTAATGCTGAACGCGGCCGGGACTTCCCAGTGGGTTCAGGATGGCAACACCAATGGCTTTGGTTGGGGAACCCGGATTTTTGAAGGCTATCCCATGCCTGATGGTGATTTTGTACTTGCCGGGGTAAGCAATACGGGATTCTTCAAATTGGGTGCGGCAGAAATTACTTTTCCCGGAGGAGAGAATTTTCAAAATATGTTTGTCTACAGGTTGCGAGCCAATGGAGACTTTGTCTGGAGCAGAGCCATCCAAAACATGAGGCCCAACCAGGACAAGAAGAAAAAAAGTGCTGAAAGTGAGGAATATAAATCATACATCGACTACGATGCAATCAATTGGAGAAACAAAATCCTGTATATGACGGGATACTTTAATACAACTACAGACTTTTCCATTGCCGGAAGAAGCCTGGACATCACTTATCCTGATGGCATTTTTGTGGCAGCTGTTGATATGGATGATGGTGCGGAGCTTTGGGGATACGGACTCACCTCCGATTATCCCAATATCTATGGTTTTGATGTGGATCTCTCCGGGAGTGTATCTCTTTTCGGAGCCAGTCACAATGTCCAGGATCTGGAAAGCCTCTATGATGAACCACTGGCACCAGGTGTTAATGATTTCCTTTTCCATGTGGGATTGGACCACCGGGGTAATGGATTATGGTATAACAATATAAACTTACTGACAGGTCCCAACTACTGGAGATTAAACGGGGTGGACCTGGTCGTTCTTCCAGATGGAGAGGTATTCTCTTCCATGTATATGAATGAGGTCAACAGCCTGGTCGTAAGTTCAGCAATCATACCAGGCATAGCGGATCCCTATTCCAGCTGGCTGGTGGAACTGAAAGCTGACATCAAATTGGGTGGAATGGTGATCGATGAGCTTAGCAATCCGGTTTTCCCCGGCATGGTTCGGGCTTACAAAAAATCTCCGTGGGGAAGCTATCCACTTGTGGATTCCACGCTGATCAATGCGGACGGTTCTTACCTGTTTACAGACCTGTATCCCGGAATTTATGCCCTTCAGGCAGACGCGAATCCGGATCAATATCCGAACGGGGTCCCGACCTATTATGAGGACGACGTGCGATGGCAAACGGCCAGTCTCCTCCATATCGCCCCGGATACCAATAAGATTGATAACATTATTATCCTGAGAGAGATCCCGAAACTTACTTCCATGGACGGTTCAGGGGAACTATCGGGTACTCTGTCTACCGAAGAAGGAACTTTCCTGAAGAGTACCATGGCCCAGCCTGCCAAGAAAACCGGTGTGATCCTGCTGGGCAAGGCCAAAAAATCGACCATGGCGGGAGAGGTGGTCGCCTACGTGGAAACGGATGAGATGGGAATGTTTGTGATCGACCATGTACCTGATGGTGATTACCTCCTGGTAGTGGATGTGGCAGGTCTGGAGATGTTGAGTACCCATGAGGTGACCATTAGCGGCAATCAGATTGTTTCGGGCCTGAACTATACGGTGAGTAACGAGGGAATCTACGCAGGATTTCCCACTGCTGTGTCCTTCCAGGAGAATAAGACCCTCAATATCTGGCCCAATCCGGGTCAGGGTATGATTATGATGGACCTGCCAGCTGCGGGGGAGTATTCGGTAAAGATATATTCTACAGACGGACGTTTAATAAGAACAGATGATTTCAGATCGGCCGGAGGTGTGAGCACCCTGGATATAACAAGCGAGAATAAGGGATTGTATATTCTCAAAATTGAAGGTCCGCAAACCAGTACCACCCGAAAATACATTAAGAATTAATGTCCAGGCTGTGCCTGGTTTAGAATGTTAGGATGTTAGAAAAAAACTCCGGGAAGGTCTCCCGGAGTTTTTTTAAATGGCTTTATGAAGATTTCAGTGCTAGCTGAATTGCTTGATGGTCCTGCTGATGATTTCCGCGCACTCCATCAGCTGCTCTTCGGTAATTACCAGGGGAGGAGCAAAGCGGATGATGTGCTCGTGGGTGGGTTTGGCCAGCAAACCATTCTCCTTCAGTGCCACGCAAACATCCCAGGCACTTTTGCCATTGGTGGGTTTGATTACGATGGCATTGAGTAAGCCCTTGCCACGGACCAGCTCCACCATGGGAGAATCAATTTTTCTCAGTTCGGCCCTGAATTTTTCACCCAGTTCTTCGGCACGATCTGAGAGCTTCTCCTCCTTGATTACCTCCAGGGCAGCGATGGCTACCTTTGCCGCCACCGGATTTCCTCCGTATGTAGATCCGTGTTCTCCCGGTTGGATGCAGAGCATAATATCGTCATCAGCCAGTACAGCCGATACAGGGTAAACTCCTCCCGATAGAGCTTTGCCCAGGATCAGTATATCGGGACGAACTTCTTCGTGGTCACAGGCAAGCAGCTTCCCTGTACGGGCCAGTCCGGTTTGTACTTCGTCGGCAATGAAAAGTACATTCTTCTCCTTACACAGCTCATAGGCCTTGCTAAGGAAACCATTGTCAGGAACATATACGCCAGCTTCACCCTGGATGGGTTCCACCAGGAAACCGGCCACGTTGGGATCCTCAAGGGCCCTGGCCAGGGCTTCGGTATCGTTGTAGGGAATGGTCACAAATCCAGGGGTGTAGGGTCCAAATCCTTTATATGAATCGGGATCGGTCGACATGGAAATAATAGTGATGGTCCGTCCATGGAAATTGCCTTCACACACTATGATCTTAGCTTCATTTTCGGGAATGCCTTTCTTCTCGTAGCCCCACTTGCGGCAGAGTTTCAGCGCAGTTTCATCGCCCTCGGCCCCGGAATTCATGGGAAGAACCTTGTCATATCCGAAATACTTGGTGATATACTCTTCAAATTCACCCAGCGTGCTGTTGTAGAATGCCCTGGAGGTGAGGGTCAGCTTATTGGCCTGCTCAGTCATGGCAGCTACTATTTTTGGGTGACAATGCCCCTGGTTAACAGCTGAATAGGCGGAAAGGAAATCATAATACCTCCTGCCTTCTACGTCCCATACATACACGCCTTCACCGCGGTCAAGCACCACGGGAAGCGGATGGTAGTTATGCGCACCATACTTGTCTTCTCGCTGGATGTAGTCTTTTGTGTTCATAATTTAATGATTCTGTAGTGAATAAAAACGAAGTGTAAAGGTAAAAAACATATCTTCACGTAAGACTGTTATTATATGTAATAATGCACACTTTCTTATCTGCTGAACATGGATAAAATTCACAAACTAATCACCGATCGCTGGAGTCCGGTGGCCTTTGACTCACGCAAGGTGGAGTTCGATACCCTCCATCTGCTTTTTGAAGCTGCCAGTTGGGCCCCATCCAGCAGGAATGGACAACCCTGGCGCTTTATTTTTGCTACCAAGGACATGCCTGATTACAAGCTGCTTTTAAGCCTGCTTACCGAGCAGAACCAGCTATGGGCCAGCACCGCTCCTCTGCTGGTAATGACGCTCACCCAGTCCATTTCCACCTACAAGAACAGGCCAAACCGGCTTGCATTCTATGAAGCGGGCATGGCTGTAGGAAACCTTTTGATACAAGCCACTCATATGGGCCTGATGGTACACCAGATGAGCGGATACGATGTGGAACGCGCCAAAGAAGAACTGGTGATTCCGACCCGTTACGAGCCCATGGCCATGATGGCCATCGGTTATAAGGGGGATGTGGCTCAATTGCCGGAAAGCGGGACTGCCTGGGAGAAGCGGAAGCGTACCCGTAATGAGATCAGCAAATTCCTGGTGTCAGGAAAATGCAAGTAAGGCCTTAGAAGCTGATAGAGATTTTAAGGTTGAACCTGCGGCCGGTGAGGTAATTGGGAATGCCAAACATGCCCGGGATACCTTGTTGGTCCGAAATGGTTCGAACCCAGAGGTAGGATGCTTCGTTGTTGAAATCGAGAAGGTTAAAAATCTCTGCACTTATCCAGATGCTTTCGAAGAAGCGCAGAGGATTCTTTTCGCCCCAGACATCGGTTTCCCTTTTAATCACCTTGGAAAAGCCAATATCAACCCTGCGATAGGGACGCATTCGCAGGGTAGTGTAGTATTGCTCCTCGTTGGGACTGCTCAGTGGAAGTCCTGTACCATAGAAGGCATTCAAATGCACCTTGTAGCCCGGATGGTTCGGGAAATAATCCTGGAAATATAGTCCGAAAGTAAATATCTGGTCGGTTGGTCGGGGGAATTCGCCCGCAGGCTTCTGAATAAATTCACTGCCTGTCCATTCGAGCATTACATCGCCTTCCACATCTTCGCGCGTTTGAAGCAGGGAAAGAGTGAGCCACGATTCTGCACCTTGCACAAACTCCCCGTTTAACTTGAAATCGATTCCCCGTGCATAGCCCTTTGAGATATTTTCTCCCGCATAAGAGATCCTGACATTTTCTATCTTATATGGAATTAAGTTGTCAAGCCATTTGTACCAGGCTTCACCGCTTAGCTTAAAGGGCCTGTCCCACAGAGAAAATATGTAATCCCCTCCGGCCAGAAGGTGAATGGAACGCTGTGGAATGATGTCATGATTGACCGTCCCATCAGGCATGCGCATCTCTTTGTAAAAGGGGGGCTGGTAATAGTATCCTGCGGAAAGATGAAACATCATATCACGATTCCAGTTGGGCTGGGTACTTAAGGTCAGGCGCGGACTGATCATGGTGGTCCGGTTGAAGTTCCATACGCTGGCCCGGATCCCTGTAGTTACAAAATAGTCTGCATTCTCATTGTTGATTTCCAGTGTATTCTGAATAAAAGCACTGTACTGGTCATAGCTTATATCGTTCTCCGATTTCCTGGCTTTGGTGAGGATCAGATCCTGCCCGTCATAGGGTATCACATAACCGGCAGAATCCAGCAGTTCCCACTCACTGATCCGGTCCGAGAAGTCCTGGTACTGATAGTTGATCCCCCATTGTAGGACATTGTTGTCGCTGCGATAACTTCCCAGGTGTGATCCGGATATTACTACGGCATCCAGATAATTCCGGGCATGTGTAAGGGATGTTCCCACGCCAATATTCAGAATGGAATCGCCGTAGGTCTCAGATCCGGCCGTGTTGTCAAGTTCATTGATCCAATATTGCCCCATGATATCAAAGGTCTCCTCTTCAGAGGTTCTGAACGCCGAAGCGCTTACTTTTAATGACAGGCCCTTTACAGGTGTCCAGCGCAGCGACAGTGCCCCGAGGTAGGTGTCAAAGCGATCCACTTCCTGACCATCGTAGTATATTTTAAGGTTCAGGGGCAGGTCCTTGGTGCCAAATTGCGTATTCCGGGTGCTTGGAATAAACTGATACTTATTGGAAGAGTAATTGCCCAGGAAAGAGATCTCCATCTTTTTGGTGAGCTGGTAAGTGAGCAGGGTTTGGAAATCAGAAAACTGGGGTTTGTAATCCCCGCTTGTTTCCAGAGTATTCAGCAGGTAGGAGGTGGTTTTATAGCGGTAACCTGCCAGAAAGGTAAAGCGCCTGGTAGGGGAAGCTCCTTCCAGGTGGGCCGAGGCACCCAGAAGACTGATGGAAGCTGATCCCCGAAACTGCTTTGGTCTCTTATAGGTGATATCAAGGGCCGAGGACATTTTATCGCCATACCTGGCATCGTATCCTCCGGCTGAGAATTTGATGGAGGATACCAGGTCGGAATTTACAAAACTTAAGCCCTCCTGTTGCCCGGAGCGTACCAGAAAAGGTCTGTAAATCTCAATGTCGTTCACATAGACCAGGTTTTCGTCGAAATTTCCTCCCCTTACTGAGTACTGGGAGCTTAGTTCATTGTTTGAACTGACTCCGGCCTGGGATTTTATGATGGTTTCCACTTTTCCTGTGACAGTGGGCATGTAATTCAGATCCTCCACATCAATCCGCTGGAAGGTGCTGGCCCTTTCCTGCCTGGCAGTGACCGATACCTCATTGATGGACCTCACATCCCTGAAAAGTATAATGTCCTGGTTTCGGGATTCTCCTGGTCCAAGACGGACGGCAAACTGCTTGGTTAGGTATCCCACGCAGGAAATAACTACTGTGTAGGAGCGACCGGAAGGAATCTCCAGTTCGAAGAGGCCATCAAGATTGGTCATAGTACCGTCACCGGTTCCCAGCAGGGCTACATTGGCCAGCTCCACGGCATCCCCAATGCTGTCTCTTACGCTTCCTTTCAGCGTGGCTTGATCTTGTCCGTTCAAAGCCAGAGCGAGGAAAAAAAACAGAGTAATGAGCGGCAAACGGTAATCCACAATCAGAAGTTTTCCGAATATAATACTAACTCACGAATTAATACTGAAATTGTGCAGGAGCTGCTTATTCATCCTGTTTGAAGTCGCCCTGTTTCAGGGCATCGAAGAACTTGGCCCAGCGCATGGGATCGAAAATGGTGTAATAGGGAGTCTGACCGGCCGTATAAAGCTGGTTATACTGCTGCTTCATCACCTCCCGGAAATTGATGTTTGGACTGGGTCCAAAATCATTCATCTTGATCTGTGTTTTAATGAGGGCAATGTTATGATAAGCGCGCTGCTCGTCATCGTCGGGCAGATCCAGTGCCAGGAAAGCTTCTTTGAACTGCTGGTAGGTTCTCCAGGGATAGACCCGGACTTCGGCCAACTGGAAAGTGTCGCTAACCATAAAGATATCAGCAGGATACTGCTGTCCGCCCAGGGAATCAGGGATCACATGAATAGTTCCCTTATGCCCCATGTGGCTGAACAATATGGTATCATTGGGTCTGACCACAAAAGAAAACATGCCCCGCCTGTCGGAGGTGGTCCCCCTTCGTTCGGTCAGGATAATGATATTCACATGGGGGAGGGCACGATGCTGAAGATCTCTGACAATACCCGAGAACTGTACAAGTTCATCCTCCCGGGGTGTTTCCTGGTCCCGTTTCCTCTGACCCTCAACATTCATATCCATGGCAATCAGGAGAAAAATCCCCAGTGCCAAGCTCATATGAAGTCTCTTTAAGCCGAAAAACATGCCCCAAAAGTAGATAAAAAAACAGGGGGAACAGAGCCGGACACTGCATTTTAGAAATATATTTGTGAAATATTAACACTTCAATAGTGCCATGGTTGTCCAGAAAATAATCACTTTATCACCTTTACCCAGAGGATTTCATCTGATTACCCGGGAAATTGTTAAAGCAGCCGGTGAACTCCCTGAGACTGGTATTATGCATGTTCTCATCCAGCAT
>Ga0316190_10001169_pt1 | contig 18852 bp, 20 predicted proteins | sample Eddworburrow2_MG_FD_204929 | JGI IMG/M metagenome (GOLD analysis project Ga0316190, IMG submission 204929) | Coastal sediment microbial communities from Maine, United States - Eddy worm burrow 2 | ecosystem: Environmental > Aquatic > Marine > Coastal > Sediment | place: USA: Maine | collected... | reverse complement strand
CCATCGGCAGTCTGATGATTTATGTCCTGATTGTTGCCCTATTCGCTCTCGGCATCAGCGGCATGTGGCTAGGCGGCATGCAAATGGGCATCGGCCCGTTTTCCGGCTGGGTGGCGGAAGCCGATTTCGCAACAGAAGTACTGGTACAACAGGTGCATCACTGGTGCTTCGACGTGCTTCAGATTCTCATTGCGGTGCATCTGGCCGGGATCGCGGTGGAGAGTGTGTTGCAAAAAAACAACCTCACGGTCGCCATGATAACAGGAAGAAAATACCTTAAGGAGACAGACCAATGAAATATCTCTGGATGATTCCGATGCTACTGCTCGCCACTGGCGCGCAAGCTTCCGAGGCCGTTGTTCAGGCCCAGATGGAACAATATAAACAGCAGGGCGCAAATGCCGGCGATGCTGCGCGCGGCAAGGCCCTGTGGAATGAGTCCCATATGCAGGCCAAATTGGGAGAAATGGTGAGTTGCGCCTCCTGCCATCACAGCGATTTGAGTCGTACAGGTGAACATATACGTACAGCCAAACTCATTGAACCGATGGCTCCGAGCGTTAACCCGGAACGACTTAGCGACCCAGCCAAAATCGAAAAGTGGTTCTCTCGCAACTGCGAGTGGACGCTGGGACGCGATTGTACGCCACAGGAAAAGGCGGATTTTCTTGCCTTCATCCAATCTAAATAAAACCAAAACAAAGGAGATAAGCATGAAACAAACACTTAAACTCAACAGATTATGGGGTATGCTATTGCTCGCAGGCTGCATGATGATGTCGATGGGCACGCTGGCCTGGAGCGATGGCGACAAATGGAATGAAGGAAAAAACAAATATGAGTCCGGATCAAAATACAGCAAAGACAAGTCGGGAGACAAGTGGCAGCAGTCAACCGGCGTTGCCGTGGTGACCAATAAGCTCTATGCAGCCGAATGCTCGGCCTGTCATTTCGCCTATCAGCCCGGCTTTCTTCCCGAGCATTCATGGGTGAAAATCATGGGGTCGCTGGGTGATCACTTCGGCGACAATGCCAAGCTGGATGAGGCATCCCGCATGGAGATCGAAAATTATCTACGCGGCCATGCAGCAGACCATCTGCCCAACCGTTTCAGCCGAAGCATCCTGCGCTCGATCAACACAAATGAAGCCCCTCTGCGCATTTCAGAGACGGCTTATTTCACCCAAAAGCACGATGAAGTCCCGGCTCGCATGGTGAAAAACAATCCCAAGGTGCGCTCCTTCGCCAACTGTGCGGCATGCCATACCGGTGCCGAAAAAGGCTCCTTCGATGAACACGCTGTGCGCATCCCCGGCTTCGGAAGCTGGGAAGACTAGGAATCGGCTATGCGTGGGGATCGGGCCAAAGACTTGAGACATGGGAAAGTGATAACTTTTCTTGCATCAGGCTTTGGCCTGTTCGCACTCGCCCTTACGCTGCTTCCACAAGCCGCTCTGGCCGACGATGTGGATCGGGTGCGTGAGCTGCGCAGCACAGCAAGCATTCTTCCCCTTTCTCAGATTCTCAGCAGGGTCGAAAAAACATACCCCGGCACCCTGCTTGAGGTTGAGCTGGAAGAGGAAGATGGCAGGGTCATCTACGAAATGGAGTTGCTGGGAGAAGACAAGGTGATTCGCGGCCTAAAAGTGGATGCCAAAAGCGGTGATATCCTTTCCACGGAGAGGGAAGACTGATGCGCCTGCTACTGATCGAAGATGATCCCGTCCTGAGCAGCGAACTCAGTGGCGAACTTTCGCGCCGTGGTTTCGCGGTTGATGCCTGTCTCGAAGGCACAGACGGTGCCTTTATGGGCGAGAACGAACCTTACGACATCATTGTGCTCGATCTCGGCCTGCCTGATCTTCCCGGCCTGAATATTCTGGAACAATGGCGCAGCAAGGGTATCAAGACCCCGGTGCTGATTCTTACCGCACGCGGTGCCTGGCATGAAAAGGTGGAGGGCTTTCGCAAGGGTGCCGACGACTACCTTACCAAACCCTTCCACATCGAGGAGCTTGTCGTTCGGCTCGAAGCTCTGGTCAAGCGCTCGGCAGGTATGTTGGCTCCCGCTCTTGAGGCAGGTCGACTGCGGCTGGATGAAGAGCGTCAGACCGCTCTGTGGAGGGAGGCCGACGAATGGCGTGATGTCGAGCTAACAGGGGTAGAATTCCGTCTGTTACGCTACCTGATGCTGCACCCGAAAAAAGTGTGCTCCAATTCGCATCTGCTTGAGCATGTCTACGACTTCGATGACGAAAAAGAAAGCAATGTGATCGAGGTCTATATCAGCCGCCTGCGCAAAAAAATTAGCAAAAATATTGTTTGCACCCGGCGCGGACAGGGTTACTACCTAGATCCCGACCTGTTGGGCAGCGAGGACTGATTGTACTCCCTCAGGAAACGCCTCACCCTGAGCTTGGCAGGCAGCCTGGCACTTTTTTTCATCATCCAGACCATGATGATCGGCGTCGAAGTCGAATCGCTCAGTGAACGCAATCTGCTTTCCCGCCTGCAACACGATCAGGAGCAGATTCTGGCAGGCTTGGAATGGAATCCAACGGCCGCTCCTGAATTGCGTCAGGCCGTTATTCCCGGCATCTACGAACGCCCTTTTTCCGGTCATTATTTCCAGATTGATATTGCCGGAAAAAGCCTGCGTTCACGCTCACTGTGGGATGAGCGACTCCCCTCCCAGTCCGAAGAGGTGCTGCGTGATGCTCCCGGCCCGGGTGGTCAGCGCCTATTGATCATACAAAACACCTTTGAACTGAACGGTCAAAGTTTCACCATTCGCACAGCCGAAAACATCCTGCCAATTGAACAATCAACCAGCGCATTTCAACGCCATCTTCTGCTATTTGCTATAGCCCCCGTAATTGCCCTGATTCTCCTACAGGGATGGCTGATCAGTCACAGCCTGCGCCCGCTGCAGCGCCTGCGACGACAGATCAAGCGACTGGAACGCGGTGACCTTGAGCAGATCGATGCACCTGCGCCTCAGGAAATCATGCCGTTGGTCAACGAGATCAATCATCTGATGCGTCTGATGCAACAGCGCCTGCAACGTTCGCGGCATGCGCTGGGCGATCTGGCGCATAGCCTGAAAACACCTCTGGCCGTACTTCGCCAGATCACTCACCGGCAATCCGATTCACTCGTCAAACAACAACTGGGTGAACAACTCGAACGTATTGAACAACGCATTGACCGCGAACTGGTGCGCGCCCGCACTGCCGGTCGCATGCCGGGCGGCCAATGGCCTGAGCCGAATCGCGATATCAGGGACATCACAACCATGTTGGGCACAGTCTTTCCTCACATCGCATTCGAGCTGCATGTGGACAAAGGATTGAAGATTCCTGCTGACCGTGAAGACATGCTGGAAATTTTCGGCAACCTGCTGGAAAACGCCTGCAAATGGGCCAGCTCGACGGTGCACTGCCACCTGTCAGTTGCAGATGGGAAAACGCAAATCAGCATTGAGGATGACGGCTCCGGCATTGATGAGGGTTCGCAGGAAGAATTACTCTACCGCGGTGTCCGGGCTGATGAATCGCGCCCCGGGCATGGGCTCGGTCTGTCTATCGTGTCGGAGATGGTACAGGCCTACGACGGCAGCATTGAATTGTCCCGTTCAGCAGGTTTGGGTGGCCTGAAAGTACAGATCGTCCTGCCCTGAACAAGCGACCTGCTGCAAAATCCATGTAGAACAGCCGCTTTCAATTCGCCCTATGGGCAAGGATCGGGATGTTGTTGCTGAATCGCTTCGATGCCCTCAATCACTTCATCGGAAAGCTGAACCTTCCTGGCATCCAGATTTTGCTCTAGCTGCTCCATACTGGTCGCGCCGATGATACAACTGGTGACGAAGGGTTGTTGCAGGATAAAGGCTAACGCCATCTGAGCCGGTTGCAGGCCATACTCATGGGCTAGGGCCACATATGCAGCAGTGGCTGCATCAGCCTCAGGCCCGGAGTAACGGGCGTAATCAGGAAACAGGCTCAACCGACTTGTCTGCGGATGTTGGCCACAAAGATATTTGCCGGAAAGCACACCGAATGCCAGTGGCGAATAAGCCAGCAAGCCGACATCTTCGCGGCAGGCAATCTCGGCCAGCCCCGTCTCAAAGCTTCGGTTGAGCAGACTGTAGGGATTCTGGATGGACGCGATACGCGGCAGGTTCAGCGCTTCCGAGGCATGCAGATGCTGCATCACACCCCATGGGGTTTCATTGGAAACACCGATATGTCGCACCTTGCCTTCCTGGATCAGTTGCTCAAGCGCTCGCAGGGTTTCCTCGACAGGGGTTATCTGTTCATCGCTTATATGACGGTAGCCCCGCTTACCGAAAAAATTGGCGTTGCGGTCCGGCCAGTGGGTTTGATACAGATCCAGATAATCGGTTCCCAGACGCTTCAGCGAGGCCTCGCAGGCCGCCGTGATGTTCTGCGCATCCAGTCGCGCCTGACCCTTGCGGATATGCGGGCACCATGCCGTTGGCCCGGCAACCTTGGAGGCCAGCACAATCTTGTCGCGATTGCCTGTTGCCTTAAACCATGCACCGATGATCTCCTCAGTCCGGCCGTAGGTTTCTGCGCGTGGCGGAATGGCATACAGCTCGGCCGTGTCGAAGAAGTTCACACCCTCCTGCAGCGCATAATCCATCTGCGTAAATCCTTCCTGCTGCGTGTTCTGCTCGCCCCAAGTCATGGTGCCCAGCGCGATTGAGCTGACCTGTATGCCTGTGCGTCCGAGTTCGCGTGTCTGCATAGGTTTCTTCCTCCGGAAGTTGATCTACTTTGTTAGTCTGAAGCCTTGCTCGCTCAGACTCAACCGTGATGACCTATTACCGATTGGCTACCAACCATACCCAGCCGATGAACAGGAACGCCGTGGTGAAACTCACCACGGTAAATAATCCCATGCCGATCGCGAGGCGCTGACGCTCGGCCTTCCATGCATGCCAGCCGAACCATGCGCAGAACAACCCGATGGGGATCGAAAACAATAAAAATACCATGATAGCCATACTTCGTCCTCGTCCGCCCGTTTAGTCTTCTGTCAGCATCTGTTCAATCACAGCACACCAGGCAATCGCAAGATTGTGCCGATTGTAGCCACCTCCACCGAGTCCAACGAGCCTGCCCGAACAACATTCCGCAGCGATACGGCACAATCTGGCTGTGGCATGGGCATGCGCAGCCGGAGTGAAGCGCAGATGGGTGATGGGATCACCGGCAATCGAATCGGCACCACAATGCAGGATAATAAATTCGGGTTTGGCGGCACGGATATGCGCCTCCACTTTTTCCCAGGCAGCCATGAAAACGGCATCATCCGCACCCGGCGGCACAGGCAAATTCAGATGGTTACCCGTCGCCTCACCCTTGCCTGTTTCATCTGCAAATCCGGTTCCCGGGTAAAGAGAATCCCCATCCTCATGGATATCGGCAATGTAGACACCAGCATCTGATTCAAAGGCATAAAACACACCGTCACCGTGATGCGCATCGATGTCGATATAGGCGATGCGTAATAAGCCATGCACCTGTTTTAAATGCTCAATCAGGATGCCGCAATCGTTGAACACACAGAAACCGGCAGCCGCATCCCGTCTGGCATGATGCAGACCGGCAATCGGCACAAAAGCACGGCTTGTTTCGCCACGCATCAACCTGTCCGCAGCATCCACTACACTTCCAGCAACCGTCGCAGCTGCCTCAAACATGCCTTTAAAAGCCGGTGTGTCACCCATATCAAGGAAGCCCTCGCCGCTTAAGGAGAGTTGTTTGACCCGTTCGATGTAAGAAGCAGTATGAAAACGACCCATGGCCTGCTCCGATGCCAGGCATGGAGCAGTGACGGTAAGCCGCGTATCCAGCCCTTGGCGTATCGCTTCATCCCAGAAAGCCGCCATACGGTCTGGCCCAAAGGGGTGCTCATGGCCGAAGCCGTAGCCCGCCAGGGCCTCACCGATATACACAAGCGGCGGGGCATATGCTTTTGTTTCTGCTTCGACATGCATGTGCCAAGTCTAGACGCTGTATGCTAAGCTGGCCGCAAACCATTTATGGAGCAGATATGATCAAACGATTAAAAAATCTCTTCATGGACACCCCAGGCGGGAAATCTCGCAGTCAGGAGCATGGCATTGAATTGGCCGTCGCTGCTCTGATGGTTGAGGTGATGATGATGGATGGCCGTCTGGATGATGCTGAACAAAGCGTGATCTCAACTCAATTACAACGACGCTTCAAACTGCCCGCTGAGGAAATCGAAGCGCTAATTTCGCAAGCCACAGACGTGACAGAAAAGGCGCATGACCTTTTTCAGTTCACCTCGCGCATCATTAAGGGTTATCCCATCAACGAACGCACCGACATTGTGCGCGAGCTCTGGCGCGTGGCCATGGCCGACGGGCATGTGGATGTCTATGAGGAGCAACTGATTCGCCGCATCGCCGAGTTGATCGGCGTACATCATCAGCATTTTATCAGCGCCAAGATTCAAGCACGCCAGGAGTCCTAACTATGTCGAATCACGTTTACAAATCCATCGAGCTGACCGGCTCGTCACCGGATGGCATACAAGCAGCCATCGAGAATGCCATTGCCCGCGCCGGAAAAAGCATGCATGGCCTGCGCTGGTTTGAGGTTACGGAAACACGCGGTCACATCGAAGCCGGAGAAATTGCTCACTGGCAGGTTACGCTAAAGGCCAGCTTCAGGCTGGATGAATAACAAACCCGATGCCTAAGCACGGCGAAGCTTAAAAGGCTACAATGGCTTCATGAGAGCGCTCCGCAAACAACTCATCGATCTGCTCAACCGGACACGCAAGGAGCAGCATCTGCACATCCCAGAGCCCCGGCTGGCCGCCATACTGGTGGGTGACCTTCTGGATCTTCTGCTCCAACCGCATGACCAGCATACGTCGATGCGTTGGCAAAGCATCACGCACGGCAATCTGCATCGTCACGTATTCACCATCCGCTGCCCTGATCAGGCCTTCTATCTCGATGCCATCAAGGGCTATCTGACACGCAAGAAAATACAGCCGCTGGAACAGCAGGCTGTTGTCTTTCGACTCGACTACGATGCCGATGGCAGACCGGTCAATATCAAGCCACCGGACAAGGAAACGCCGGGACATCACATGTTTATTGCCGTGCATATCTCGGCCACCACCTCGCCCGAGGCTGAACTTCTGGCTCACGATCTGGATGCCATTCTCAGGGCTGTGGATGATTCAGTCCGGGACTTTCCGGCCATGCAGGAAACGCTGGGCGATATTGCCCACATGCTGGAAAAAACATCTCCCGAAAGCGCGGAACTACTGCGCTGGATGATTGATGACCGCTACATCTGCTTTGGTCTGATGCCGGAAAACAGGCCAATTGATCACCACTCAGAAGATGTCCTGACCAGCGGGAATCTGGGCGTATTTCGTAACCGTCGCGTGCTGCAACGACTTGCCCATGGCCTGCATGACGATATCGACATCCTGAAACCCGCCAAACGCTCAGGGATCGAATGGTTGCATCTGCCCGCCTGTCAGCAATATCTGTACAGGGCTGCACCGGTCGAACTTGTGCGCATCTGCTGGAAAGGTGCGGACGGACTAAGAAGTGCTTTCTTGCTCGGTCATTTTTCGCGCAGCGCACGCTATGCCAATGCCAGTCAGATTCCCTTACTGCGTGGCCGCTGGCAAAAAATGCTGCAACAACCCTTGCTCGTCGAATCGGCCTTCTATCGCCGTGAGATTCGCACCTTGTTCGATCGCATGCCCAAATCGCTGCTTATGGCCATTCCGCCGAATCAGTGGCTGGCCCCGCTTAAAAGCTTTGCCGATCAGACCGGACAGGTTCAGACGCATAGCGTGCTTTTCTCGCCGCACCCTGAACGTATGCAGATGGTCGTCGCCAGCCTGCCGGCCGATCGTTTCGGCCCCAATGTTCTGAACATCATTGAGCAGCACTTCGCCGAACTCGGCCTGAGTGTATGCGGACACGAATCGTTCGGTGTCGGCAGCCACCGCATTGTCATGCTGGCTTGTACCGGGTCGCCAATAGGAAATACGCAGGTAGCAACCGCCGTGCAAGAATCGGTTATTTTCTGGAAGGACCGGGCTAAAACGCACGTGCTGCGCAATGCCAGTCAATTGAATGTGCCCGATGCGCTGACCAGACTCAGCCGACTGCCGCCAGTTTACCAAAATATCTTCCCACCCGAGCAATTCGTTGATGATATCCGGGCCTTCGACTGGGTGGCCAGTCAACAACGTGTCCGCGTGCATGTGCGCCTGGCCAACACAGGTGTTGATATCCAGATTTTTTCTCCGCAGGCCTTGCCGCTTGGCAGCATCGTCTCCATTGTGCAGTCCTTCGGTCTGACTGCGATGCGCGAAGCCGTCGTGGAATTTCGCGAAAATGCCACACCGCTATATTTGAGTTGTCTTTCCTGCAGCTGCCCGGGACAGCCGAACCGCGATGCTGTCGCCCGCCTTACTGTGGCATTGGATAAAGTATTCAACGATGAAGCGATAAGCGGCGATATCAATGCGCTGCTACTCACAGCCGGACTGGATATCCAGCAAATTGCCGTGCTAACCGCGCTGCGTGATCATGTGGTGCAACTGCTGCCCGATGCCGCACCCCTGATGATGACCCATATGCTCAATCGTCATCCGCAAACTGCATCCAAGCTGTACCGCATGTTCGAAGCACGCCATAGGCCAGCCATGCCTGGTAGCTATATTGCGCAATCCCGACTCGAATTTGATAAAGCGATGGAACGGGTCACCAGCCTGACCGACGACCGCTGGTTCCGCGCCCTGGCCGAATTGGTTGAGGCAGGACTGCGCAGCAATGCCTTTACTCGCGAATCCGCAGAGCCACTGGCCATTAAAATCGATCCGGCACGTGTCAGCTATATGCCCAAACCGGTCCCTTATCGCGAAATATTTGTGCGCGGCGTGCATGTCGAAGGAGTACATCTGCGCGCAGGGCCTTTGGCTCGTGGCGGCCTGCGCTATTCTGATCGTCTGGCCGATTTCCGTACCGAGGTGCTGGAATTGATGGCCACACAGACCGTCAAAAACGGTCAGATCGTGCCGACCGGCGCGAAAGGCGGCTTTGTGTTGCGCAATTGTGACAGCCCGGATGAGGCTTTCGTGCAGGCCCAGTATCGCAACTTTGTGAAGAGCCTGCTGGCCCTAACCGATAATCGCGTGGAGGGGGACATCGTAGCGCCGCCGGATATGCGCATCGCAGCTTCTGATGCAGATGACTCCTATCTGGTGGTGGCTGCCGATAAAGGTACGGCCCGTTATTCGGATCTGGCCAATAACGAGGCGCAAGCGGCAGGCTTCTGGCTGGGCGATGCCTTCGCCAGCGGTGGACGCTACGGCTTTGATCACAAGGAACTGGGAATTACAGCGCGCGGTGCATGGATATGTGCCACACAGCATCTGGCCGAGTTGGGCATGGATGCATGGCATGATGCGGTGCGTGTGGTCGGCATCGGTGACATGAGCGGTGATGTGTTCGGCAACGGCATGCTGCTCAATCCGGACATGCATCTGCTGGCTGCCTTCAATCACCGTCACATATTCCTTGATCCACAACCCGATGCTTCCACTGCCTTTGCCGAACGCCAGCGACTGTTCAATGAACGCCTTGGCTGGGATAGCTATGATACAGCGAGCATCAGCGAGGGCGGCGGCGTATTCAATCGCAGCGCCAAGAGCATCGCCCTGTCTGAGTATGTGCAACAAGCACTGGGGATTAGCGAGGCTGCCTTATCAGGCGAGGCGCTGATTCGTGCCATCCTGTGTGCCCCGGTCGATCTTTTGTATAACGGTGGTATCGGCACCTATGTTCGCGCCAGTCATGAAGGCAATACCGAGGTGAGCGATCCGGCCAATAATGCGGTGCGTATATCTGCCGATCAGGTACGCGCCAAAGTCATTTGCGAAGGCGGAAATCTGGGTATGACTCAGGCATCCCGCCTGGAGTACGCGGCCTCCGGTGGGCGCATCAATACTGATGCTATCGATAATTCGGCTGGCGTGGACATGTCCGATCATGAGGTCAATCTTAAAATCCTATTCTCTCCTTCCGGCGCGAATCTATCCATCCCTTCACGCAACCGGGTGATGCGCGGATTGGCCAAGGCCGTGACCGGACAATGCCTGGACAATAATCTGATGCAATCGCGTGCCCTGTCGCTGGCCGTATTGGAAGCGATTACTTATCCGCCACGGATCCACCGCTTACGCGATGTGCTGCTTGCTGAAGGTCGCATCAGCCCGCAAACCGATGACGGGATTGAAGATGAGGCGACGCTTGGCTTACGCCCGCAACTTGCCGTGCTGCTTGGCCACGAGAAAAACCGTCTGCATGACAATCTTGGTGCTTGTTGTTTTTCACTGCAGTCCTGTTTCGGCGATACCATGCTCAACGATTATTTCCCTGCGACCATGCAGCGACGATATGCGCAAGCCATCACCACACACCCTTTGGCCGAAGACATCATGCATACCATGGCGGCCAATCATGTGGTCAACCATATCGGGCTGGGCTCGGTGCATCATCTTGAGGCCCTGCTCAATCTTTCATCCGGCGAGATTGTTCTCGGCCTGCTGGCTGCCGAATACCTGCTTGATATCGACACGCTGCGACACGATATCTGGGCACAGGCTGAAGATGTGCAGCATGCATATCGATTGCAGCGTGATGTGCAGGAAATGCTCATGCGCTTCGCCGAGGACCTGCTTCGCCAGTGTTCGGTCGGCGATATGGAACAGGTCTGGCTGACGCGCCAGCGCTCCGCCCTGCGCCGCTATCGTAAGGCCCTGTACGATACTGAAACTTTGAAAAACCGTTTGGACACGCTGCCCGATCTGGCGCAAAGTGCTGCAGCCTTGCATCTCTCGGCCAGTCGTCAGGAGTCCTTGGCCCGATGTCTGAAAGCCGGGGCTGTTAGCCTCAAGCTATTACCCTTTCAACGTCTGGAGGCAGCGCTGCGTACGCCGGCATGGAGCGAAGCCTCAGCCTATGAACTGCGCCGCGATTGGCTGCATCGACTCAGTCAACTGCGCAGCATGGCGATTCGTCAGCTATTGGACAGCAAACAGCGCAACTTGAAAAAAGCAGGGCTGTCTCTTTGGCAGAAGCATCCGAACTGGCCTGAATTGTATGCCATGCAGGAATGGGGAAGTGCAGGCAATATGAGCCACATGGACCTTCTGCTGATGCTCAGCCGCTGCGAATCCCTGCTCAACGATTGCGCTGCCAACGTATGATTCATGCAGGATCGAATAATTTTTCACAAACGAGGAAATCATGCAGCCAATAAAATATCTAATCGTTCTGTCTCTATTATTCATCACCCCGGCCTGGGCTACGGAACCCGCGGATGCAGGGACGGTGGTCAGCTTGTCTGCGACAGCAGCACTAGCCGTGGAAAATGATCAGTTGCTGGTCAGCTTCCGGATCGAAGCCGAAGGGCCAGATGCCGCAAAGCTGCAAAAGGTGGTCAACGACACGAGCCGACGAGTGCAGGCATTATTGGCACAACACCCTGAAATCAAAGTGCAGACCACCGGGCGCAGCCTGCAAGCCTTGACTCATTACGACAAAACCAAGGCCAAGCAGGTGCGTGATGGCTGGAGGCTGGTGCAAAATGAGCAGGCAATCACGCATTCGCTCGCATCCGTCCCTGAATGGGTGGATGGCATCGAGCGTGCCGGAGCGCATTTGAATAACCTGAATTTCAACGTATCGGAAGAGAAAACAGAGACCACATTGGAAAAGCTGCGCATGCAGGCTGTGCAAACATTCCGTATGCGTGCCGCTTCCATGAGTAAGGCGCTGGATGCGCCATCATTCCGCATTCTCAATCTAAGAACCGATAACCGGATGCCCCCCTCTCCCGTCATGCAGCGCAGTCTCATGGCCATGTCACCTGCGGAAAGCGCACCATCATTCAATGCCGGGGAAAGCCGACTAAGCGTGACTGTTTCCGGCGATATTCTGCTGCCTGAAAAGCATTACAGCGCGCAATAGCATTCAAGTCTTGGCCCCGAAGGTTTTGGCTTCGCCAGGCATGGTAGGCTTTGAATTGAGTGTCACGAAATACGGGAGAAACGTGTTGAATCTATTAAACAGAACCGCCGCGCTTGGCTTTATCACGATCTTTATATCCGGCAACGTCTTTGCTGCCGATTATTCACTAAGAAAATATGAGCATGTTAAGACTTTCTACGAAAGCATTGCCCTAAGCGCAGTTGATCTTGGTTTAAAGCACAATGTTCCTCCAGCCGCGATACTGGCCATGGCAGGACTTGAGTCAGGCTATGGTCGTGGCTATGTATCGCGCATCACCGGCAACATCCTCAGTCTTGGAGCACGCAAGGGAGAGCCGGAACTCCCTCCACTTGAACTGCCGAGACATATCCCGACAAGCAGGGTGTTAATTGACAAGGATAGGATCGAATCAACACCCGCGGAAGAACTGAAATGGAAGATGCGTCCACCCAGCCTGAAAAAGGATTACCGACCTGCCAAGTTTGCGGGTACAGAGAAGAGGCTGGCCTATCTCCAGCGAAATCAGGATGAACGAATGGCAGCACGAAGGCAGAATATATCCGACTTTGTCACCAGTTGGATCAGCGATAAAAGCTTTGTTCCAGCATTTACCGAGGCGCGAGCCTGGCTTGATCAGACGGTTGAACAAGAGGGTAAGGATAGCCTGCTCGCCTGCAAAACCGCCAAATCATTTATCAGCAGAATCGGTGGTAAACCACGCTCATTCAATCATCGTGAAACCTGGGTGAAAAAGGTTAACTACATCCTTGATCGGGCTGGCCTTTGTTCGCTGACCGCAGCTATGAGCAAAGGCGTGCCTTTTGAAAAAGCCTGGAGCGACCCGGAATCCAGCGCATCCAATACTAAAGCTAATAGCTGGCTGTCGAAGCTTTGGCAGTAGTCAGCCTTCTGATTCGGACTTACGGGATTCTTTGCGGGCGCGGATGCGTTCCTTTTTATCATCCATACCATGCGCATCGCGCGGTTTTTTCGGTAAAGGCCGATAGATTTCCACGCGGTCGCCATCGCGCAAGGGACCGCTGAGAGCAACCAGCTTACCCAGTATGCCGACCTTGTTGATACTCAGATCGATCTCCGGGTATTTCTCCAGCAGATGGCTCATGGCGATGGCTTCTTCGGCGGTCGTGCCTTCCGGCACCTCCATCTCCTCCAGCGTCTGCTCGGTGGGCAGGGCATAGGCAACGGTGATATTCATGAGGCCTCCTTGCGATACAACTGCATGGCGCGTTCCTCAAAAACATGTGCCATCGTCTTGCAGGCATGCCCAAAAATGGGGGATGCAACCAGACCAAGCATCATGCTCTTGAATTCGAATTCAATGGAGAAATGCACCCGACAGGCATCCGCCCCGCGTTCCTCGAAAGACCACACGCTTTCCAGAAAATGGAATGGCCCCTCCAACAGGCGAACCTCCACCAGTTTATCCTGCACAAATCGATCAACGGTTTTAAAAGGTTGGCGCAGGCCCTTGAAATCAGCCACAAGCTCGGCGGTCAGATCGTGTTCGGATCGGGTCAATACGCGGGCTTCGGCAACCCAGGGAAGAAAATCGGGATAGGCCTCTATATCCATCACCACCTCGAACATATGCGAGGCCGGACAGGCAAGACTGCGCAGATCTTCGTAACTTGGCATCAGCGGTGCCTTTTATCTCCACGGGAATCCTCACGACTGGAAGCACGTTTCCCTTCTTTCTTGTCAGCATAGGGATTATCCGAGGCGTCGAACAAAAGACGTACAGGTACACCGGTCATCTTGAAACAGACACGAAACTCGCGCTCCAGATACTTGCGATAGGCTGAACGCAAAGCCTTGGGACGATTGCAGAAAACACGGATAACCGGCGGCGACGAGGAAACCTGCGTGCAATATTTCATACGCACCACGGCACCATTATCACTGGGGGCTGACTGACGCAGCTGAGCATCTTCCAGCCATCGATTCAATTCACCCGTGGCAAAGGTGCTCTGATTGCGTCGGGCTGCCGATACGGCTTGCCGCAATAGCCCATGGGTGCCGCGACCCTGCTTGGCGGAAATACGTATCACCGACACATCGGTGAGTCCACGCATGCGGAAATCAAGCCGCTCGGCAAGTAACTTCCATGCCTCTTTGTCGAGCAGATCCACTTTGTTCACCGCAACCAAAAGAGCACAACCCTTATCATGTGCCAGCGTCATCAGGCGCATATCCTGATCACTGATTCCGGCTTCCCCGTCGATCAGCATAATCGCCGCATCGGCGCGGGAAAAAGCCTGCTGGGCCTTGATACGGGCAATAAATTCGATGGCATCGTTAATGCGCGAATGGCGTCGCTGTCCTGCTGTATCAATCAGACGAACGATGCCCTCACCCTGTGGGTCCTTGTATTCCAGATCGACATCCACAGCATCGCGTGTCGTGCCGGGTGTCGGACTGACCACCATTCGGTCGCGTCCTAACCAGGCATTGATCAGGGTCGATTTTCCAGCATTCGGACGACCGATCACAGCCAGCCTTGCCAACGGCGCCTCACCCTCTTCTTCCCCGCCCTCGTCCTGCGGTAAGGCTGCAGCCAATGTTTCACGCAACTGGTGTAGCCCCTGATTATGCAGAGCCGAGACAGCTAAAGGCTCGCCCAGGCCAAGCGTGTAAAAATCATTGGCTGTATCAGGATTTTCGGCCTTGTTGACGACCAGTAGAATATTTTCATGCTGTCGGCGCAGGCGATTGGCTATCATCTCATCCAGCGGCGTTACACCGGAGCTGCCATCGGCTATCAGCATGACCACATCGGCCACTTCAAGGGCTGCCTCTACCTGCAAATCAATGGCCGATTGCAGATCAACATGTCCGGCCCGGCCATCCACCTGCAAGGGCGCTGCTGAAAGACCGATGCCGCCGGTATCCACCAACGTCACATGACGGTGAATGCCGCTGTCACGCAGCAACCATTCCGTTTCCAAACGGTCGATCGTAACGCCCGGCCGGTCACCGACAATGGCCTTACGCTCGCCAATCAAACGATTAAACAGGGTTGATTTTCCAACATTGGGACGCCCGACAATGGCGACTACGGGAAGACGTCCGCGGTGGGCCATTAGCGCCTGCTCACACTAGTTTTGCTTGCAGCGACGAGGTTGTTTTTGTGGGCCTGCAAGGCATTACTCACGAAATGTGCTTGTTGCACATGAGAGAGGAATAACACCGCAGGACGGAAAAACAGCCCGTCCCGCAGGGCTGCGCCCCAAATAAGGCCATCCATCGTTGCTCGTCGTTCATTTGGATTCACCAAACTTCTCTCCTTGCGCCTTGGCTAACCTTATTTGGGCTAGCAGCGCTTCATCCAAAACTAGTGCGAACAGGCGCTCTAACGAACCAGATAGAGCCCGCCGAGATTGTTACGCAGCAGCACTCCTCCGGAAGCCGCAACAGGCGAACGATCCACCCGCCCCGGCAGGGTAGTCTGTCCTGTGACTTGTCCATCGAGGCTGAGAGCAAAAACCCTGCCCTGATCATCGGCGGTAATAAGCTTACCTCGAGCCAACACCGGCCCGACCAGTTCACCGGCATCGAGGTCGCGCTTCCACATGGTTGTTCCATTTGCAGGATCCAGCTCAAGCACTGCGTGGCCGGCAGTAGCCACAAACAAGCGGCCCTGATACTCCAACGGCGTGGATTTCAAGGACAGCTTGCGCTGCCAGAGTTGCTGACCATCCATGGCCGAAAGTGCAACCAGATCTCCCTGATAGAAAGAAACGAGCAGTACATCGCCGGCCAGAATCGGATCGGCCAACGGAGTTTTTAGCTCGCTGAGTACGACGGCATCATTGTTGAGCAGCAGTTGCCGACGCCACAACAGGTCTCCGCTATCGCTGCGTAGTGCCACGGTATCGCCATTGCTCATGACGGCATAACAGACATCGCCGGAAACCAATGGAGAAGGGCTGATATGCATACTCAGGCCAGACTGTGCGCTGGAAAAGCTCCATAGTTTTTCACCCTTGGCGGAGATGCGATAGATGCTGTTATCGCCTGTCTGCACCAGCATGTCATCCCCTACCCGAACCGGGTGGCCAAGCATGACGGAGGACAATTGCCGCTGCCACAGAATGTCTCCTGTCCCGATATCGATGCCGTAGAGCAAACCCTGCGCATCGCCCACTACAACCAGCTTCTCAGACAAGGCCAAGCCCTCGGAATCACTGGTAGCCTGCAGAGGAATCCTATTCAATTCCTTGCCCTGCATATCATAGATGTGCACATAACGATCCTGCGCGGGCAGCACAATCAGATCTCCTGCCAATGTCGGACGCGAGAAACCATAGGGTGTTTTAGGACTGCGATGGTCGACATCCACACCCCAAACCGTCTGCAATTCAGCCGCAGTCTGCATAGCAGACTCGGAAGCTATCGCCTGTACAACCCCCTGCTCACCAGGGTTTTGTTCATCACTCTGATTGCCCATGAGTCTGTCATACGTGGCGCAGCCACCCAGCAAGAACATTGCTGGCAACAGGCAAAGCAGCATATTGCGATGCAATGTCATACGCCTCAACCCTGCCCTGCTGCGCTGGCACCCAGCGTAGAAAGCTGCCTCTCGATGCGTTGGCTCAACTCGGCATCATGCGAAATCGCATCACGTGCCTTTTTCAAATGCTCGACACGTTCGGCATCATCGTTTGCCGCCTGGGCCATCAGATACTGACGCAATTGCTCGTAATCAGCGACGCTATCGGTCGCCAGCAGCTCACGTGCGGCTGCTTTATCGCCCGCATCAAGCCGCAATTGAGCAAGATCCAAACGCGCCTGCATCTTGATACTGCCGTCCACATCCGGTCGCTGCATCAATGTCTGCAAATACTCTGCAGCATTTTCCTCATCCACATTGACCAATAGCAAGCGGGCTAGATCACCGTACACGGTTTCGTCATAGTCTTTGATAATCGCCTGCAAGAGAGAACGTTTGTCATCTGCCTGCTGCACATTGAGAGCCTGTTGATACAGGGTCGCGGCCGACGCACGCTGCGATGCACGATGTTCTTTCCACAAACTGACACCAACAATAACCATAAGCAGAGCAACCACTCCGGCGATGATTTTCTGCTGATTGGCCATCGCCCATGCGGTCAACTGTGCCGAACGCATATCGCGTTTCAGCTCTTCGAGTTCCTCATGGCTTACATCAATCGGTTCTTGTTCGGGTTGTTTCTTTTTGTTGCTCAATGTCTTTCCTCACCGTTTATCTTTGGTTTTTCGGGTCTCTGCGGCGCACGAAAACTAAGCGCAGACCCCCAACTGTCAATCGTCCCGGACCTTTTCAGCCGGAGGCTACCGGCTGCTGCCGGTCCATCATGACCTGTAAAACACTTCGCACCAGTGCCGCCATCGGAATAGCGATAAATACACCAAGCACGCCCCACAGGCTGCCGAACACCAGAATCGCCACGATAATGGCAATCGGATGCAGATTGACCACCTCGGAAAACATCCATGGAATCAGCACATTGGCATCAAGAAGCTGGACCACACCATAGGCAATCAAGGCATACAGGGTGGCATCCGTCATACCCCACTGGAAAAAGGAAAGCGCCACCACCGGCACGGTCACCACGGCAGCGCCCACAAAGGGAACCCATACCGAAAGGCCGGTCAGCGCACCCAGCAGCAGGGCATACTGATGGCCGCAAAGCAGCAGAGCCAGCCATGTGACCACACCGACAATCAACATTTCCCAGAACTTTCCGCGAATATAATTGCCGATCTGTACGTCTACCTCGCCCCATACCTGATTCACCAGGGTGCGCTCGCGTGGCAGGAATCGCTGTCCCCAGGTGATCAACTCGCCCTTATCCTTGAGTATGAAAAACACCAACACAGGCACCAGAACGGCGTAGACTAAAAGAGTGATCAACCCGGGAATCGAGGCCAATGAGAAAGAGAAAAGCGCTCCGCCCCAATCCTGCATCTTATCCACACCCATGCCTGCCAATTTCTGCACATATTCGGGATTAATCCATTCGGCATACTGCAACTGCACCTTGTGCAACCAGCCAAGCAGGCCCTCCACCAGATTCGGCCCCTGAGTAATCAGTCGGCCTACCTGTTCGGAAAGCATCGGCAGCACAGCGAGCAGGGTAAACAGCAGAAACAGAACCGCTCCGATTGCCACAAGCGCAATACTCGCCAGGCGCGGTATGCGGCAGCGGACCAATAATTCAACCACGCCGTCCAGCACATAAGCCAAAGCAATCGCAACCAGCAGCGGTGCCAGCATCGGACCGAACAGGGTAAGCAGGCCGAAAATGATGACCAGCGAGGTCAACAAGGCCACCATCTGGGTGTCAGTCAGCCACAGTTCGACCCAGGTTTTCAGGCTTTGCATGCATCCCTCCGCTCGCTCCAGCCAAGTGCGGTAAGCACCACTGCAAGCAGACTGGCAACGAGATGGATCACGGCGCTAATGCCATGCCACATGCCAAACTCAGCACGTTGTGGATCACCTTTGGGCAGGGCATCGATGGGTCCCATAGCATCTTTCAAAGCCTGCATATATGGCGAGAGCACAAATTCATTGAGGCCGCAGAGCAGCAAGAGAGCACCCAGCAAGATCCAGCGCCAGCGCCCGGCAGCGCGGCCGCGCCAGAACAGCGCTAAGGCCACCAGTAATAATAAAATACCACGATTGGCGACATGAAAGATGCTACCAGCCAGATGCCCGGCCTGCGCAGCACTATCGAGATTGGCAAACAGGACCGGCGCAA
>Ga0316190_10001168_pt1 | contig 18858 bp, 17 predicted proteins | sample Eddworburrow2_MG_FD_204929 | JGI IMG/M metagenome (GOLD analysis project Ga0316190, IMG submission 204929) | Coastal sediment microbial communities from Maine, United States - Eddy worm burrow 2 | ecosystem: Environmental > Aquatic > Marine > Coastal > Sediment | place: USA: Maine | collected... | reverse complement strand
GTCCTTGCGGCCGAAGATCAGCAACACCGTCTTGTCCCTCAGTTGCTCGGCCACCCGTATCTGTAGTTTTGCCAGCCAGGGGCCAGCGTCAAGGATCTGATTGGGGAAGACGGCGATACCTTCCCGCGACTCCGGTGTCGGGACCACATCGGTGTAGTGCGCAAACTCCTTGTCGGACAGCTTCACCTGAAGCGAACGTCTCATCAATGGGGAGACGAACAGATTCCGGTTCCGGATCAGCCATTGCACGGGCAGGCTGCCCATGGTCCGGCTGAAGATCTTCGAGACACGGTCTTCGCCTGGCCAGAACCAGGTGTTGCCCATGATCAAACCGTGGATGCGTTCGGGTCTGCGGGAGGCAAGGTCCATCCCGATCGGACCTCCCCAGTCCTGTCCCATCACCACCATGTCGGTCAGTTCGAGATGGTCAACGAGTTCGGCCACGACACCGGCCTGCTCCTCAGCCGTATAGCCGTAGCCGTCCGGGTGGACCGAGAGCCCGAATCCGGGGTAATCGAGAGCCACACAACGGTAATCGTTGCGCAGTTCGCAAATGATTTTGCGGTAGATGAAGCTCCAATCGGGATTTCCGTGCAACAACAGCAGCGGCCGGCCCTTACCTTCATCGAGGTAGTGCACGGGGCCGACAGAGCTGTTGAACCATCTCGATTCGAAGGGGTACAGCGTCGGGTCGGGGGTGAAATCGACGACTTCAGGGGGTCGGGGTCCATGGTGAGCCCCTCAGGTTCGATTCCACCGCCAACGTGAGCCCCGCTTGGGCGTTGACGTGGTGACGACCGGCTCGGGTCGATCAAGAAGCCGTACTGCGATCACCTTCTGAGGAACAGCACCAACTGCCACCCGGGCTGATCAGGCAGGCCCAACCGGTGTTGCTCGAAGCGCTGTTGCTCGACACCGCCAGGGCCGACGGGATGGTTGATCACCCTGAGGTGTGGAGCCAGGGGAGCCACATCGTGGCGGGACCAGGCTTGATCAAACTCGGGATGTGCCTTGAGGAGCCGACTGACCAGATCATCGAGGATCGGGCTGGGAAACATGGCCAGGTGGGAACGAAACTGTTGGGTGAGGCGCTCGATCTCCAGGGGCCAGTCGTCAATCGAGGACCGAAGCACCTCCTGTTCCAGGAATAGGCGCAGCAGGTTGGGGCGGGGGCCGGTGTCGGGATCGGCCAGCAGAGGGAACAGATCCTCCTCGGCCTGGTTCCAGGTGACCAGGTTCCAATGATGATCGAGCAGGTAGGCGGGATTGGGGTTGAGGCCTTCCACCAGCCGTAGATGGACCTCGCTCACTGCCGTGCCATCCACCGCCTCCCGGAGGTGGACCCCGGCCAGACTGAACAGGTGGGCTCGCTCCACCGGGCTGAGTTGCAGGGCCGAGGCCAAGCCGTTCAGCACCTCCGCCGATACCCGATTGGCCCCGCCCTGCTCCAGTCGGATGAGCCACGACACCCCGATACCGGCCAGCACGGCCAGCTCTTCGCGTCGTAGACCCGGGGTCCGGCGGGAGGAGGTCGAAGTGGGAAAGCCAACGGTCGCCGGGGCCAGTCGTTCCCGTCGACTGCGCAGAAAGGCTCCGAGCTCCGCAGTTCGCAAACGCTTACCTTCCCTACTGATGGCTAGCTGATCCTACCACTGGTGGTAGCACCATCGTTGAGGACTTCTTCTTCCCGCCACCGGCGAGGAGAGTGACGGTATGTCTCTCTCCCATGTCTCGCCACCGGGCCCCCGACTCAGCCGTCGAGCGTCGTCGACCACCTCGTCGGCCATCCGGGATCTGCTGGAACAGGCCACCCGGCCGGGCGTGATCTCGTTGGCCGGCGGCCTACCCGACGCCACCCTCTTCCCCATCGAAGAGCTGGCCGACCTGGTGCCTGCGCTGCTGCACAACGATGGACGACGAATCCTGCAGTACGGACCGACAGAAGGTACCGAAGAGTGCCGCGCCCTACTGGGAGCGCATTTTGCCCTCACCGACCCCGATGAACTGCTGATCACCACGGGATCCCAGCAGGGCCTCGACCTGCTGGCCCGGACGTTGTTTGATCCGGGCGATGTGGTGATCACCTGCGACCCCGAGTATCTCGGGGCCCGTCAGGCCTTCGCCGCCCACGGTGCCGTTGCCGTACCCATCCCCATCGACGACGACGGCTTGGCCACCTCGGTGCTGGAATCAAAGTTGAGGGCTGGGCTTCGGCCGAAGGCGTGTTATCTGGTGCCGCATTTCCACAATCCAACCGGGATCACTATCAGCCGGGAACGGCGAACCCATCTCCATCACCTTTCGACCACGTATGGCTTTGTGGTCATCGAGGATGATCCCTACCGGGACCTCTATTTCGGTTCGGATCCGCCAACGGAGTCACAGGCGGACCCGGACTGGACGGTGCGTCTACGCAGCACTTCCAAGATCCTGTCGCCTGGTCTCCGGGTCGGTGTGATGTCGGCTCCGGCGCCGCTTCGCCAGGCCATGGTCGTGGCCAAACAAGGCAGCGACCTCCACACCTCAACCCTGAGCCAGGCGGTGGCGGCTGCAGCCGTTGGGGCTCAATGGTTTGAGCCCCAACTGCAGCGACTGCGTGATCGCTATCGGGTCAAGGCGGCGGCCCTGGTCGAGGCACTGCTAGCGAGCTTCGGCCCGCGGATCGTGGTTCGCCGGCCGATGGGCGGGATGTTCCTGTGGGCCAACTTCGGGCCGGGAGTCGACACCACGCAGTGGTTGGCCCGGTCCCTGGAACATGGGGTCTGCTTTGTCCCCGGGGCCGCCTTTGCGGTGGAGGCCGATCTGAGTTCGTGGGCCCGACTCAGTTTCGCAACCGCCGGTCTCGATGAACTGACCGAGGCCGTCGACCGGATGGCCGCGACCTGAATGGCCGCGTCAGTCACACCTCAGACTCGATTCCCAGTTCGACACCGTCGGCCACGGCCCGGGCGATTTCATCCATGCGGCTGAAGCTCACCCCGAGCTCGGCGACCCCGTCGATCCAGTTCTCCAACGCCAGTAGGCGCGCCCCCCGCCCGATCACCTGGGGATGGAACACCGCGGTGCAAACCCCGGCCGTGACCTCTCGGGTCATCCAGGCCACGTCGCCGGTCCAGGCTTCGAACATCTCCACCGGCGAGCGCAGCCCCGGCATGAGCATGCGCCGGAAGGTCACAAACTCCAGGTACACGTAGTCGTCCATGGTCCACGACCAGGGCAGCTCGATCAGCTCGGTCTCGGCCCCCCAACGGGGCGGCCCATCGGGAGGGAACTCGCTGACCCGACGGGCCCGGTAGGGGCGGTAGTCATGGCCCATGAGCGACGAGTCATAGGCGACACCATGCTCGATCAGCAGCTCCAGGGTCTGGTCGGTGACATCACCCGACGGGGCCCGGTAGCCGCGGGGATGGGCCCCGGTCAGATCCTCAATGAGGCTGATGGAGCGGGTGAGTGTCTCCTCTTCCTCGTCCCGACTGAGCGAGGCGTTGAGCTCGTGGGCGTAGCCGTGCAGTGCGATCTCATGACCATGGGATGCAATGGCGGCACTCTGGCGCGGGTAGGTCTCCAGCGTGTGACCGGGAACAAAGAAGGTGGCCTTGATGCCGCGGGCCGCCAGTAGACGCAGGATGCGGGGTACGGCGACGGCGCCGAACTCGCCCCGCGAGATCGGGCCCGGAGTCGTCTGGCGACGCTGCATCCACAGTGATGGGCCGTCGAAGTCGAAACTGAGGCAGACGTGGCCGGTCGGGTTGGGATCAAAGGTCATGGTGCCATTCAAGAGTCGGCGGAGGCCGGACTCAAGTCCCGCTTCGACCGGGAGCTCAGCCATCGTCAATCAGGTCGTTCTCGATACCCAGGCCAAGGCTGTGGGCCAGTTGGAGGGCCATGGCCTGAGCCTGCAGACCGGTGATCAGGCAGCCGCTGAAATCCCGGCAGTTGAGCAGCTCGATCTGGGCCGCTTGGCGAAGGTCAACCCTCTCAAAACGGGCGCGGTCCAAACTCACCGCATCCAGCACCGAGTCGTCGAACGCAACGTCGCTGAGGGCGGCCTCAAAAAAATCGGCCTCGGTCAGGGTGCAGTCGCTCATCAGCACCCTGGAGAGCTGGGTTCCGGGAAAGCGGGTCATGGCCAGGGCGCAGTGGGCCAGTTCCGCGTCGGCCAGTCGTCCTTCGAATTCCGTGCCGGTGAGCTTGCAGCCGCCAAAACGGGATTGGCTCACGGTATTGAACCGCACCTGGGACAGGTCACAACTCTCCAGCTGTGACCGGCGAACCCGAATCTGGGCCTCGGGGTGAACCACGAGACGGCATCGGCCAAGGCTGCTGTCGGTAATCTCGACGGTGTTGGCGTCGGCGAGGTCCAGGACCTCACCGACAAGTTCGACGGCATGGATCTCGGCCCATCCGTCGAAAACCTCGACCTCGGCCGCCGTCGACATCGACCCTGGGCGGAACTTGGGCAACCGAGGGGGCTTGGCGTACTCATCGGCGGCATCGATCCAGGGCATGCCCTCAGTCTGGAGCGCAGGCAGCCAGGGGCCACCTCTGAGCAAGCCTGGAGCTACAGGTCGTCGAAGGGGGAGGCGTAGATGAACTCGCCCTTGATATTAGAATCGTGATTGGCCAGTGCTCTCACCTGGAAGTGCCCACCCCAACCCGGATCGGGGGCGATGACCCCCAGATCGGTAGAGGGCACGAAGCCAAATCGGGGGTAGTACCGGGTCGAACCGAGTAGAGCGATGAGAGGTTCACCCAGGGCATCGGCCGCTCCGATGACGGTGTGCATCAGGGCCGAGCCGACTCCAGCGCGCTGGTGATCCGGATCGACGCCGATGGGGCCAAGGCCAACTGAGGGACGCGGGGGCGAGCCCTCCTGCTCGATTCGGCCCCGGCTGCAGACCACGTGGCCCACCACCGTTCCCTTGATCTCGGCCACCAGGGACAGCGCGCCGATGGCATGGCCTCCGTCGCGCAGGGCGACGGCCAGGTTGGCTTCGGCGGGTTGCCCGAAGGCGGCCGACTGGATCTGGTAAACCTGGGTGGCATCAGCAGGGTTTTCACGGCGCACGATCATGAGGTCATGAGAATACCGAGCGCAGGCCGCGGCTCACCGCAGGAGCCACAACCGAGGAGTGGGTCTCGTCGGCAAATTCGGCCCAGGTGAGGTTGAGGTTCGCATAGTTCCGGTCGGCCAGTTGGTCGTGGATGTCGCGGTGGCCGCCAAAACCCTCCTCGCTCCCCTCATCGGATCCGGCCGACATGAACACCCTCGCCTTGAGATCGTCGGTCAGGGCTGCGTGCTCCGCTTCCCGGCGAAACATGACGCGGTTGTCCCACCACACCGAGGGGCTGGCCAGGACCCAACGGTTGAACATGGTCGGTGTGGTGAGCAGGGTGTCAAGGGCAAACAGGGCCGAGAACGAATGACCGACAAGGGTGTGGTCGTCGCTCACACGGTGGCTGGCGACGACCGGGGCCATGATCTCTTCAACCAGAGCCCGACGAAAGGCGTGGGCCTGACCCACCTCTTCGGCCGGAAGTCTCACCCCGGTGGCGGCCGGAGCCGTGGCCGGGGTTGGGGTGAAGTCGATGGCCCGTTCCTGCACGATGCGACGCACATCGGGGTTGGCATGGGCCACACCGACCAGCACGACCTCGGGCAACTCCTGGTGGAGGGTCATGATGCGGAAGGCGTCGCGCACCACGCCGAACACCCATTGGCCGTCGAGCACGACCACCAGGGGGTAGGTCCGATTGCTGCGGTGATACCGGTTCGGCACCTCAACCGTCACCTCGTAACAGCGGCCGGTGTGTTCACTGTCGACGGTGAAGGATCGGGTGGGGAAACCGCCCGGCGGTGGCACGTCAGCCGATTGAACAACGAGCGGTCGGGATCCGTCAGCTCGGTCACCCTCGACACCCGTCGGGTTCGAGTTCACCAAACCTTCCACTGGACAAGGGTGTAGGGCGGCTCGGCGGCGTGATCCTCAAACACCGCTTCGACCCGGGCCCCGATCTCCACCGTTTGCAGCGGATCGCCCAGCAGGTTGCCGATCATGCGGATGTTTCCGGCTTCGGGCAGCTCGACCAGTACCACGATGTAGGGACCCTGGTCGTTCAGGGCCGGGTGCACCGGATGGTGGGGTCGCTGCCAGCTGTAGATAATCCCGGCCGGATCGACCTCGACCCAGCTGATGTCGAAGCTCTGGCAGGCGTGGCACATCCATTCCGGACCCCACTGGTAGGTGTCGCAGGCCTTGCAGCGCTGCACCCATAGCTCGTTTCGGCGGGTGCCGTCCCAATAGGGCTGATCCAAACCGTCGCGGGCTGGTCGGGGGGCGGCCAGGCCGGGGGCAAGGTAGGTACCTCCAGTGGTCGGGGTGGTGGACTGCTCGGTCATCCCAGGGCCTCCTCAGTGCCGTAGAGCGCGGTGCTGGCCACTTCGACCATGGGTCCGGCGTTGGCCAGCGCCACACTGGCTCCCGGCACCTGGTTGCTCGAGGTGCCCCGGATCTGGCGGATGGCCTCGATCTGCAAACCGAGCCCGTGCATGTAGCACTCGGCCAGGTTGCCGCCGCTGGTGTTGAGCGGCAGCGAGCCGTTGGGGGCGATCAGGTTGTCGTAGGCGAGCACCTCATTGACGTTGTCGTAGGTGGCCAGGCCGTGCTCGATCAGGCTCATGACCACCGCCCCGGTGAAGTTCTCATAGGACTGCACCACGTCGATATCGCTTGGTCCCACACCGGCCTGACCATAGAGGTGGGGCACCATCGTCTTGAAGCTGGAGGTGGCGTAGTCGGGCTGGTTGTCGACGGTGGCTCCGGAGCGGTGGGGGCCGCCCTGTTGCACCGACAACGGGTAGACGGGGGTTGAGGCCACGTCCCGGGCCTCGTCGGCGGCCATGACAATGACCGCCGCCGCCCCGTCGTTTTCCAAACAGCAGTCGAACAGGCGGAACGGCTCGGTGATCCAGCGTGACGAATCATAGGTTTCGGCATCGAGGGGGCGTCCGTGCATAACGGCCCGGGGGTTGGCCTGGGCGTGGTGGTAGGCGGCGAGGGCCACGGCCTTGAGGGTGTCGGGTGAGACGTTGTGGTCGTGGAACAGCCTGGTCGTGCGCATGGCGTAGATCTGGGCTGGTGACATCACCCCGTAGGGCACGCTGAAGGCCTGGGGTCCGCTCACATGGTTGCTGCGTGCCCCCGAGCCAAACCGTCCGAATTGGCCCTGGGCCAGTCCCCGGTAGGCCACCACACAGCGGGCATAACCAGCGGTGACCGCAGCCGCCGCGTTGCCAATGGCCGCCGCCGCTCCCCCACCGCCTGAGCCCCACTGCATGTTGGAGAACCGCAACTCGGGCAGGCCGAGGGCGTTGGCCAGGCGGGCCGGCATGTTGCGGTCATTGGAGTAGGAGGCGAATCCGTCAATGGCCCGGGGGCTGATCCCGGCGTCGTCGCAGGCGGCCAGGATGGCCTTCAGCACCAGTTTGAACTCGGGATCGGGCGATTGGCCCCGCTTGAAGTAGGTGGTTTCGCCGATTCCGACGACGGCCACCCGCCCTTTGATGGTCAACTCGTTCACGATGTTGCCTCGCCTCCAGTGTCGGTATCGGCGTCGGCGCCGGGTTCGGCGTCGATCCTGAAGTAGTCGGGCTTGCCGAGGGGCCAGTACTCGCCCCAGACATGCTCCCCGCCGGTGATCTCCAGGTGGGTGCCGGTCACAAACTCACCGGTGGGCCCGGCCAGGTAGGCCGCTCCCTGGGCCACATCCCACACATCACCCAGGCGGCGCATCGGATTGTGACCAAAGCTGGCCTTGGCCTCAGTCGGGTAGGTCTTCAAGCCCTCGCTGGCGATCACTCCCACCGCCACCGAGTTGACCCGGATGTGATGTGGCGCCCACTCAACGGCCAAGGATCGGGTGAGGGCCACCCCACCGGCCCGTGACGCTGCGGTGTGGGGGATGCCAACACCGGCCCGTCCCTGGATGGTGGAGATGTTGACGATGTTGCCGGGTTGGTTCTCCGCCACCCAACGGCGGGCCGCGGCCTGCATCACGTACCAGGTGCCATAGAGGTTGGTTTCGACAACGGCGTTCCAGCCCTTGGGGCTGATGTCGAGGGCAGGGCTGGAGAACTGGCCGCCGGCGTTGTTGATGGCAACGTCGAGGCGGCCGAACCGGTCCCAGGTGGCGTCGATCAGTTCGCCCACCTGGTCGGGGTCGCGGATGGTCATGGCCCTGGTTGCGATCGCAACCCCGATCGAGTCCAACTTCTGGGCCAGGGCATCGAGGGTCTCCACCGTCCGCCCGCAGGCCATGATGGATGCCCCGAGGCGGCCGAACAGGGTGGCCATGGCCGTGCCGATGGCCCCACCCCCACCGGTGATGAGCACCACCTGACCGGCGAAGAGATCATCGCGGTAGGCCAGCGGCAGCCGGCTCAACTCCTCGAACGTGTGGCTGTGGTACGGATCGCCCACGTCAGGCCTTAGGATCGATGACGAGGCGACCGACGGTTTGGCGATCGGCCAACATGCGCAAACCACGGGGCACATCGGCCAGAGCCAGACGTTCGCTGATCAGGGGATCGATCTTCCCGTCGGCCAGCATCTGGTACACCTCGTCGTAGCAGCGATCGAGCGTGGCGTTGTCACGACCCCGGTAGCCGCCCATGTGTACCCCGACAACGGAGTAGTTCTTGACCAGGGCGTGATTGGCCGGAGCTGACGGGATCGTGCCGCTGGCGAAGCCGACGACCAGCAGGCGCCCCTCCCACGCCACGAGGCGACGGGCGATGTCGAAGTATTCGCCGCCAACGGGATCGTAGACCACATCGACGCCCCGGCCCGAGGTGGCTTCCATGACCTCGGTGTACAGATCACCATCGCGGTAGTCGATGACGACGTCGGCTCCCAGGGTGCGGCACGTCTCCACCTTGTCCGCTCCCCCGGCGGCGGCCAGCACCCAACAGCCATGGGCCTTGGCCATCTGAATGGCGGCCGAGCCCACCCCACCGGCGCCAGCCAGAACCAACACGCTCTCCCCCGGAGCCAGTTGGCCCCGCTGATGAAGTGAAAACCAGGCGGTGCCGTAGGTGACGTGCAGCCCGGCGGCCGCCACCCCATCAACGTTGTCAGGCAGGGGATGAACATCGTTGGAAGAAACGATGGCCTGCTCGGCGAAGCTACCCCACGGTCCGTTGGTGGACCCAACGACCCGGTCGCCGACGGTCAACTCGCTGCCTTCTCCGGCCTCAACGACCCGTCCGGCAACACCCATGCCCGGCACGAAGGGCACGGGGATCTTCACCTGGTACTTGCCCTGGGCCTGCAGGATGTCGGCGAAGTTCACATCGGAGCCCTCCACCTCGATCCGGGCCAGGCCGGGCCCGGGGGTCGGAGGGTCGAGGTCGACCAGCTCCATCTTGTCCCAGGGATCGCCGTACTCGGTCAGTTGCCACGCTCGCATCTAGCCCACCTCCGTGGTTGCCGCCGTGTTGGCCAGGTCCTGCCCCATCGGCGACGACAGGCCCCAAGCTTCGGCTACGAGTTCCAGACTGGTCAACCGCTCGGCCAGAGCGTAGGTCGGAGTGAACAGCATCAACTCCGAGGCACCGGTCCGCAACACCAGATCGTCCAGGCCTGCGGCCACGTCTTCCGCCGTGCCCAACAGCGAGCCGGTCGGCATCGCGGTGGCCCGGGCGAACTCTTCATGGGCCGCTGCCTCGTCGGGCGACAGCAGGGGGTAGAGCCGGCCCGTGCGCATCCCGTATCGGCGCAGTCGGGACGGCCCAGCGAGCCAGTGGGCCTGCTCGACACTCGAGGCGGCGATGGTGGAGGCGGAAACAATCACATAGGGCTCGGTCAGAATCGCCGATGGTTCAAACGACTGGCGATAGACACCAACGGCCTCGACGGTGCCGCCCATGTCGAAATGGTGGGCGAAGGAGTAGGGCAGGCCCAACATCCCCGCCAACTGGGCGCTGAAGTGGCTGGAGCCCAAAAGAATGACCGAGGGCGAACTCCCCGCCACCGGCGTGGCCCGAAACTGGTCCCACAGGCCCCGCTCGCTGCGCTTGTCGCCGAGCAGACCCATCACATCGACCAGGTTGCGGGGGAAATGCTCGTCCTCACGGTGGTCGGTGGTGCGCCGCAGGGCAAGGGCCGTTGCCCTGTCGGTGCCGGGCGCCCGCCCAACGCCAAGGTCGATACGCCCCGGGTGGAGAGCTTCGAGCAGGGCGAACTGTTCGGCGATGGCCAGTGGGGCGTGGTTGGGGAGCATCACGCCCCCCGAGCCGACCTTGATGGTCGAGGTGGAGGCCGCCAGGTGGGCCATCAGCACCGCGGGAGCCGTGCTGGCCACGGTGGCCATGTTGTGGTGCTCGGCCACCCAGATGCGGGTATAGCCGAGTGCTTCGGCCCGGCGGGCGACCTCGGTGGTCTCGGCCAGAGCTTCGGCCGACGTCCCCCCGTCGGGCACCGTTGCCAGGTCGAGGACCGACAAGGGCAATCGTCGTTCGCTGTGCACCACCGATGCTTCAGGACTGCTCAAACGTCATCACCATTTCCACCAGTCACCGTTCCACTCTTCCCCAGGTTGAGGTGGCCGTATCGTAGTGGCCCGCGCCGCCCAGGTGGAAAGCTCAGGGGCGAGTCCGAACCGGTCCCCGTGTTCGTGGGCCCGACGGCCGCCGTCGGGCCGAAATCGATCCAGTCCGGTTTGACGCCTAGGTTTGCGGCATGAGCGGCTCCGGACCATTGCAAGGCCTGCGGGTAATCGACCTGACCGACGACCTCGGTCGCTTCGCCAGCAAGCTGCTGGCGGAGATGGGGGCCTCGGTTGGCCGTGTCCATGGTCGGGGCAGCCGAGGAGCGTCCATGACCGGTCCGGCGGCCGGGTTCGGCGGCGTACTCGACTGGTGGTACGACAGCGCCAAGACCCTGATCAACCTCGATCTCGAAACCGAGGCCGGTCGCGACCAGTACCGGCGGCTGGCCGCAGTGGCCGATGTGATCATCGAGTCAAACCCCATTGGCTACCTCACCGAGCGGGGCATCGACCACGGCGCACTCATCAGCGATAACCCCCAACTCACCCAGGTCTCAATCACCCCCTTTGGTCGCACCGGTCCCCGGGCCTCCTGGCATGTCTCCGACCTCGTGGCGGGGGCGCTGGGCGGAGTGATGTCGATCACGGGCACTCCCGACGAGCCGCTGAACTCCTGGGGCTGGCAGAACTACAACTTCGCAGGCTTCAGCGCCGCGCTGTGCGCCCTGGCCGGCGTGCGCTCCGCCCGCCGTGGCGGTGGGGGCCAACTGGTCGACGTGTCGGCCCATGAGGTGATCGTCGGGTCAATCGAGAACCTGTTCATGCAGTACTTCTACGACGACGAGTTGCCCCTGCCCAAGCTGGCGCAGCGGCAGGGTTCGTTGCACTGGCTGGGGGCGTACGAGGTCGTTCCCGCCCTGACCGGCAACGTCATGATTACCCCCACGCCCCAACCCGCACCGCTGATCGAATGGATGGTGGAGTCCGGGATCAAGGAAGCCGAGGCCTTTATCGGTGAGCCAGTGGAGAACCTGCTGGACCGGATCCCCGATCTCATGGCCGCCACCAGGGCTTTTGTCGCCACCGTTGACGCTGGCGAGTTGTTCACCGGCGCCCAGGCCCGCCATGTTGCCTTCGGCGAGGTCCAGAACGTGACCCAGGTGGCTGCCAACCCACAGTTCGCCCACCGGGGGCTGTTCACCGACATCGAACTCGCGGGCTCCAGAGACGATGGCGGCGCCCCTGACGGAGCGGGAACCGGCGCCGGCGACACGGTGCGGGGTCCGTGGCGTCTTGTTCGCTTCTCCGACACCCCGACCGGTACCCCTACCGCCCCCACCGGACCGGTCGATCCCGACACCGTGGCCGAAACCTGGGGCCGTCAACCCATCACCAGCGCCGACTCGGAGGCTGTGTCAGAGCCGGGGGTCGCCCCGGCCAGCGCGGCGACAACCACCGGTTCGACGACCAAGGTCGAGGGCAACGCACCAATGGGGGCCAAGCCGCTGGACGGGCTGACGGTGGTTGACCTGAGCTGGGTGCTGGCTGGTCCCTTTGCCACCCGTCTGCTGGGGGATCTGGGGGCCGACGTCATCAAGATCCAGACCGAGGAGCGGGCAACCCTGGTCAACCAACCAGAGTTTCCGTACTACCCGGTGTGGAACCGGTCCAAGCGTTCAGCCACGCTGAATCTGAAACACCCCGACGCCCTGGCCGTTGTCCGCCGCCTGATCGAGCAGGCCGACATCGTGGTCGAGAACTACTCTTCGGGGGTGTTGCAGCGCCTGGGGTTGGGCTGGGACGACGTGCGCCAATGGAACGACCAGATCGTCTACATCTCGATGTCAGGGTGTGGTCACGACGGACCGTGGAAGGACATCATCTCCTACGCACCCACGATCCACGCCCTGTGCGGCCTGACCCACCTGACCAACCCACCCGATCGGGGCGACATTGGCTGCGGCTTCTCGCTCAATGATCACGCCGCCGGGTTCGCCGCGGCCCTATCGGTGCTGGCTGCGGTCGAAGCCAGGACCACCACGGGGAAGGGTCAGTACATCGACATGGCCCAACTGGAGGTTGGGGCCTACCTGGTCGGTCCCGCCATCATCGACCACAACGTCAACGGTCGCAACGCCGAACCCGAGGGCAATGTCGACACCATGGCCGGCTTTGTGCCCAATGAGGTCTACCTCGCTGCCGACGGCCGTCATGTCGCCGTCTCCGCCACCAGCGATGATATGTGGGCCCGACTCGCCCCGCTGGTTGGCCTCGAAGACCCTGACCTGGCCACCGTTCACGCCCGCCAAGCTCAGCGAGGCGCCGTCGATGCCGCCGTCGGCGCCTGGTGCGCCCAGCGGAGCGCCGATGAGGCCATGTCGGAGCTCCAAGCGGCCGGTGTCGCCGCCGGCGCGGTGCAGAACGCTGAAGATCTGGCCGAGGGCGATGAGCAGCTCAAGGACCGTGAGTTCTGGCTATCGGCCGAACTGACCAACTTCAGCAGCCGTCCCCACGACCGTTTCCCCGCAGTGTGGAGCCGGACCTCGCTTGAGCCCTACCAGCCCGCCCCGGGCTACCTGGGTGAGGCGAACTTCGAGGTTTGGACTGAACTGGCAGGCCTCGAATTCGACGAGGTGGCCGAAGGCATTGCCAACGGGTTGTTCTCCTGAGCCGAGGCCCCAAGGATCGACGACCTTCGACCGCGGATCTGACCCGCTGGAGGTCCGCCTCCTACGATCGTGGCGAACGAGGAGACCCTGTGACCGAACGGCGACGTACCCATCGCTCCCATGTGAGCTACATCGACAGGTCCCGCGAGTACTACGGGGCCCACGGCTATGCCCAGCCCTATCAATGGGCCACCAACGACGATGCCCCCTTCACCCCACTGGCCAAGCCCCTGTCGGAGTCGAGGATCGGGGTCATCACCACCTCCTATTTCCTGCCCGACGACTTTGTGTACCGGGTTCCCTCCGACATGCCCCGCCTCCCTCAGGTGGCTGATCGATCGGAAACGGCGAACCTCAACAACGAGCATCTTTCGTGGGCCAAGGACGAGACCCACACCGATGACCAGGAGAGCTTCCTGCCTCTGGCCCAGCTCGACGAGGCCGTGGCGGCAGGGCGACTGGGCTCGGTCTCGGATCGTTTCTACTGCCTCCCGACGCAGTTCAGCCACCGTCAGACCCAACGGCGCGATACCCCCCGGATCATCAACTGGCTCAAGGAGGACGATGTCGACGTCGCTCTGCTGGTGCCGCTTTGACCGGTCTGCCACCAGTCCGTGAGCCTGGGAGCACGCCAAATCGAAGAAGCCGGAATCCCCACCGTGGTGGTCGGATCGGCCCGTGACATCGTCGAGGAGTGTGGAGTGCCGCGCTTCGTTTTTGTTGACTACCCACTCGGCAATCCGTGCGGCAAGCCCGACGACGTCGAGAATCAACGATCCATCGTAGGGCTGGTCCTCGACGTGCTGGAGAAGGCCTTTGTCCCTCGAACCACGGTGCAGGCACCGATGGTCTGGGACCCGGCCGATGATGGGTGGCGGGCCCGGTTCATGCACGTCGGCGACGACAACAGAGCCGACCTGGCCGCCGCTGGCGAGGAGCGTCAACGCCTGCAGGAAGAGCTCCGAGGTACCAAAGAAGCGGCTGCCGGTCAGTGACGGCGGCCCGGGATACCTCAACCCCTTCAGGCGGACAGCGGCTGGAGGGAGCTCCCGATCCCGATCTGATGATCGAGGCCTCGGGATCGGTTCGGGTCGCCGCTGACGTCTTTGGCGACGAGGGACCGCTGGTGCTGTTGCAGCACGGAGGCGGCCAGACCCGTCATGCCTGGAAAGGGGCGGGTCAGGAATTGGCCCGAGCCGGCTACCGGGCCGTCAGCCTCGACGCCAGGGGACACGGCGATAGCGACTGGGCCCCCGACGGCGACTACTCGACGGAATCGATGATCGCCGATCTGGCCGCCGTGATCGACCACTTTGGCCAGGAGCCGGTGCTGGTCGGCGCCTCGATGGGAGGCGGGATCTCCCTCACCGGCGTCGGCGAAGGCGCGATATCGGCCCGGGCATTGGTGCTGGTTGACACCGCTCCCCGGGTCGAACCCGATGGCATCCAGAAGATCCGGGACTTCATGTCCCAGGCGCCGGACGGCTTCGCCGCGCTGGAGGATGTGGCCGAAGCCATTGCCAACTACCAGCCCCACCGGACCCGGCCCCGCAAACTCGATGGCCTGGCCAAGAACGTGAGGCTGTGGCCTGATGGCCGCTACCGCTGGCACTGGGATCCGGCGTTCATCCTCCGGCCCCGCGAACTGGCCGACCGCATTCCCCGCCAGGAGGCGGCCGCCGCCAACCTGACACTGCCTGCGCTGCTGGTCCGAGGCGGACTGAGCGATGTGCTCTCTGAGGACGGCGCCCGCGCCTTTCTCGAACTGGTTCCTCAGTCCCGTTACGCCAACGTCGGCCAGGCCGCCCACATGGTCGCCGGCGACCGCAACGACATCTTCGTGGCCGCCGTGCTCGACTTCCTCAGCGACGTGGTACCGGCATAGCAACCGCCGAACCGGCCCACCTCCATCACTGACGGTGAAGTATGCTGTCGATCATGGCCACGCTGGAGCCGCTGACCGTTGGCGATGCAGCCCCGCTCAGGGCCGTTGCCGCTGTGGCCACGCCGTCTGGTTCCACCTCGGACCTGACCAGCCGAGCAACGTCGGTGGCCCATCTCCCCTAAAGTGCGGTCCGGGAGGTTTTGTAGTGGGGCAGACACGGGACATCGCCAGATTTCGGGCAGCCGAACTCATAGGTCGGGGTGGGTTTGGCTCGGTGTACCGTGCGGCCGACGCTGAGCACGGACGTGACGTGGCGGTCAAGGTGCTGCACGATTCCCTGGGCGAAACCGAGAGGCGGCGCTTTGATCGTGAGCGCCAGACCATGGGCCGTCTCGGAGCCCACCCGAACATCATCCCTGTCTATGAGTCGGGCTACACCGACGAGGGCGAGGCCTACCTGGTGATGGAGTTGGCTGCTGGCGGCTCACTCCGCCAGCAGCTCGAAGCTGACCAACGAATGGGCTGGCCCGAGGCCGTCTCGATCGCCGCCGCCATCGCCGGCGCAGCCCAGGCCGCCCATGACCAAGGCGTTCTGCACCGCGACATCAAACCCGACAACATCCTCATCGACGCCTACGGCAATCCACGCCTGAGCGACTTTGGCATCGCCGCCGTGGCCAGCAACGCAACGGCCACCACCAGTACGACCGCCACCCTGGCCCATGCCGCCCCTGAGTTGCTGGAGGGCAAGCCGGCCACCCCCGCAGTCGATACCTACGCCATTGGTTCGACCCTCTACAACCTCATCACCGGACATCCACCGTTCTACCGTCCCGACGATGTGGGGGTCGGGGCCATGATGGCCCGGATCCTCAGCAACCCTCCGCCCGACCTCCGCTCCTACAGCGTTCCCGATGCAGTGGCATTGGTGGCGGAACGGGCCCTGGCCAAGGATCCCGGCCACCGACAGCTCAGCGCCGCCCAACTGGCCGCTGAACTGACCGCAGCGGCAACGGCGGCAGGCTCCGCTCACGACGTTGGCCCCATCGCTGGTGCTGGTGCTGCTGCTGCTGGCAGTGCCGATGGGACCATGTTCGCCCCGGTTCAGCCTGCCGGAGCGACGCCACCGGTTTCGCCCGGTTCGCCTTCGTCGCTGATCGAACAGGCAGGCTCCTACGTTGGGGCCGCAGGACAGTTCGCAACCCAACCCGGTGCCAGTTTCACCCCGCCACACGCACCGTCGACCACTCGAATCCCTCCCGAAGCGTTGGCCGCCGCGCCGGGGCAGGTTGGTGGCGGCGGTGTGGGGCCGACCCAAGACGTCAGCCCCTCGCGGTCGGGGCGGACGGCATTGATCGTCGCGACCGCGGTAGTGCTGGTGGCGCTGGCGGGCGCAGTCGGAGCAATCATCGCCTCGCAAGCCGGTGGTGACAGCCCCGGCGGCTTGGCCGATCGGGGTGGCGCTACCGACCTGGCCGCCGGTTCATCAACCACCACCACGCCGGGCTCAACAAGCACCGACTCGGCTCCGGTCTCCCCAACCGACCCTCAATCAACGACCACCGACGCCCCGGTAACCACAGCTGTCGCCACGAGCGCCAGCACCGCGGTGGAAACGACGGCGTCGACTACCACCTCGCCCCCTCCGCCTGATCCATGCCGCGATCGTGTGTTCGCGGCCCAGACAGCCCGGTTCAACATTCGGATCTGTGGTGATGGTGCCGGGAATCTCCTCTATCGGGGAGATAACCGGACCAACAGCGACTCAATCGAGATACCGGCCTGCTTCGCAGGCGACGGTCAGTTCGTGGCCCAGAATCTGGGCTTCACCTACGTCATTGACACCTTTGCCCTGAGGCTGACCGTCACCGATCCCAGGGGGGCTGAACTCGTCAACGACACGCTCTCGACGCCATCAGCCAATGACTTGTCGTTCAACATGACGTTCTGTAGCTGAACCCCTGGTCGGGAGTCCTTGATGCCTCCGACTGACGCCGCACACCTGGCCCGTTGGCGGGAGCGGCTTTCCCGACCTGGATCCCGGCGATCACCGATCGAGGACGTCGGGTTGTCGGGTCAGGCGGCTCCTGCGATGTTGAGATCCTGGATTGAGTACCACGGCCCAGCGTTGAGATCGGCCTCGAAGATCTGACGGTCGTCGGGATCCTTGATCGTCACCGCCGCGGCCTCGCGGCGCTCGGCGAGAGCGGCCTCGGTTTGGCCGTCGCAGGCCAACGCCCGAGCCAGGGCTTCGCGAGCAAAGGCCAGATCGAAATCAGCAAGCCCGGCCTCGTCAACCAGCGCAATGGCACGGCGGGCGTGGTGCAACGCCGGTTCCGCTCGACCCAGATAGGCGTAGACCCGGCTGAGGAGATACTCCGCCCGAGCCCGGGGTTCGATCGTTCCCGCTATCGACCAGTGGTAGGCCGCGGCGTGGGCCTGGTGAGTGAGCAGGTCGCCGTGATCGGTCGATGAACCGACGTCGTCCAGCAACTGGTAGACGCCATTGTTGGCGGTGATCGCCTGAGCCCGATGCCAGGCAACATCCACTGGTCCTTCGACGGCGTGGGGCGAGCCTTTGTCGTCCGCGATCTGACCAAGTGGCTCGCCCGTTTCCAGCAACGTCTTCACTGCGGCCAGCAGTATGGGCCAACCGGTAACGGTGTTCTGCCAGGTCTTGGGTGACAGGGCCAGATCACCGTGGAACAGGGTGAGGCGGCTTGCCTCGCCGACGGGAGTGATTTCCCATGTGACCTGCGAGGCCTCCTCGGCTGCCGCTTCAGGGTCGTGGTCCATTTTGAAGCTCATGACAAGCCGCCGGGGCGGGTCGATCTCGACAACCGTCCCGGTGATGGCCGCTGAACCGTCGGGCATCACGTATTGGTAGTCGTCGCCTGGCTCCCAACCCGACTGAATCATGGTGCCGAAGTACCAACGTTCGGTGAATTTTGGGTCGGTCAGCGCTCCCCAGATCTGCTCGGGGGAGGCTTTGATGTAGGTCTCGTAGACGTGTCGGGTTCCGGCCATGTTTCGTTCTCCAATTGTTGTTTGAGGTCACTCATGGCCGAGACCCAGGGCTCGGCGAACTTCGAGATCCACCGGTCATGGATCTCGCGTAGAGGAACCGGATTGAGGAAGTGACGCTTCGACCGACCGTCAGGTTGAGTCGTGATCAGCCCAGCCTCGGCCAAGAGTCGGAGATGCTTCATGACCCCGAATCGGGTCATACCAGGCAGCACCTCGCACAGCTCGTGCAAGGTCTGGCCGTCCTGACTGAACAGCGCATCCAACAACTGTCGACGCCCAGGATCGGCCAAGGCTCGAAAGACCAGATCACCGTCACCATGCACGCTGGCGACCATAGGTGACTATATGGTCACCTGTCAATGGAAGATGCCTCGATACCAACGGCCGAACCGATTGAGTGACGTTGATTCTCGGTTCTGAGATGACATCAGGCAGGTAGGAAGCGCCACGTCGGGTACTGCCCGCTCAACAGAGATCCGTGCTTGTCCCACTCCGACAACGGCAGTGCTCGCAGCTCGATCAGGGTGATCTCGCCGCCCTCGATGGCGAAGCCCCAGGAGAAGGCCACAACCGGCTGAGCATCACGAACCATTGGATTGTCAGGTGCGAAGCACAGATCGCACGTCGCTACACAAGGGCTCCGGCGGCGGCGATATCGGCGATCTCATCGGAGCTGAGGCCGAGGATTTCGGTCAGAACCTCGAAGGTGTGCTCACCGAGGCAGGGAGC
>Ga0316190_10001167_pt1 | contig 18866 bp, 3 predicted proteins | sample Eddworburrow2_MG_FD_204929 | JGI IMG/M metagenome (GOLD analysis project Ga0316190, IMG submission 204929) | Coastal sediment microbial communities from Maine, United States - Eddy worm burrow 2 | ecosystem: Environmental > Aquatic > Marine > Coastal > Sediment | place: USA: Maine | collected... | reverse complement strand
GAAAGCATAAGCATCTATAGGAGAGTATTCAGCGATAACTTCCACTTCGAAATATGGCCTAACATTGTTATCATTCCAGTGATAAGAGGTTGTTTCAGTAGTATCTACATCAATTTCGTACTCCCACACATCGTTGGTATGGTCGAATTGCTTGAGGCCAGTCTCTTCGCTTGATGCTTCTTCATAATCCTGAAATTCTTTATCGTTTACATTCTTAAATACCCAACTTAGTTTTTTGATTTTACACCAATCACCTCTACCAAAAACTGGTTCTCGCGACTGGTACTGGAAATAGAAACCTACAATATTAGTTGGAGCAGTATCTGGAATAGACCACGATACTGTTCCCGTTTCATAAGGCCCTATATTATCCAGTGAACCAATAGGAAATCTCACTTCGTTACCTGATTGATTGACTATAAGAAAAATAACAAGGTAAGTCGTTTGCTCTAAATGTTTATGAATTCCGTCATCACCCATTTTTACAGATATACTCACCCAATTAATGTTTGAAGAATCGGCATATTCATGCCGAACTTCTTGATATTGTTCTGATGGAAAAACATCATCCCAAGAACTATCGAGTCCTGTTTGTTTAATGCGAATCTCCGGAGCCTCAAATTGCATGACTTCGCTTCTTCGGACACTTGACCACTGTCCATTTCTACGTTCAATCCAGGAAAGAACAACATTTGCAGTTTGTCTTGGAACTCCGGATTGCTCAGTAGCTTGCGAACCAGAAGCCTGTTCACACGGATCCGGTAATTTCTTGCCCAAGCCAAATTCTGCAGAAATCAGGTATAGGCGTCTAAACGCGATCACCGGTATTAGGTGCGTGCCAGGAAGTTCCGCTTCTATAAGTTCCCAGGGTGTCCAGCGGTAATCAGTTGATGGGAGGCGTCTGCGATAGTAAAATTTGTACGGCTGGCTGCGACTTCGCCCAATAACATGTGTACCACGAAGGTCGGGGGCATGAAAACCTAATGGCGAATTATTATCTGGCAGTTCATCCCCGTTAATAATCCCTACTATCTCGGGTCTAGCCACATCTACAAGCTTACCTAGATAGTTTGCCAAGGCATTTTCTGCAGACTGATTTGTCAGCGGCCCTTCAAGAAGCTCCTCTTCGAGCTCTCGAAAGAAAGGCGTTTTGTCTAGGCGTAAATCCGGCTCCAACCAGTTTTCTGGATAGGCAAACACCCTTCGGTTAGCTTCCCATAACCGGTAGAAGCGTCGCCACGTCCATTCGCGTTCGAATTGTTCCTGCTCCTTTGCTTCTTGTGGACCGGGTTCGAAACCAAGTCGCATTGCATCGACGTATTTTTGAACTGCCGCATAGCCAAACTGTACTCTCGAAGACATCATGCATGCTGACATCTGCACATCTGTAAACAGATAGTCGCTGATATCCTCTGCACGAGAAAAGGGGCTTAATACTCGACCATCACTACTAATACGCGGATGAGTGGTAAGCCATGCTACAAGCGCATCACGAAGGTGCTCCCGGACCGGGTCATAAATGTGCTGTAAAACTTTAAACCATTCTTCTTCAGAGCCTAGGGCTCGGAGAGCACCAAGAGACCATTGGTAGAACTCATTTGATGGTGCAACCGTCCATCCACGTATTGCTGCTAGAGGGAGCCTGGCACTCCGGGCAAGATCAGAGAGTCGGAGAGCTACGTCAAGAGGTCTCCAACCCATTATTAGAGACACCTCAGTAGCATCTACCTCAACATCAATTCCCAGCATTTCCAAAAGTGCATGAACTTCAGAAGCTGTAAGATTCAGAACACGTGAAATAGCATTTAACGAGATCGCATTCCCGGTTACGATACCGATGTAAGCATTGATATCCTCCTCACCAATTCGCCGCGACCATATCTGTTGAAGCGAATTGACTTCTTGCCAAAGCTCGATGTTTTGACCTGTATCGATAGGTAAATCATTAAGGGTGACTCGATTATTCTCAGGAAGGCTTGCAAGGGTGTTCCAAATAACAGGGGGCATCAATAAACTACGTACCATTCTTGCTGCTTTATCAAAACGGGTGAGCGCTCGACCAAGCAGCCCTGTGACAAGAGGAACAAGTTCTCCGTCATCTGACTCAACAAGAAGTTGTAACCGGGGAACGCTAGTAGTACCTGAAACAGAACTGACTGAAGCAGTGACAAACTCAACATTGAGTCCCACTTCATTATCTGATTGCGGGCTTGAATCCATAAAAAAGGTTTCAACCGCAGTACTATCCCACTCCTCTTGATGCATACTTCCTTCTGCATCAAAGTTAAGAACCTCTGCCTCATCAGTACCTGATATCAACTTGACTGTCACGCGACCTGTCGACTGAACAACAAGTCGCCTTGCCTCAGAATTGCTACACAATCTGTTGGTAGCGATAGTTGTGTTTAGTGAAACTTCAAAATTATTCGGATCAACACCAGGAGGCGGAGAATAAGCTGCCCAGTCAAACTGAAGCCCCCCTTCCATTCGATTAACCACTAGTTGAGCTGCGGCTTGGGTAGTTGGATCAACATTAGCGTACGACGCCTCGACAAGTGCCGTGTCCAAATTTGGCGTCGTTCCATCTCGTGAAACAAATGCGCGAAGAAGCGGTTGATCAACATTAGGATCCCGCAAAAGTCGGGTTAATAATTGACTCGCCTGAGGTAATTCCAGAGAAAATGCTTTGGCAAAATTTTCAATGACTGCCGAATCGATCTTTTTTCTTCTTGCAGCAGAAGAGAGTGCTTCCAGCCAATGCTGGGTAGTCTTTTGGCGCACACCACTCATGCGAGTGGATACTGTTTGAACGGCATCCGCTAACGACAAACTGGCAAAATTTCGGATACCCTCATCAGTAAGCCCCAGAGCTGAAAGCGGTGACTCGATTTCTGTGAAGAGGTTATCGACACACTGAACGTTAGGCTCATGAAGAGTAGCCTCAATCGCATCTAAAAATGCCTCAAGCATATGTTGGTATTCAGCTGTTGAGTCGATCCCCGTAATTCCAACCTGCGCAAGATGTTTAAGAAACAGTTGTGGAATCAAAGCAAGTGCATCTGAAAAAGTCTGCCTAGCTTCCGCCACCTCTGAGGTACTTGGGTCGGTGACATCACTAGCAAGCAGGGTATTTTCGGTCAACTCTGCGACAACCTGATTTTTAAAAGCCGTGAACACCGAACTCCACTCAATCATGCGCTGAATTCGATCGACTGCTTTCTCAGAGCCCGCTGCACCACTGACTGTAGAATCTGCTTGTCCAATAATTTCCGTCAACAGGTCACCTATGGACTCCACTCCATCTACATTTGATGTCTCGTGTATTTGGCGGACTGTTTCCCGTACCTGGGTAAACAAACTTCCCATCTGAAGCGCATCTAAACCAAACACGCGGGAAACTTTTGCGTTAGTAGTCGTTAGGTATTGGACTTCAGATGCTGGTAGGGGCCATTTAGCAGCCTCGTGAGCCAACCCAACGAAATCAACGGCGCTTATTAATTGTTCTAATAAAGAAACCGTGACACCCGACCTTAAAAGAAAGGGCTTCGAATATAGCTCTGCTAATGCATCGAAATCTGTAAGCGATAAATCAAGTGCTGATGAGAAACGGATAGCTCGATAGACCGCAGCAACGGCGTTTTGCCAAGCATGTAGTGGATTAGTTTCGGTGAGAATATCGATTGGATGAGAAAATATCGCCCCCCCCAATTCAGCATAACCACGTTGTAAGACAAACATGACCTCGTCTGGGCCGGTACCCACACGCTGAGCTATACTCGCGACAACAACATCAGATGCTTTCATATCAGAAGCGCTGTCGTCTGTGAGCAATGGCAATACCACAGGTTCTGTCCCAAAAAGTCGCTCGAATGCAGAGAGAACTCGCTTCTCTGAACGCAGGACAAAAGGCCGATCTGTGAGAGGGTCCGTAAATAGTGCTAACGTTTTATCTGGACTTAGCTTTAAGCAATTTTGTAGATGTAACAATAAGCCAACTGCAACAAGTTCATCTTCTTCTAGCTTGTGATTAAGTGCTCTGAGCACATTATCGAGTTCATTGGCTTTCCAGCCCACTTTGCGGCGTAAACGCTCAAAACGATGTACACGATCGAGAATAACCGGAAGGATTTCTACAGGGGCATCCAGGACAAGTTGCTCTGGATCACATGTCGTCGCTGGTCGAATAGCAATGGGGTCTCCATTCACTGCCTGTCGAACAAATTCGCTCTCAAGAGCATCTTCAATTGCTATAAACTCCAATTGTCCTGCACGCTGTAAGGATGCTACAAAGGGTGATTGCCCATGCCCAAGAAGATCTGCCACTTCATCCCCCCAAATCGGACGGAGATCTAATGCTTCCTCAGTGATTAAGCCCGTTTCTGCTGGAGTCATACCTAGTGCATGAAGCGCTAGCAACTTGGCAGATTCAAGCCGACCTGTTGCTGTGTTATCTGATAAAGATTCAAATAACCAATTTGCTTCAACTACCGCATTTTCATCACCGGGAAGTGTTTGACGTGCCTGCTCTGCTCTATCACGCTCATAATCATAGGGAAGCATCCATGGCCGCGTTGCCCTTTTAAGTGTATTCAGCACAACTTTCGCCGGCTCATGCTCTGGCCACGCGCGGCGCTCTTCGGAAGTCCCACTTGTAGTGCGGTTACCCAGCGAATCCATTGATTCAATAAAGCCAGAACAGATTGACTCCCCTACCATTTGAGCCAACAGTTCATTAACTAAATCTATGTGTGGTACTTCAATATTTGTGTTCGCGCACGATAGCAGTAACGCAGGGACATCGGGACGGCGTAAACGAAGGTTATCCAAAAGTGTTGGAATTTTCGGTACTTCCCATGAGGGCACACCACGTACCCATAGTTCACACTCTTCTGTGATACCAATAAGAGAAACACCAATAGTAGCTAACGCAACAACATTGCCTGCTTCACCAATCTCTATCCATGGGGCGTCTTCCGCGTAGATAAATCTCATCAAGAGCTTGTTATCACTCGTAGCTCCATACAGTTTGCCGTTTGAAGCCGTGATCGTAGTTATATTTCCGGCGTGCCCTATATCGCTCCACTGTTCATTCTGGATATTAACAGTGTTTATTTTCAGTACCCTATTATGACTGGTCACAGCATAGAGATTCGCTCCAAGATAGGTCATTGCAATAATGTCAGGGGCACTACCGACACGCACAGGGTTTGGCTCAAAGGGAGAGTCTAGAAATAACAGGTCTCCTTCAGAGGATGCATCAGTTGTAACGAATAATCCTTCTGGTGAAATTGCCAGTCCTCTCGGAACGTACATATCAAAAGAGAAGTCCGTCTCATTCCAAGAAGAATTTTCCTGTGCGAGGCTTCGATACCATAAGGTTCCTCCGCCATCCACAGCAAAAAGTGTATCCCCATACGCTGTTATCGGTTGGAACGCTTTAGGTGCACTACTAAAATGTGCCCAGGGTATCTCCGTGTAATAGATTGCCTCTTCATAAAATGAAGAGATGATATCGTGCAAGGTATCAGCACCAACACCGGGGACTTTTGCAACTTGTGACAATGACGTAAATACACCGCCTATCTCTTCACTATCACGATATTCAATAATTTGCGCTGCTAACTCCTCGGTAACACCTACTGCATTTTCAGAACTGCTTTGATAGTTAGGATCATCTTTGATACGTACAGTGATCCATGTAATATTTTGTGCATCAATGATTTCGTTAATAATCTGTAATGCAAATGCCACTGCTACTGGACCCGCCTTTCCCCATGACGTATGAATAATGTCGTGCATAGTATCGGGGCCAATACCGTCTATATCCTGAACCTGTTGCAGTGATGAAAATCGCCCGCCAATTGCCTCCCTTCTTTCTAGGATTTTTTCTGCAAGCTCTAATGAAATCCCTCGAGTACGGGGGGAACCTATAAGGAATTCTGGGTCATCCTGAACCCACTCAACTATTCTTTCTGCTACTTGAACGCAATTGAGAAAAGTAAGTGCGGAAAATCGACGGGGACGTACCGAAGGAACAGACGGAGTACCTTTAGAAGGTTTTCCTGCAGGTACCTGCAAAGCAAATCGATCGAGGAACAGAAGCATGTCAAAAAGATAGGCGGCAGGTCCAAAGATACTCTTGCAATGAGCACACTCACAGAATGCAAGATCATCACTGCCAAAGGTATCACGCCAAGCGTCCAATCCCTTTTGCTGCTCACTCGTCGGCACTGGATCACGCAGCACAGCTAAAGGCGTTTTGTGAAACTTTGGTGCTAACTCGGCGTATGTCAATTTTGCCAAATTTGCAATGCGAACTGCATTGTCATGTGCCAAAACAGCATCCGCATGATTTCCACCAAATGCTGATGCAAAACGCTGCGCAAAAATTGTTGGACTTGTAAGAGCAATAGCGCGGGCAGAACCTAAACCAGCCTCTACCAACTTGGGAATCGGGCGCAAGCTCTGCGTCAATCGCTGAAGTCGCTGAACTACAGCTAAACCTTGGCGCACTTCTCGCCCGGTTATCGAGCTGAAGAGTTCTGGATGTTTCTTTTCAAGGCGAGCAACTGGCATAGATATGTCAATTGCAGGGTGCTCATCAATGGCTGTTTGAACCGCTTTTCCCCATGGGTAAGTTGATGCATGACGCGAAAAATGAGCCCGGGTAGCTTCATTTGGATAGGCTCTTTCAAACTTCTTGCGCAAATGAACTGCAAACTGACTTACCGGCTTTTCATCGTCACCCGTGAACTCATCTGGAATTTCGATATTCTCTTCATCCAGCAATGCTTCCCACTCAGGCTCTTCCCAAGCTGCAAGTTCATTACCTGCCTGAATCTGCTCCGCATCGTATCGCCTTTCAAGTGCGCGAACGAGATCAAAATGCCGATCAGCGTGCGTTGCAACTTCAACCGTAAAAGATATCTCTTTATTTTTTTCTGTTATCTCTGGAATCTTTGCAATACGGTCCGCAAAGGCATTGTGGGTTTTGATCGATTCACGCCATACTCGAACAGCTTTTAATCGTGTTTTGCGATCTTTCAATCTATGCTCAAGGATTTCATCAAGTGATCGATGATTCTTATCCACATGAATCAAATCACGCCCACTGCTATCTTCTACAGCTTCCTCTATTGTCTCCAGTTCTTTTTCAACATCAGGATTTATCCAGCTTTTACGAATAGCAGTTTTCACCGCTTCTCTTGGTGACGCCTCCTTGCCTGCTGCTACTACCATCAATGCTTCCATTAAACATATGCTAGCTTTATTTGAGAGTTCTGCTGCCTTTCGCATAAGCGTCGACGACCGGCTTGAAACTCCTTGATGCCTAATTAGATATTCAATATCCTCCGCCCGAAGCACACCTTTGGCGGCGTTATTCTGGAAAATTTCCACCGCCTCACGCACCGCAACATCTTCTGCCCACGAAACAGAGATTAAATTATCTGGAATAACAATATTTTTTTGGCTGGTTTCAATTATGGGAATGCCGTCGCTATTAACAACAATCACTCGCAGATCAGGCTGATTAACATTGATTAGAAGTGATTTGTTATAGTGGACTTCGTAAAAACCTTTTTGATTAGATTCATCAACAGAGATTTTTTTAGCGTGATGAAGGGTTTGCTCTACCAGCCAAACAGTAACATTTGCCACACCGACACCCGACTCTCTTTTAAGCCTTCCGCTATAAGTTTCTCTGCGACTAGGTTCTGAATTATTTGATGTGGACTCATAACAGGGAATACGAATCATCCCTTCAGACACGGAGTAAGGATTCAGGATTGGAGTTCTGCCACTAGCTTCTCCTCTGCTCCATTTGAACCAGAGTTGTGACGGTAATTCCTTTGATTGAGCATCTATTTCAAAACGGCCATTATTATCGGTAACTGCAGCATCTCCAACAGCTGTTTCTAAGCTCTGGTCTGCATAAGCTTGTACATGGCCACCATCTAGATTGGAAATGCTTGGAATAAGGAGAACAACACCGCTAATATTCAAATCAGTGCGATCCTGGCACCTATTGTTAATAGATCTTTTTTTCATGAACCCCTCCATAGCGCCGCCGATTAAATCTAATTTAATTTACTCTAGCGTAACCATCACTTAGTAATCCACAAAGAGAATGAACCTCATTTGCATAACATTACTTATGCTTTTAATTGGGCTACGTCCCCTATTATTCAATAGTACCTATCTGGCTCAGGTAAACATTGTTGTGCTCCAATTTCCGCTTCAGTTAATTCCCAACTTTCATCTCCACTTGAAACAACAGCCGAATCAACTGTACTTCCATAAACTGAGTCATTTGCGGCTGTATTGATACTTCCTTCCGAGGGATGTTCACTAGCATACTCTTCTACATCTTCACGTAATTTTCTAGCATCTAATGGTGTTAATTGGGCTCCTGGTATAACTGTACGAGTACCAACGCTCTCGATAGGCAATTTCCCACTCGCAGCTTTTAATACCGTTGATTTTGGAGACATGCCAGCCCTTTCAGGCATAGTATTTTTTGGTACGACCGCTTCTACCCCGCGGAGCATCATATTTGTAGCGCAGTCTGGACAAGGAACCTGGTCGGAAACAGTAGTTCCTCTTGACGTGACTTGTGGCTCAGCATGAACTACCTTTCCACCTTGAACTGGGTTGCTTTCAGCCACCCTGCTTAGCTTTCCCCCACTTCTATTTTGTGCAAAGGTAGCTTTCCCTTGTTCAGCCTTATTTACTCTTACCCTTTCGTTTATTAAGTTTCTTGCCATTGCCTGGTTACCAGTCATTGGGTTTTCTGCCGCTACCCTTTGAGAACGAGCACTTTTTCCCATCAAACCCAACGCAAAGGCACCTGTAACCGCACACCCAGCAGCCTCTGATGTTGCTTCATCTGTTAGCGGGCTACCGTTACCAGCCCACGAGTGAGACTCACCACTCGAAGCTTCATAAACGTCTTTGCCTATTTGTACACCTCCATAGGCAGCCGCACCTACATATACAGAACCTGCAACAACGGCTCCAGTAGTGGCGGCTGTAGCGGAACTTGCTCCAAGGGCTCCTGCGATTACTACGGCTGCCGCTCCTCCTGTTGCCGCTACAGCGGCAACAACAACTACGCCAACAGCTATTCCCAGTGCAGCTTTGCCTGCCCCTTTTCCAAAAGATTTCCAACTCCATAAGCCCAAGGGGTCGATATAGATAACAGGGTTGTTACGAACGTACACATACAAATTTAATCCATCTACTAACTCGGCTGAATCTGGACCGTTCCACCTCCCCAACCATGGGACATAATACCTAGCACCGTGGTAATACAACCCACTCTCCTCGTCCCGTTCCTTACCCGTATAGCGATACTGCTTCGCTGCCGATTTGATATCTTTATTTACCGCTTGATATGAAGTACAGCCAAATGGCATGTACTCTTCATAGGAAATTTCATTCGCCAGTTGATCCAACTCAAGAGCTGCCGAGCCCAGGTGATTACTGAACTGATAACGAATTAATTGCTCTGGTGAGCCATCACCCACTCCATTGCGTGTTTCCACCAATGCAATGCGCTGCTTATCATCCATCACATGCAGTGTTTTTCGAACCAGCCCAGGATGTATGCCACCTGAATGTTCTCGGTAAACTTCAAAGCCCGCTAGATAGATGCGCTCGTCTTTTAAATTGCCATTAGCCAGTTGCGTGACTTTGCGCACTCGCTGTCCAGCTGCATCATAGACATACCAAGTGCGTTCACCATGGCGCTCCTCTCCTTCTTCATCCGGTTCGTTAGTCAGTTGCTGCCGCTGGGTCATCATGAGCCGGTCCTGGAAATCCCATTGCATAGGTTGCAAGTGTGGCATCTTGAGCATGTTGCCATGTGCATCGTAGCCGTTATCTGCGGTGCTGTAGATTTCATCTAACCCAGAAACTGTTGTGCTGGTGAGGCGATTACTTTCTTTGCTATTTTCCAACTGGCTGGTTTCGTTGTAGGTGTAGCTGCGTCTCCATGAAGCAGCGCCGAGACATGACCGGCGATGGATCATATCCAAAATGTTCCCCACCTCATCATAAACATACGCTTCGCAATAACGGCCCATTGCTTTGCCATCACCTGGGTGTGCTAAGTTTGTGCGGTAGTAGTCATTGTAAGAATGTTTGATGGGGGTACCTATTTGCCCGAGATGTTCGCGCCCGCTGGCTTCAATCAAACGATAGATAGGGTCATATTTATAATCGTTGCTAGGTTCGATGATCTGGTTTTTGAAATAGATAGTCTGCTGGGCATCGTCTTGAATATGGGTGATGTTGCCGGCAGGGTCGTAAGTGTAGTAGATGTTCTGTAACTCACCTGGCCGGTCTGTTATATCAAAGCCTGTTGCATTTCTTCGCGTTTTAAGATGAGTCAAGCGGAAGGTTGCGGGGTCATAATTGTAGGTTGTGGAAACACCTGCTCCATCTTTTGTTGCATAGTTAATAAGAACACGCTGCCCCTTGGCGTTGTAGTCGATATTGGTAACAAACTCGGTCACCACCGCATCACCACGCAGATTGGCCTGCAGGGCATTGAGCAGATTGGCCTCATTGTAGATTGGGTGAATCACGCTGTTGTCTGGCGCTGTCAGTGACACTGGCCGGTTCAACGCATCATAACGGGTACTGCTGGCATAGGTTTCCGCCTCCATGTCTGGTGCCGAGCCGGTGGGTTTCCAGTCAGGGATCGCCTCTATGATCTGGTTTACGGTTTCGTCAAAAACTTTGCAGAGCTTACGAGTAGAGCGAAGCAGGTTGTCTTTGAAGTCGTAGGCCTCTTCCTCGCCAGAGACCGAATTAGTGCCTTTGTTGGTAACAATCCCAGCACTGTCGTATTGTTTGAACACGCGAGTACGCAGATTCAGATCGGCGTTTGTCTCGCTCTCGCCATACTCTGTCTTGGCGAAGAGGATATTGTTGTTCAGTGTTCGGGGATCGGATTGCACAGCATCAGTACCGCGTACCCATTGCTCGATGGGGCGGCGGAGGTGGTCGTAAACGGTAGTGAAGTTGTGACCGCGATTATCCCAGGCGCGGATGGGGTTGCCAGCCACATCATTTAGCATCCAGCGTTGACCGGCCTCCATGCTGGCCTGATGGATGCGGTTACCCAGCAAGTCGTAGTCGTAGCGCATAACTAGGCGATCTTTGGCATCGATAACCTCGCGCTGGTTACCTTCGATGTCCTGCACGATACGCGTGGTGTATTCCTGCGGATCACCTCGGCTGTCGTTGCCATTATCGGCCACCGTTAGGAAAGAGCGCCCCAGGGAGTCGAGATGGGTGAACGTGGGTGTGTTGGCGTGTTTAAGTGCGCGCACTGCTGCATCACGCTCAGGATCTGTTCCACCAGTATCGGCTGGTGGATTATTCGGATCGACATTGCGTTGCTGAAGCCAGGTTTTCCAACCTACAGACAGTGAAGCACAGTACTTTTCGACGTAGCCTTGAATATCCGAATCAGTATGGGGATCGAGTGCAACCGTGTCATTAACATCATAGGTCATCTGCTGCCAGGGATCGAAGACAACCTTTTCGTAGGTATCATTAGGGTGTAGGGTAGCGATGACACGCTCGACCGGGTCATAAAACAACACCGGGCTGACGCCGATTCGGGTATCAAAATCTGGCTTATGGGTATCGGTGAAGAACGGCTCAAACTGCCGCACCGGCTTGCCCTTGTTGTTGAAGATGGTCCAGCCACTGCCGACCCAACGCGGTGATACTTCATTTGTGCTCATCACCGGTTGATTATCTGGCCCAACGACTATCTTGCCGTCGGCATCACGCTGAGGCACCTTGCCCTTTTCCGCTTGGATCTTTTTCTGAATTTCACGGCCGAAACCGTCGGAGTAGCTGAAGCTAAGTTGGATTTTGCTGTTTTGCCCACCCGGATCATTGACGTGTATTTCTCGCGCTAAAGTTGCAACGAAGACCGGCTGCCACTTTTCCGGTTCGCCCGGATGGGCTTTGCAACTGAGTTGGAAGCGATCCAGATCATAGATGATGCGGGTAGTAGCATTTTGTAGGTGATTTAGTGCTAACGTATGGGGATTGTTCACATCATAGAACGCATCGATTTCGGCATTGGTTAGATCAGGTTTGAAGTTCGCATCAATTTGGTCACCTTTGGCGGGATTGTCTTCTGGCTTGCCCATGATCGCAGTGCCAACTACAAGACCAAGTGCATCGAAGATAACTTCGGAGCAGTTGCGGTTGGGATCCATCATGATTCGCGGCTGGAGCACGCGGTAGTCGTTGCCGTTCTCTTCGAGGATGTCATCTGCCTCTTTACGTTTGCCAACGGTGACACGGTTATCGAGGGCGTCACGTGTTTCCTGCGTCAGTAGATCATAAGCGTCATAATCGACGAAGGTTTCTGTTTCCCATTTATCAGTGTTATCCACTTTGTAGTAGAAGGGGTCACGGTAACGACGGGGAAGAAAGAAGTGTTGATGTGCCTCGGCATGTTCCTGAAGCGGTGTATGCTTGTTATCGGGAGAATTAAAGATACGCCCTGACGGGATCCACCAGTTGCCATCCTGATATATGTAACCACAACGTTTGCCGCCACCTCCGCTCAGCAAATTTGCAGGAAGCAAATTTTGCCCATCTCGTTCGTAGATTTGGTCTAGAAGTTCTTGCGTGAGGGCAAGCTTGTAGGTTTCACCTGGCAATGCCAGTGATGCCACTGTACCGAGTGGTAGCAGTGCCAGAGTATCGTTTTGTGAATCACCCATATCATCTGGACGATAGAGGGTGCGTACGTTTTCGATGAGGCGTAATCGGGTATCTGGCGGACACTGATCGGCTTGTCGGCGCCAATCCCATTTCTCATAAGGCCATAGCTTTTCACTAGATGGTTCCAGCTGCGCCTTTGACCACAGCGACTCGATCTCATCATCAAGCTTTTTGAACTGGAAGGGAACGATTCGTGGGCCTGAATACTCGGGCTCCCAAGGATTAACAATTTCGAAGGTGCAGGTTTCTACCGGGAGGCTGACGCGGTACCAGTCATGCTCCTGCGGATAGTTGGACACACGGTTGGCAGTAAAGGTGATATGGGTCTCTTCCTGTTCCGCAAGCAGAGAATTCACACCTGGACGGCGGCAATACCCGATGGCCACTGAACGTAATACGTTGCCGTAATCATCAACGGCCAGGGTAAGGGTGTGGCTTAGGCGTGGATCATAAGGGTTGCGCTCGTAGTGGTAGTTGATGGCCTCGCGTGGATGCGCAAAAAAGACACCGTGCTGATTATTAGCTTTTGGTTGCACACACCGGATGGTGAAGTTCTGTTCTGTGACGGTATAGGGGTATGCCTCCTGATCAGAGCCGTCCAGTGCGTAGACCTCCTGGCGAAGCATGGAACCTTTGAGCGCACGACAGGCTTCGCGGGCTTCTTCAATGGTCCACTGTTCATCAAGCACGGTATCGTCGAGCAGAAATTTACGGGCTTCTGTGTCATCTCCGGCGATGGCCGGTTCTCGGAAATATTCGCCGATGTCATTGGCGTGAAGCATACCGGCAAAGAAGTTTGAGACATGCTCCCGCCCCAAGTAGACGCCGGTATGAAACCAGGTTTTGGTGTGAACCGGTGGCACGTGATACCGCTCATCTATATTGGTGCTACCAGATGACTCTTCTCCACCGCTCAGGCTTTTGAACTCCTCGGTATCCCACTGCTCCACCATGCCGAAGCCACGGAACTCTCGCTCATGACCATCGAAGTAACCATGGTGATAGGCGTAACGGGTAACAAAACAGTTTTTACTGATGTGATCGTAGGTCTCGACACGTTCTACGCAATGGACTGGAAAATGGAGTCGCGTGATCCACTCCTTGCCTTCTTGCTTATCTTTCAAATAGAACTTCGTGGAAGGTGCATAGTGAACACGGGTTTCTGCGCCCAGGTTATTTACTGTTCTGGTGAGCAGGTGAGGTTTTTGCCCGCCCATGAGATCGACATAGCGCATGGGAGAATGTGCATTGCCTGGCAGTGGGGATGACCAGACCAGGCAGGCGGTGCCATTACCCATCAGGTCTGTCACCATCACATTTGTGGTGTTGTCGATGGCAGGTAGGTGCTTTAACGCTATAGCATCAGCCCAGCTATTGCCAGACTGGTTTAGATAGATTTGGACGACGTCATGCTTAAGGTAGATGATGTCAGTGACGCCGCTGCCATCGATGTCTGCCAGTCGGATGCGCTTTTGATCGAATTGGTCTGGTGATTCAAACCAAGGCGGGTTATCCATGGTGACTTTGGCACCAAAACGGCAATACCCAAGATTGGGCCAGTAGCAGACTTCACCATTGCGGATACGAACCAAGTCCGTAAGACCGTCACCAGACATATCTGAGAGATAAATCGATTGGGTGCCATCTGCAAAGACTAAGCGTGAACCTTTCTCTTCATCCAGTAGTTGTTGTGTTTTTTGGGCGGGACCAAAGCCTTCTTCTGCCAGCGAGGCATACCAAATAAAGGCTTGTTCTTCGGTGATAAAGAGATCCGCATGGCCATCACCGGTGAGATCTACAAATTTGAGGTTTGGATTTTTCCAATCGATATTGGGTAGCGACTTGAATGGCTTATAGGGTTGCCAATTTCCATCTTGAGTTCGTTCAAAGAAGCCCGGCGTTGGTTCCTCATAGGTCACCACATCAACCTGGCCATCTCCAGCCAAGTCCATGATTTGGTGCTTACCATTGGAAAGCGCGGAAAAAGAGGGTAACGGACTAATAGATTCTACGGGGGCAAACCTGACCACATGCTTTGGCTGGCCACTTCCATCTTTTATTGGCAGAGGGCTAAGGTTGCGTTTATAGAACCAAGCACCACCCTGCTCAGTGAGTATTCCCCCTGCCCCTTCACCATCCAGGTCAGCCCATTGGTAGAGCGAACCATCCAGACCTTGGGGAAGATTTTCTAAGCTTTTAGCATCGATCTCTTTTAGCTCATATTTTATTTCTGCCTCTGTATAGGAGAACTCCAAAGGGGGAAGGGCTCGCTCTGTATAGTGATTTTCATCAAGACGCTTGTATCCACGCTGAGTCACTTTCTCAAGCAGAGAGAAAATAGGATTTTCAGCATGCGTTGGATCAGATTCATGGCGATAATCGAAGTCTGTAGATCTCACCAGACAATCAGCTCCAACCCTATGGCCGGGCTGTAACTCATCTGGAAAATGATGAAACATCAATACCCGCTGACAGAGGCGATAGGTGCGTACTTCGAAGCCAGGCCGGTAGGTTGAGAAAGGATCGTTACGGCAGATTATTTGGCCTTGATCTTTAGGCGTTGGAGAGTGCTTATCGTGTTCGCCGTAATCCAGCACGACTTCGAAGTACCAATGCTTACTACCATCAGGCTCCTCCGCACCAGGTGGTGATGGCCATGGTTTGTCAGTTAACAGCTGAGGAAAGTAAGGTTTATGGTTTCCGTATCTAATCCGTTTTAAGTAACGATTTGAGGTACGTGATGCATTTGTTCGATTTTTCTCATGGCTTTGTTTGAGATCGTAACCAACTAGCCTTTCTACATCTTCTTTTTCATAGCCATAAACAATGACATTGCCTTTATCATCATGGCTTTCACAGATCAGCCAACTGTATATTCGGCTTTTGTCGTTTGGATCGACAATACGGCTCTCTGCTGTCCTTCCATACCATGTCGTGATGTTGTCTTTGGAGATAGAACGCCAGAAACAATCAGCGGGATCATTTTGGTTGGTCCAACGTTCTATTCGTGCAAAGAGGCCTTCAATACGAGGACAATAACGTTTTATATCGTACTGTATATTACTTTGATTACTATCAATTGTACGTGGATCTACCTTTTCTTCCCATTGACCACTGCCAGTCTTGGTAAGGACAGGTACAAGATCTTCTGCGCCTGATAGAATAAATTCATCTGACTCTTCAGCATCTCTATACTGAGGAAGCCCTTTATCTGTCTTGCGGGTAATGGAAGGAAGCGAGAGATTCCAACCCAGACCGAATGACCCATTGCCAGCACCTGAGTCATAGGAAAGTGTTAGTTGAGGTCCGAAGCCTGAACGGCCCGGACTGGTAGCTATAGGTACAGTCAGAGATCCTGTGCCGGTAACCGGATTGGTACCGAACTTCTCCCCAATACCTCGGATAGCGCCGCCACCCTTCGGTAGAGACAACAAGGGTACTTGTCCACTCGCTGCTGAAGGTGCTTCCTCTTTTGTTCTTGCTCCAGAGCCTTGGTCTGGTAACTGCGAACCGTTCTGGAGCCTTCCATCGCTCTCCATCAGTCGCTCCTAATCCTTTAATTCCTGTTTCTCTAATTCTGACCATACTCCGACCACCTCATGAGAACAAGGTCATAATAAATAAGGTTTTCTGTATTAAACTTTAGTGGCCAGCATATTGGTTTTTTTGTATTGCATACGATTGTGTCGCTACCTCGTATATGGTCTCCTCCCAGCTTGCAAGGCTTTTTTGATACGTATGACAGGGACAGGATTGCTCTCGTATATCCGGCCTGTTGGCGGGGTGTTGTGCCCCTGGCCTCGATGAAATGCGCGCGTATCGTCCTTATCGTGATATCGGCATGAAATGCCCACGAGGTAGCCAGGTTTTCAATACGCCGGTCTGACCTGTTGTGTCATCGTTGATCAAAAAGTCTTCGCAATCGTTGGCAGGTTACCTCTCTTTACTCAGCTCATGCATTTATGAAGTACAACATTACACTGTACGGTACACCGTCTGCTGGCTTAAAACAGCCCAACCAATACGGGCAAGTTTATTAGCCAATGCCACTGCTACCTTGTTGTAGCCTCGCTCAGTTCTGATTTTATTGATCCAACAGCTCAATCGATCATCTTTTCTTTGTGCATGCTGAACCACTGATCGGACACCATGAACCAGCAGACTTCTCAGGTAACTATCTCCCCGCTTACTAATTCCCAGTAATGTGTTCACCCCGCCACTTGAATGCTGCCGAGGCACCAACCCCAGTGAAGCAGACACATCACGCCCTCGCTGAAAAGCACTACCATCACCTACTGTGGCATAAAATACACTGGCAACAATGGGGCCAAATCCAGGGATGGTTTGTAGTCTTTGGCAGGCTTCATTCTGTTGGTTCTGTGCTTCCATTGTCTGTGTGTAAAAAGCAATATGCTCATCAAGTTCTTGCAATTGTTGATAGCACTGTGCCAACAGTTGACGAAACAAATCGCTCAATCCATTTTCAGCATCTTCCAACAATTCAGGAATACTTCGACGGATAACATTAACTCCTTGTGGCAAGATCAGGCCATATTCTGCCAATAGGCCTCTGATCTGATTACAAAGGGCTGTACGCTCTTGAAGGCGTCTTTCACGTAGGCGGTGAAGTGCCTGCACATCTTGTTGTGCTGTTAAAACGCATGTTTGGACGAACAACAGCCTCTGCTATGGCTAATGCATCGTTGTAGTCATTTTTGTTGCCCTGCACAAAGGGCTTCACAAACTGCGCTGGAATAAGTTTCACTTGATGCCCCAGGGCGCCGAATTGATGCGCCCAGTAGTGAGCGCCTGAACAAGCTTCCATCCCCACCAGGCAGGGTGACATTTGGGTGAAAAAGAGGATTACCTCTCTTCGTCTCAACATCTTTTTTCTAATTACTTTGCCATGTTCATTGCAGCATATGACATGAAATACATTTTTTGCTAAATCCAACCCAATTGTTGTAATCTTTTTCATGGTCTTCTCCTGCTTACATTGATGGTTGCTTCTATCTCCATCATGGCGCATAGACGCCGAATTATAAGGGGGAGGAGACCATTACATCGTCCGTCACGATGACGTATAACACATTGCAGCAAGCTGCTTGTGTTACACATCATCATGACTCCCTCAGTGACTCTACGGCAACTAAAGCTGTTTATTTTTTTCTTCATCACTCGCTAGCGCTCCTAATTACGAAAGAAAATAAACAGCGTTGCCTATCGGGGACTAACCGCCTTCGCTTCGCTCTCCTTGGCGGTCAGCGTCTGCTAGAAATAAATTTCCCTGCAGAGAAACACCGCATTCATTCTCGTACAACGCTAGACCGATCAAATGCATGTTGAATAACACATGGTTGCGCGCCAGAAAAGAAGCTGGATCACCCCAACTCAGAGTGCATGATCTGAAGCGCACCTATGCCCATCAATTGCGTGCTGCAGATGTGAGTTTCAAAAATCAATAAGATCTATTGGAGAATCAGTCAAGAAGGATCACAACACACTACCCAATCATTGAGTTAATGCGACCTATTGAAACTTCAGATAATTATGTGTGTAATCAAACCAAGACTACTAGTGGTACGACGATTTTACGTGAACCAACTCACGCAAAATCACGCAAAAATCTTTAAAAAAAATTAAAAAACACAACGTAAGCTATTGATTTTATTGGTGGGCCGTGAAGGATTCGAACCTTCGACCAAGGGATTAAGAGACCTGACAATAAATTTAATAGCCTTTAATATCATATAGTTACCGCGATGCCCGTTGCCAATATTGCATAACTATTCATAACAGTGCAGGACTAATCCACGCAAAAGTCACGCATGGCGATCTTGAGCTATCAAGAAAACTTTAAGACTTCGGCTACCTGATTCGTAGCCAGCACATGAAAAGAGCTTTACTTTATTAATCTGTCACTTGCAGCGTTTTTCTAATTCATACCGCAGTTGACTTATCAATGACTTACCGTTCATTTCGCTATTGGTTTAGCACAAATCTAGCACACTCCAATTGCCCTCTATTTCGGCCAAGACTACCTGGTTTATACCCAGGATCATGATATTACGATACAGATACCACTGGGACTCCTTCTTGATTTTCAA
>Ga0316190_10001164_pt1 | contig 18881 bp, 13 predicted proteins | sample Eddworburrow2_MG_FD_204929 | JGI IMG/M metagenome (GOLD analysis project Ga0316190, IMG submission 204929) | Coastal sediment microbial communities from Maine, United States - Eddy worm burrow 2 | ecosystem: Environmental > Aquatic > Marine > Coastal > Sediment | place: USA: Maine | collected... | reverse complement strand
CACCTGACTGATCACGCCGGCCGAATGGCCGTGGGCAGTATCGACAATCACTGCATCCACACCTACAGCCAACAACTGCTCAAAACGCTCGAGTTCCTTTTCACCCACGCCGATGGCAGCGGCCACCAACAAACGACCGAGATCATCACGTACCGCATTGGGAAATGCCGTGGACTGCTCGATATCACGCACGGTAACCATGCCGCGCAGGAATCCTTTAGCGTCAACGACCGGCAACTTTTCGATTCGATGCTTGCGGAACAGATCCTTGCAGGCATCCGGCTTGGTTCCCGGTTTCACGGTCACCAGGCGCTCTTTCGGCGTCATCATCTCAGCCACACTCTTACCAGCATCGCTTTCAAAACGAATGTCACGATTGGTTACGATACCGCAAAGCTTGCCGTCGTTGTCCAGCACAGGGAATCCGGAAAAACCATTATCCTGTGATAAGCGCACCACATCGGCCAGCCGCATATCAAGGCTGGCAGTCAGCGGCTCCTGCACCACACCTGCTTCATAACGTTTCACGCGGCGAACTTCGTGCGCCTGCTGCTCGGCCGTCATATTTTTGTGAATCACACCAATGCCGCCTTCCTGAGAAAGGCAAATCGCCGTTGCGGATTCGGTGACCGTATCCATGGCAGCGGACATCACAGGGATGTTCAATTTGATTTGTTTCGTGAGCTGGGATGCTGTGCTGACTTCACGCGGCACCACCTGACTGGCCTGAGGCACCAGCAACACATCGTCAAACGTTAAACCTTCGGCCATTTCCGGCTTCTTCATGCGCATCATACCCCCTGCACGATAGAGCCGCGCATCCTAGCTGTAAGCTGCCCCGACTTCAAAGCCTGCCTTAAGGCTCTGCCGCCACATCTTTTGTGCGTGATATCTAACGCCTTTCACCCGAAGTCAGGCGACCCACCACGGCAGCACCCACCGAGTCACCAAACACATTGACTGTGGTTCGGCATCGATCAAGAAACCAGTCGATGGCCAATAACAGACCGATGCCTTCCAGCGGCAAACCGACCGCCTCCAGAACAATAACCATCGTCACCAGCCCCGCTTCCGGAATCCCGGCCGCACCAATGGCCGCCATCGTCGCAGTCAAAAGCACCACCATCTGCTGCCCGAAGGAGAGATCAATACCGTAGGCCTGGGCAATAAACAGCACAGCGACAGCCTCATAGAGTGCGGTTCCATCCATATTGATGGTCGCGCCCAGCGGTAGCACAAAACGCCGCGCCTTATCATCCACGCCGGCCAGTTTCACGCCTTCCATGGTCAGCGGCAGGGTGGCGCTGGATGAGGCTGTGGAAAAGGCGGTCATCAGGGCGGTTGCCATATGTTTTAGATACGCACCGACCTGCTGTCGCGCCAACACGGCCAGCAACACACAGAGCAGAGCTGCATGGGTCAGCAGGCCTGAAATCACGGCGGCAGCATATTTTGCCAGCCCGGCCAACTGCCCCAGAAAAGCCTCGCCACCACCAGCCGAGCCCAGTCTTGAGGCAATCAGGGCGAAAACACCGATCGGAGCCAACCACATAATCCACTCAACCAGTTTCATCATGCCATCGTTCAATGCCTCGAAGAAACCAATCACCGGCTTGCCACGCTCACCCAGCGTGGAAAGGGCTGCTGCAAAGGCAATGCAAAACACGATAATGGGCAAGAGCTTCATATCTGCCGCAGCTCCAATGATGTTCGGATGCACCAGCGACAGAATCAGATCCGTCACCCCGACATCCCCGGCGACAGGTGTTGGTGCAGCCAGGTCCTCGCCCATCGATACGCCAACACCCGGTTGCCACAAATTGGCCATAATCAATCCGATGGACACGGCCACCAGCGTCGTACAGGCGTAATAGGCCACCGAATAGCCGCCCATGCGCCCTAAGCGGCGCACATCGCCAAGACCTGCCACACCGGTAATCACGCTGGCCGCCACCAGCGGAACAATGAGCATTTTCAAGGTGGTGAGAAAAAGATCGCCAAGCCATTGAACACTGAGCATGGCCTCGCCCCAGATGTAACCGGACAAACCACCGGCAACAATGCCGACAATCATGGCAAAGAGAAGTTTTTGCTCGCTTCCTGATTTCATTTCGTCATCTCCAATAGTTCGGCAGGTAATTGCGTCATCAAGCGCTGCATCACAGCCTGTTGCTCACCATCCACATAGGAAATAGACGGTAGCTTCCCCCACACCGGCGCCGGCCAGGCCGCGTCGGTTTTGTAGCGGACAATGTGGTGAATATGCAGCTGCGGCACCACATTGCCAAGTGCTGCGATATTGATTTTATCGGCAGAAAAAGCTGCCTCCATAGCCCTGGACAGGGCTACGGACTCGCTCATCAACTGCTGCTGTAGCGCTCCGCTCAGCTGATGGATTTCACTGATGTTGTCGCGCTGCGGCACAAGGATAAACCATGGATAACGCGCGTCGTTCATCAGCAGCAGTGCACACAAATCGAAGCGCCCGACGACAAAACAATCCTGTGCCAGCCGGGAATGCAAAATCAGGCTCATATTATACCCCACTCCCTTCTGGCTCGCATCAGATCGGCAGGCCGGCCAATGTCGAACCAGGGGCCGCGATATACATATCCGGCACACAGAGATGACTCAATCAACTGGCGTATCGGTTGCACCAGCGAAAATACCTGTCCGGGTTGATAGCAGTCAAGCGCATCAGCATCCCAGACAGACACGCCTGAGAAGGTAAAACGAGGCTCACCGGAATTCATGACCAGGCCACCGCGCAAGGAAAAGTCCCCTGCTGCATGGTGGGCCGGATTCTCTGCCAACCCGATGGCGCAACCGTTTGCAGGACACAATCTGGCAAGCCGGCGCACATCCATACGACATAACGCATCTGCATTGTGCACTGCCAGCAAGCCATCCCCGGGCAGAAGCTGCATCGCCTTTCGCACGCCCCCTCCGGAATCCAGCAAGCTTGCTTCCACGCTGAAATACAGACGCACCCCGTAGCGCGACCCATCCCCCAAGGCCTGCATGAGGATATCGGCATGGTGATGCACATTCACGGCAATATCGCGCACGCCCTGTGCTGCCAAGTTGCGAATCACATGCACAATCGCCGGGGCTCCAGCCACCGGCATCAACGCTTTGGGACGATTCTGCGTCAACCATTTCAGCCGCGTACCCAGCCCTGCGGCCAGAATAACCGCACGCTCAAGCTGCGGCATATTCAGCTCGCTTCAAGGCTCTGCGACGCCCGCAAATACAGGGGCGAATACATGCACATATTATACAACCTCGGGCAATTCGGCCGCCTGACTCAAACGATGGCATATCATGTCCACTTCCTCCGGCAACAAGGTGTCGCCATTGCTGTGCGCCAGAAAGAACACGTCGACGACGCGCTCACCGAAGGTGCTGATATTCGCGCCGCGAACACTGAAACCGGCATCATCGATCTCCGCAGCCAACTCAGCCAGCAGTCCCGTCCGATCAGCGGCTGCCACTTCAATCGCAGTCTGGCGGCTGGAAGCCAGTGGTAACGGTCTGGCCGTCACTGTTACCTGATGCATCAAGACATGCGTTTTCTCGGGCCTCGCCCAGGCCACATCGTCGCCAGCGATCACTTTCTCCATCCTCTGTTTGAGCCTTTGCAAGTCACTTAATTCAGACAATGCCTTGCCGTCCGCACCTTGCACATGAAACACATCAAGCACCCGGTCATCAGCAACCTGATAGGCCTGTGCGGCAACAATGTTGACATAGCCCGAGGACAATGCCCCTGTCATATCCGCCAGCAGGCGTTTGCGATTGGGCGCCAGTACGATAATCAGGCTCTGACCACGAGCTTCATCGACCATCACATCCACACCACCGCCAGGTGCCGTCTGCATCAGGTTAGCTATGCGCACCAACTGACGCGGGGGAAAGCCCATCACCGCTCGCCAGGGCAATTGTTGCAACATGCCGTTCAACGCCGGACGCTGAGCCTCCTTGGTCTTGGACAGAGCACTCTCAATGCGTACCGCCACTCGCCCCCGCGTACCAGCGCTGGCACCCTCTTCACCCATTAGGTGACGTTCAGTGGCCAGATACAACTCACGCAAAAGGGTTCCCTTCCATTCGTTCCAAACCCCCGGACCGACAGCTGCAATATCGGCCACAGAAAGACACAGGAGATAACGCAAACGCTCCATATCACCAATCTGCGAAGCAAAACTGCCAATGGCAAGGGCATCAGTCAGGTCGCAGCGCTGCGAAGTGATAGCCATCAGCAAGTGATGCCGAACCAGCCATGAGACCAGTTCCTGTGCATCTCTACTAAAGCCGAGACGTTGGCTTACATGCATAGCGATATCAGCACCCAGTTCCGAATGGTCGCCCGGCTTACCCTTGGCGATGTCGTGACACAGCAGGGCAAGATAGAGCACCTCGGGACGTTGCAGCCGACTGAATATACCGCTGGCCAGAGAAAGACGTTGGTCACGCCTCCCGTGTGCCATATTACGAGCCTCGCCCACCGCGCGAAGGGTATGCTCATCAACGGTATAGGCATGGTAATTGTTGAACTGACCCAAGCCCACGGCATGGCGAAATTCAGGGATGAAGCGGCCAAGTACGCCAGTATCGTTCATTTCCTTGAGGGCTGAGGCAACATTGCGCCCGTCCTGTAAAATGCTGACAAAAATTTTCTTCGCCTGCTCGTTTGCGCGAAACGCATCGTCGATCAGCAGCACATGCTCGCGCACCTGGCGCATGGCACCGCCGGTCAATTGACGTTTCCCCTGCTGGGCAACATGAAAAATACGCAGCAGGCGCAAAGGGTCTTCATCAAACACCTTATCGTCACGCACACCCAGGAGCTTCCCCTCAAGCACGAACCCATCGCCGAGATCCTTGCGCAGCTTGAGCCATTGCGGATGCAGCTCTTCCTGAAAATGCATACAAAGCAGGCCGGAGACGCGCTGAATACGTCCGACATGGCGGAAATAATCCTTCATGAAGGTGTCCACTGCCGGCCTGTGTGATTCGTTTTTGTATCCCATGCATTGGGCCAGTTCCATCTGCTGCGCAAAGCCCAGGCGGTCGTTCTCGCGACCGGCTTCAATGTGCAGGCCTATACGGCAACGCCACAAAAATTCCTGCGCCTCCATCAAATGCATGTGCTCGGTTTCGGTAATGAAGCCCATATCAATCCATTGCATGACATCCTTGCTGCCGTGCCAAGCCTGTGCCAACCAGAACACTGTCTGCACATCACGCAGTCCGCCCCGTCCTTCCTTCAGATCCGGCTCCATCAGAAAGGCCGTATCCCCGGCCTTGTTATGGCGCAGCTGCATCGCTTCCAGCTTGGCTTCGACAAAGGCTTTGCGGCGACGGGAAAAGAAGGCATCCACCTTCCCCTCAAGCACTGCATAAACTGCTCCGCTGCCGCACAGCAGCCGTGATTCCAGCGCCGCAGTTGCCGTATTCCAATCATCCCCCATCGCTTCCAGCGTTTCGTCCACCGTGCGTACAGCATGGCCTATCTTCACATTCATGTCCCACAGCGCATAGACAAAACGCTCGATTCGCTCATTAACCTGCGCATCCGCCTCATCTTCCAACAGGAACCACAGATCCCAGTCGGAATGCGGGCATAATTCGCCGCGCCCGAAACCGCCGACGGCCAGCAGATCGACCCGGTCGGAAACATCCGCAGCCAGCTCGGCCCACATCCTGCGCAGCAAACCATCCACTCCGTCGGCCAGCTGGTGCACAAGTACGCTGCCCATTTCCCCTGCTGCGAAAAGCACCTCGTTTTCACGCAACAAACCCTTCAGTTCAGCAGCATAACGAGCAGCCGGAGTATTGGCCTTTTGTTTCACGACACTCGCCTTGTCTACCTTATTCTTGCTCACCGTCACTCCCATCCATCATGCTGACCAGTTCATCCAGCGTATTGAGTGCATCCAGCGGTCGCATGCCGGCCACGTCAAGCTCGCCCAGACGAGCCGCCAATGCGGCAAACAGCCTTTCACGCTCCTGCTTCTCACGCCGCTCAGCCTCTGCAAACAATCCCAGCTGCGGCTTTCCTGATTCGGCCGCAATTTCGGCATCGTGCTCAAGCCGATAAAGATGCTCACGCGCCCTTTTCACCACCTCGCGCGGCAAGCCGGCCAGCTTGGCTACTGCAATGCCGTATGAGCGATCTGCTGCGTTGTCTTCAACACGGTGCAAAAAAACCACATCGCCGCGATGCTCGCGCACCATGACAGAGGCATTAAAACTCTGAGGGTATTCGTCCGGAAGGCCGGTTAACTCATGGTAATGGGTCGCAAACAGCGTAAACACGTCGCGCGATTGCATGAGTTTCTCGGCCACTGCCCAGGCGATGGCAAGACCATCCCAGGTGCTGGTGCCGCGACCAATTTCATCAATAATCACCAAGCAGCGAGGTCCCAGCTGATTGAGAATATGTGCCGTCTCCATCATTTCGACCATGAAGGTGGAGCGCCCCGCAGCCAGCTCATCGCCCGCGCCAATGCGGGTAAAAATACGCTGCAGGACAGGAACGCGTGCACTGTCAGCCGGGACAAAGCAACCAGTATGGGCCAGCCAGACAATCCATGCCACCTGCCGCATATAGGTTGATTTACCGCCCATATTCGGCCCGGTAAGCAACATAAAGCGGCGCCGTTGCATGTGCATCTCGGAATCGTTGGCGACAAAGCTTCCCGGCTCCAGACATTGCTCGACCTGAGCATGCCGCCCGCCCTTGACCTGCAAGGTATGCCCACCATGCACCTCAGGGCGGACATAGCGATGTTCGATAGCAAGCCGAGCAAAACAGGCAAGCACATCCAAGCGCGCTACCGCCGCTGCTGCCGCCTGAATGGGAACAGCTCGAGCGACGATCTCGCGGCGTAAGGTTTCGATCAATTCCCACTCGCGTTGCAGTGCCGATTCCTTCGAACGAAGCACCTCTTCCTCGTGACTGTGCAGTTCGTCGGTAATGTAGCGCTCAGCACCTACCAGCGTCTGCTTGCGCACATAATGGGTCGGCGCCTTATCGGCAAGCGATTTGGGTATCTCGATAAAATAGCCGAACACCTTATTGTATTTGACGCGCAGCTTACTGATGCCAGTCAGCCCCCGCTGCTCAGCCTCAAAAGCATTGAGCCAATCGTCGGCGCCGCGCGCTAGATTGCGCAGACGATCCAACTCCGCATCAAAACCAGCACGGATCACGCCACCATCGCGAGCATGCGCTGGCGGCGGTTCGCTAAGGCCGGCATCCAATCTGGTGGCCAGATCATCCAGACCACCCAAGGCCTGAATCAATTCCACAAACAGCCCACTACGCCCATCGAGTGCCGTAACCAGCACTGGCAGGGCGAGAAGGGAATTCGTCAAGCCGCGGTAATCGCGTGGCGCGGCGCGCTCCAGCGCAAGTCGAGTCAGCATGCGTTCGATGTCGCGAATATCTTTCAGTCCATCGCCAATGGCATGCAGAGCATCCGCATCATCGATCAGGCTCTGCACCGCATCCTGCCGCTCGGCAATAGCCGTGGTATCAGCCAGAGGCCTATCCAGCCAATCGCACAGCATGCGCGCACCCATCGGTGTGGCGCTGCGATCCAAAACGCTGATCATGCCCCCGCGCGGGTCACCCGACAGGCTTTCGTACAATTCCAGATTGCGCCGTGAGCGCGCATCGATACCCAGACAAGCTGCCTGCTGGCGCAGGACCGGCAGTTGTAAATGATCCAATGCCCGCTTCTGTGTCTGTTCCAGATACACCAGTACCGCGCCCACCGCAGCTGCAGCCAGTGCTGCCTCGTGCAAATTCAGTGATGCCATCTCGCCGACACCAAAACAGCGGGCTATGCGCTCCTCCGCCACCTCATAGGTGAAGGACCAATCACCCGGATGATTCACGGGAGGCTTATTGGTCAAATCAGAAAATCCATCCGCTTCGCTTGAGAGCAATAATTCGGACGGTGCAAGCACGGCCATCTCCTCATCCAGCGCTGCACGACCATTCCCTTCGAGCAGACGAAAAGCTCCGCTGGAAAGATCCACCGCAGCCAGCGCCCAATGATCCAGCGTGCCACACAAGGCAACCAGCGGGCGCACGCGTGCCTCGTCAAGCAATTCTGATTCGGTGATGGTGCCCGGGGTCACCACGCGTACCACCTCGCGTCGAACCGGACCCTTGGCTTCTCCCGGCGCTTCCATCTGTTCGCAGATGGCCACGCGCACCCCTGCCGACACCAAACGCGGGAGGTATTGTTCGGCCTGATGCCAGGGAACGCCAGCCATCGGAATGTCCGTACCGTTAGCTTTGCCGCGCTTGGTCAGCGTAATGTCCAGTATCTTCGATGCCTGAACAGCATCGTCGAAGAACATCTCGTAGAAGTCTCCCATGCGGTAAAACAACAGACAATCCGGATACGCCGCTTTGATGCGCAGATACTGCTGCATCATCGGTGTTTGCCCGGGGAAATCGTGCGTGTCGGAATTTTTCTCAGTGGGGAGAGCAGACATGCGCGGAAACTAGCAGGTTAAAAGGCCGTCGATAACCATGCGCAATGAACTCGATGCCAAGCCTGTCTGACATAACCATGCGACTTGGGGTATGCGGGAGGGGTAAAGGGGGAGGAAAGAGCCCGCATGTGTAAACCCCCAAGCCGTGGTCATCAATCAGGGTACTGTTGTACCCTGATACATATTCGTCGTTAAATAGATGGGAAGATTACAAAAACCCTAAGGGGTCGTGCTCTTGGCCATTGCATCAGAACGCAGAGCGCGTGCTACCGGCGCAAAAGAGGTCCGGTGCCAGATACAAGGGCCGTGCTCACGCAAGGCTTCCATATGTTCCCGGGTACCGTAACCCTTGTGTCCGGCAAAGCCGTAGAGCGGGAATTTTGCATGAATCCTGCGCATCAGGCGGTCGCGCACCACCTTGGCCATGATGGATGCCGCAGCAATTTCCTGCACCCGGTCATCTCCGCCGATAATCGCCTCGGCGATAATCGCCAGCTTAGGAACCCGATTGCCATCGACCAGCACCTTGGTCGGCTTAACGCTGAGGGCATCAACACTGCGCCGCATGGAAAGCATCGTGGCATGCAGGATATTCAGGCGATCGATCTCTTCCACGCTGGCCATGGTTACTGCATAGGCCACGGCATGCCTGCGCAAATGGTGATAGAGCTTAAGACGCTTCTTCTCCGCCACTTTCTTGGAATCGCGATACTGCCCGAGATAGGGATCATCCGGCGAAAGAATGACTGCAGCCGTTACCACAGGCCCAGCCAGAGGCCCTCTGCCAACTTCATCCACTCCTGCCAACATCAAGCAAAACCCTCCTGACCTGCTTTAAGGCAGACCACCTATTCCAGCCCTGACTGCCCTAGCTGCGTAACACAGCCCCGAATTGTTTCTCTATCGCCGCGACTACCGCCTTGGATGCTGAGTCCGAATCCTCCTGCGTCAGGGTGCGTTTGGCATCCTGCAAGGCAAAACGGATGCCAAGACTCACCTTGCCATCGGGGACACCCTTGCCGGCATAGCGATCAAAGATGTGTGCCTCGGCAAGCAGATTGCCGGCAGCCTTGCCGACTGTTTTGAGAATCTCCTCGGCAACGACATCGTTATCAAACAGAAAAACCAGATCCCGCTCCACGCCGGGAAATTCAGGCAGTGGCACGAACTTGGCCCGCTTGGCAGCAGGCAAGGCATCAAGATCGACGCTGGCAACGAATACCGGCTTGTCGATGTCGAAACCGGCGGCAATCGAAGCATCCACCCGCCCGACCAGACCCACTTCCGCTCTACCGACCATAATCTTTGCACTCTGACCGGCCTGCAGGCCAGAAATGTCATCGGCCAGAAAGCGCCCGCTCAAACCTTGGGCTGCCAGCCACTCTTCAAGCCCACCTTTAAGATCAAAGAAATCTGCATCGCGAACCTCTCCATGCCACTCATCAGGCTGCATCTCGCCGCTTAGCAGCCATGCAATGACGTTATCCTCGCTATGACCATCGCTGGTTTTGCAATATGTCCGACCTTGCTCAACCAAGGCCACACCGGGCTGCTGCCGGTTCAGATTGTGCCGGGCAATTTTAAGCAGACCCGGCCACAAACTGCGGCGCATCACCGCCATATCCTCAGAAATCGGATTGGCCAACACGATGTCTTTATCGTCCTTGGCAGTAAACAGCCGCTGCTCAGCTGGCGCAATAAAGGCATAACCAACCACCTGCACAAAACCGGTTTCGACGGCGGCATGCACCGCGCGATCCGTCTTCACAGGGGTTGAAACTGCCAGCGGTGGTAATTCGGCGGGAATCGAATCGAAACCGATAATGCGCGCATATTCCTCCGACATATCCTCAGGAATCGAGACATCGTGGCGGAAGGATGGAATGCCGACCTGCAAGGCATCGCCTTCGCGCTGCACAGCAAAGCCCATGCGCGCCAGCACATAATCCACCGATTCGGGAAGCGCCACACCCAGGCGTGTTTCGAGCGCCTGCATGCTGCAAGTCAAAGCACGGCCACCCTGACCGACTGCCGCATCGCCACAGACAGTCATCTCACCCACACGTCCACCAAACAATTCGACAATCATGCGCGTAGCACGCTGCATGGCCTCTTCAACCATGGCCGGATCAATGCCACGTTCAAAACGCATCGATGCCTCCGACACCATGGCCAGCCTGCGCCGCGTCAGGCTTACTCGAGCCGGGCGGAAGAAGGCTGCTTCCAGCATAATATTAGTCGTAGATTCGCTTACACCGCTTGGCTCAGAACCCATGATGCCGGCCAGGGCAATCACGCCAGCCTCATCACTCACCACCAGATCGCCGTCGGCCAGTTTCACCTGACGTCCGTCGAGCGCTGCAAACGACTCGCCATCAGAAGCCGAACGAATACTTACCGCACCGCTCAACGTATCGGCATCAAATGCATGCATCGGCTGGCCCATATCCAGCATGATGTAGTTGAGCACATCGACAATGCCGTTTACCGGCCGCTGCCCGGCTGCAATCAGGCGGGACGCAATCCAGGCCGGCGCGTCACCCACACGCACACCCTCGAGTCGCCGACCGATATACAAAGGGCAATCATCCACTGCTGCGATACTCACAACAGGCGTAGCAACGCCATCGACTGCCGTCACGACTGCACCATCATGGGGAACCAGTGATAAATCTGCATCGGCAGCCAAATCGCGGGCTACACCGCGCACATTCATGCAATCGCCGCGATTGGGCGTGATGGACAGATCGAATACGGCTTCTTCAAGCTCCAGATATTCACCCACTTCGGCGCCAACAGGCGCATCCACGGGCAGAATCAGCAGGCCTGATGCATCGGCAGCCAGTCCGAGTTCGACTTCCGAACAACACATGCCGAAACTGGCTTCACCGCGAATCTTGCCCTTTTTGATGCTCAGGCCACCGGGCAATGTGGTGCCGATGGTAGCCACAGGAACCTTGTCGCCCACCTGCATATTGGATGCACCGCAGACGATATCCAGCGGATCGGCCTCACCGACATCCACCTTGAGAAGATGCAATTTATCTGCATCCGGGTGGGACTGCATGGACTGAATATGCCCAACACGAACGCCCATAACACCACGACGTGGCTGTTCCACTCCCTCGACCTCATGGCCCAGACGCACCAAATCGTCCGCCACTTGAGCAGCATCTGAAGTCAGCGGCACATAATCTTTCAACCAGGAATATGGAATCTTCATGCGCCCATCCTCCGCAGGAAACGAACATCATTCTCAAAAAACAGGCGTAAATCCGGAATGCCGTGCTTGAGCATTACCAGCCGCTCCACGCCAAGACCAAAGGCAAAACCGGAATAGATGTCGGTATCAATATTTACCGAACGCAACACATTGGGATGAATCATGCCGCTACCCAGCACTTCAATCCAACCGCTTCCCTTGCATATGCGACAGCCTTTAGCTGAGCAAAAAACACAACCAATATCCACCTCGGCGGATGGCTCGGTAAATGGGAAATAATGGGGCCTGAGTCGGATCGGCACATCCTTCTCAAAATAGGCCGATAGGAAGTATTGCAACACACCCTTCAAGTGTGCCATCGACACATCACGATCCACCTTGAATACCTCGACCTGATGGAACATCGGTGAATGGGTTACATCGGAATCGCAGCGATACACCCTACCCGGTGCCACCACGGCCAGCGGCGGCTCGTGCCCTTCGGCCACAAAGCGCTGCATAGCACGAATCTGAACAGGCGATGTGTGGGTGCGCAGCAACATCGGTTCATCGTCTTCCGTGTCGCGCAGAAAAAAGGTGTCGTGCATGGCGCGCGCCGGATGCTCAGGCGGAATATTCAGGGCATCAAAATTGTTAAATTCGTTCTCGATTTCAGGCCCTTCGGCTATCTCGAAGCCGAGGTGTTCAAAAATCGCGGCCATCTCATCCAGCCCCTGCTGCACAGGATGCAGTGCGCCGCGAGTCCGGCTTCGCCCGGGAAGGGATACATCAATGCGTTGGGCAGCAATGCGCGCTTCATCGGCCTTCGCCCCGAGCTCGCTGCCGCGTGCCTCGATGACCTGCTCCAATTCACCCTTGATACGATTAACCACCTGGCCGATACGCGGACGATCTTCGGGCGATAAACCGCCCACGCCTTTGAGTACACCGGTGAGCTCGCCTTTCTTGCCAAGATATTTCACCTTCAGGTCCTGCAAGGCATTGCCATCTGCGGCAGCAGCAAAAGCATCCGTGGCCTGCTGTCGAATCGCATCGAGCTGCTTCATCATCGCATCAATTTCGCTCATAATCCCTGACCCCATTTTTCACCACAATCAGACAAAGGCGCAACGTAACAGTTCAACCCGAGCTTCAAAACACTTTGCCTTTTTGCCTTCGTGCTGCAAAAACAAAAAAAGCAGGGCTGCGAACAGCCCTGCCTTCGATTTCATGACACCTGTAACCGGCCGGAACCGGAAAAGTGGCCTTACTGAATCTGTGCGCGAGCTGCTTCTACCAGCTTGCTAAAACCAGCCGCATCGTTCACTGCGATATCAGCCAGAACCTTGCGGTCCAGTTCGATGCCAGCCTTGTTCAGGCCGTGCATGAACACCGAATAGCTCATATCATTCAGACGTGTAGCTGCATTGATACGGGCAATCCACAAAGCACGGAAGTCGCGCTTCTTAACACGACGGTCGCGATAGGCGTACTGGCGTGCCTTGTCCACAGCCTGAGTGGCAATGCGGAAACAGCTCTTGCGGCGGCCGCGGTAACCCTTGGCTGCCTTGATAACTTTTTTGTGCCGGGCATGTGCCGGAACTCGGGAATTAACGCGTGGCATGGTTTATCTCCTGCTTACTTATACGGAACGAGGCGGTTAATAGAACGCACATCAGCAGCGGCGACCATCTCCGTGCCACGAATATTGCGTTTCCGCTTCGCGGATTTCTTGGTCAAAATATGTCTGCCGAAAGCATTGTTGCGTTTCCACTTACCGCTTCCGGTTTTGGAAAAACGCTTGGCAGCGCCGCTGTTTGATTTCATTTTGGGCATAACTAACCTTCTCTCAACTCGTACTTATTTCTTCAACGGTCCGAGGACCATAATCATCTGGCGGCCTTCCATGTTGGGCATGTTCTCAACCTTACCCACATCCTGCATCTGCTCGGCAATGTTCTTCAACTGCTCGGCACCGCGTGAGGCGTACACCATTTCCCTGCCACGGAATCGCATGGTCAATTTGACCTTGTTTCCATCCTCAAGGAACTTGCGCGCTCTGTTCAATTTCACTTCAAGATCATGCTGATCGGTACTGGCGCGCACCTTCACTTCCTTGACCTGCATGACATGCTGATTCTTCTTGGCAAGATTCGCTTTCTTGCTCTGTTCATACTTGAACTTGCCGTAATCCATGATCTTGCATACTGGAGGATCAGCATTTGGTGACATCATCACCAGATCAAACCCACCATCTTCTGCCTTTGCAATCGCATCGTTGAGCAGCAAAACACCAACCTGTTCCCCATCACTGCCAATCACCCGAACCTTTGCTGCCTGGATATCGTGATTGACCGGTAATTCCTTTTTAGCGATAAGAATCTCCTGTCAGCGTCTCATTCAATTTATTCGTACTCCTATAAATCATTCGTACTCAGACTGCATGCGCTGCATTTCAGCAATCCATGCATCCAGCGGCATCGTCCCTAGGTTTTCACCTTTAAGGTTGCGTACTGCCACTGATTTTTCCTCAAGCTCACGATCACCGACCACAAGCATAAACGGCACTCGGTCCAGCGTAAGGGCGCGCACTTTATAGCCCACCTTCTCATTACGCAAGTCCGCATCGACGCGAAATCCAGCTTGATGCATCGCATCACGCACCTCGATGGCGTAGTCCGCCTGCGCATCGGTGATATTGCAAACCACCGCCTGCACTGGCGCCAGCCAGAAGGGGAAACGGCCTTCATGGTGCTCAATCAAAATGCCAATGAAGCGCTCCATCGAACCTAGGATGGCCCGATGCAACATCACAGGCGTCTGACGTGAGGAATCCTCAGCGACATATTCGGCATCCAAGCGACCCGGCATGGAGAAATCCACCTGAATGGTTCCGCACTGCCAAACGCGACCCAGACAGTCTTTCAGTGAGAACTCGATCTTCGGGCCGTAGAAAGCGCCTTCACCCTTATTTTCACCGTATTCGATACCCTTGGATTTGAGTGCCAGATGCAGTGCTGCTTCCGCCTTGTCCCATTGTTCATCCGTACCGACTCGCTTATCCGGACGGTCGGAAAGGAAAATAATGACCTCCTCAAAACCGAAACGCTTGTACACGTCGTAGGTCAGATCGATGAAGTCGCACACCTCATCCTGAATCTGGCCCTCGGTGCAAAAGATATGGGCATCGTCCTGCACAAAATTCCGTAGGCGCATCAAACCATGCAGCGTTCCCGACGGCTCGTTGCGATGACAAGAGCCGAACTCGGCCAACCTGAGCGGCAGATCGCGATAGGAATGCAGATTCTGATTGAACACCTGAATATGGCAGGGGCAGTTCATCGGCTTGATGGCATAGTCACGATTCTCGGTGCTGGTGGTGAACATCTCGTCACGGAATTTGTCCCAGTGACCAGATTTCTCCCACAGCTTACGATCCACGATTTGCGGTGTTTTGATTTCCTTATAACCATTATCGCGCATCACCAAGCGGATTTCATTCTCCACGCTCTGCCACACACTCCATCCTTTCGGATGCCAGAACACCATGCCCGGCGCTTCTTCCTGCAGATGGAATAGCTCCAGCGATTTGGCCAGCTTGCGATGGTCGCGTTTCTCGGCCTCTTCCAGGCGGGTCAAATAGTCCTTCAGATCACCTTTCGATGCCCAGGCGGTGCCATAGATACGATGCAGCTGCTCATTCTCGGAGTTGCCCTCCCAGTAAGCACCTGAGACTTTCATCAATTTAAAATGTTTAAGGATACCCGTGTTCGGCACATGCGGGCCACGACAGAGATCCATCCAGTCGCCCTGACGGTACAGGCTGACGACTTCGCCAGCAGGAATGCGCGCAATCAGCTTCGCCTTGTATTGCTCTCCAATATCCTCGAAATGGGCAATGGCCTTATCCCGATCCCACTCTTCACGGCTGATCGGCAACTTCTGATTAGAAAGCTGGCGCATCTTCTCTTCGATCTTCTTCAGATCTTCAGGCGTAAAAGCGCGCTCATAAGCAAAGTCATAGTAGAAGCCATCTTCAATCACCGGACCGATGGTCACCTGGGTACCTGGGAATACTTCCTGCACTGCCATGGCCATCAGATGTGAGGTGGAGTGGCGAATGATTTCCAACCCCTCTTCGGATTTCTCGGTAATCAGGGCAACTGCATCGCCATCGCTCAGCGGGTGAGATACATCCACCACCTTGTCATTTACAATGGCGGCGATGGTGGCCCGCGCCAGTCCAGGGCCTATATCAGCGGCCAGATCATAGGCGCTTGCGCCATCAGCAAGGGTGCGGCTCGAACCGTCAGGCAATTGAATATTCATGTCTATACAAGTCCTCCAGATTACCAAGCACTGCATCCTATCGCCTGAACAGGACACGCCAAGACCTGTATATGCAAAAAAGAGGCCAGACTGATTCAGTCCGGCCTACAGTTTCTCATCAGATGAAGATGGTAGGCTCGGGCGGTTTCGAACCGCCGACCCCCACCATGTCAAGGTGGTGCTCTACCCCTGAGCTACGAGCCTATATTGGGTATCCCTCTTGCAAGGGCGGCGAACATTATTGCCATGCCCCCCTCCGGTCAAGCTGGCAGTCAGCATTGCCATGGGATACCACATGCAGCTAAAGTAGCCATGCATCACAGGAAGATACAAGCGAAACAAGGCAGGGAGAACGTCCTGAAGGAAAAAATAAGCAAGCCGGAGGCGGGCGATTTCAAGCAGCAGCTTCGCCATTTTCTGCACATGGATGTCGCCGATCTGGCCAGCGTTCCGGGCATCAAACGACTGCTGATTCAGCTCATGCGTTTTATCTATCGCCTTATACGCCGCTTTGTCGCCGATCAATGTATCCAGCGCGCCTCAGCTCTCGCCTATGCCTCTCTGCTAGCCATTGTGCCGCTGGTGGCCCTTGGTATGTCTGTTTTTACCAGCTTCCATGCGTTCGATGCTGCAGCAGACAAGATTCGCGACATGTTGCTCACCAATCTTCTTCCCACCAGCCAGGATGTGGTGCATAGCTATTTCGACGGCATGGCAGAAAAAGCTACAGCCCTGTCTATCTTCGGCATCATCGGCTTGTTGGTAACCTCCACCGCCCTGCTGAACACCGTCGAGGAAGCCTTCAATCATGTCTGGCGCATCACGCGCTCGCGCCCCTTGATGTCCAAGTTTATGGCCTTCTGGGCCACACTGACGCTGGCCCCGATCATGATTGGTGCTTCGATCACCATCACCTCCTATTTCGCCGCACTGCCCCTGCTTCATACGGTCACCGAGGGGGCCGCACTGCTCGATAAGATTCCTTTCGTACTTCCCTGGTTGATGTCGTCTCTGGCGCTGGCCACGCTGTATAGCGTTCTTCCAAACACACGCGTTCCGTTCCGTTTTGCCATCGGTGGCGGACTTGTGGCGGGCGCGCTATTTGAGTTAACCAAGTTCGGCTTTGCCTTTTATGTCACCCATCTGGCCAACTATGAGAGGTTGTATGGTGCGCTGGGGGCGCTTCCGATTTTCCTGATCTGGCTATACCTGGCTTGGGTGGTTGTACTCATCGGTTCTGAAATCGCCTTCTGCTTGCAGCATCCTGAGCAGTCCACGCGGCAGCACTCTGCATACGCCGAGCCAGGCATCCGAAAATTCTTTTCGCATCTGATTCTGCTGCGTGCGGCTCAAGCCATGCAGCGTGGTGAGACTCTGGGAATGGCTGAGTTAACCGCCGAAACGGAGGTGCCGGACAACATTCTACAGGAATGGCTGGATCAATTGTGTGCCTGCGGCCTGATGCATCAAGTGCAAAGTGGTGCCAACGAGAGATGGACCTTGGCGCGTGACCCGGACTCGCTGTTTCTCGCCGACATCCATAAATCACTCGCCGATCAGCCCATGCGCGTACCGGAAGAGTGGAGCGACAGCAGCATCGGCAAAACACTCAGCGGCCTGTATTTCCGGCTGGAGCGCGAACGCAACGTCACACTGGGCGAGGTGTCGATTCGCCAGCTGATGCAGGGTGAAAGAGATAACGGCGGTGTCTGAGACAGCCCAACTTCTAATAGCCGGTTCTGAGCACGATGCCGATATGCTGTATATTTCCGGCTTGTTCGTGCCCGACCCTTTCATCGTCATCGGCATCGATGGCCAGTGGCACGGCCTGCTTTCACCGCTGGAGGTGGACCGGGCGCGCAAAACTTCACGCCTTGACCACGTCCATATCGACACGGCATGGCGGGAAAATGCGGCAACGCTTGGATTTGGCAACGGTCTGGCCAGCATCGCAGCCGCCTTCCTGCGTAACCACGATATTCACGCTGTGCAGGTGCCGGGCTCATTCCCCCTGCAGCATGCCGATCAATTGCGTGGCTGGGGTTTTGAACTTCAGGCAGCAGAGGGAACCTTATTCCCCCAACGTGCCATCAAAAACGAAAGTGAAATTAACCAACTGGCCAAAGCGGAACGTCTGACTCGGCAGGCCATGGCTGCTGCCGAGGCTTTTTTGAGTGAATCAAGCATCGGCGACGATGGGGTTCTTCGTCACAAGGATGTGGCCGGACGCGTAAAATCAGCCCATCTGCGTGCGGTGATTGAAACCTTCCTGATTTCGCGTGGCGCTGTGCCTTCGCACACCATCGTGGCATGCGGCAAAGAAGCCGCCGACCCACATCAGATCGGCAGTGGTTACCTCAAGGCTCATCAACCGATCATTGTCGATATCTTTCCCCGACTTGTGGCCTCCGGCTACTGGGGCGATATGACGCGCACCTTTGTGAAGGGTCGTGCATCAAGCGAGCTGCGTAAGCTCTACCGTACCGTGCGCGAAGGCCAAGACATCGGCCTGTCCATGGTCTGCGACGGCGCCAGCGGCCTGAAGATTCATCAGGCGATTCAGCAGCACTTTGCAAAACAGGGTTTTTTCACCGGCACACGACGCGGCAAACAGGTCGGCTTCTTCCACGGCACCGGCCACGGCGTGGGCCTTGATGTGCATGAGTCCCCACGCATCTCGGTACGCGACGATATTCTGCAGACAGGCCATGTGGTCACCGTTGAGCCGGGCCTGTACTACCCCGGCCTCGGCGGCGTGCGACTGGAGGATCTGGTGGTGGTTCGGGAAGATGGTTGCGACAACCTGACAAGATTTCGCCGCAAACTGGAAATC
>Ga0316190_10001163_pt1 | contig 18886 bp, 20 predicted proteins | sample Eddworburrow2_MG_FD_204929 | JGI IMG/M metagenome (GOLD analysis project Ga0316190, IMG submission 204929) | Coastal sediment microbial communities from Maine, United States - Eddy worm burrow 2 | ecosystem: Environmental > Aquatic > Marine > Coastal > Sediment | place: USA: Maine | collected... | reverse complement strand
AAGGATGTGCGCGGCAACGTCGAGGAGGCGGTGCAGCCAATGAAGGATGCGCTGGCTGAGCTTGATGCAGTTTATGCGGCTTATGCCGAACCTGATGCCGATTTTGATGCCATTGCAGCCAAGCAGGCAAAGCTTGAGGCCTTTATTGAGGCAGGCGACGGCCATAACCTTGATCGCAAGCTTGATGTCGCCGCCGATGCCTTGCGTCTGCCCGACTGGGATGCGGATGTAACCAAGCTCTCCGGTGGTGAACGCCGCCGCGTTGCCCTGTGCCGCCTGCTGCTTTCAAACCCGGACATGCTGCTGCTTGATGAGCCAACCAACCATCTCGATGCCGAATCGGTAGCCTGGCTTGAGCGCTTCCTGCATGACTATCCAGGCACTGTGGTCGCCGTTACCCATGACAGATACTTCCTCGATAATGTAGCCGGCTGGATTCTGGAACTGGATCGCGGTCGCGGTATTCCATGGGAGGGCAATTACTCCTCATGGCTGGAGCAGAAGGAAAAACGACTGGGCGTCGAAGAGAAGCAGGAAACCGCGCGCCAGAAGGCCATGCAACAGGAGCTTGAATGGGTGCGCGCTGGTGCCAAGGGGCGTCATGCTAAATCCAAGGCACGACTCAAGGCATTTGACGATCTGGCCAAGAAGGATGTACAGGAACGCAATGCCACCAAGCAGATTTTTATCCCGGCAGGCGAACGCCTGGGCGATATCGTGGTCAAGGCCGAGGGCGTGAATAAATCCTTCGGTGATCGCATGCTGGTGGAGAATCTCACCTTCAACCTGCCACGTGGCGGTATCGTCGGTATCATCGGTGCCAATGGTGCCGGTAAAACCACCCTGTTCCGCATGCTCACCGACCAGGAGAAGCCAGACAGTGGTGAACTGAACATCGGCGAAACCGTGCAATTCTCCTATGTCGATCAGTCGCGCGATGCGCTGAACGGCGACAACAGCGTGTGGCAGGAAATTTCCGGCGGTTCGGATTCGATTTATCTCGGCAAGATCGAGGTTTCCAGCCGTGCCTACTGCGGCCGTTTTAACTTCAAGGGAGGCGACCAGCAGAAACAGGTCAAGGCACTCTCCGGCGGCGAACGCAACCGCGTGCATCTGGCCAAGATGCTGATGAGCGGCGGTAATGTACTGCTACTCGATGAGCCGACCAATGATCTGGATGTCGAAACCCTGCGCGCGCTGGAAGAAGCGCTGCTCGATTTCGCAGGCTGTACCGTGGTTATTTCGCATGACCGCTGGTTCCTCGACCGTATCGCCACGCATATTCTGGCCTTTGAAGGTGAAGGCCATGTCGAATGGTTTGAAGGTAACTTTGCCGACTACGAGGAAGATAAGAAGAAGCGCCTCGGTGAAGACGCCACCCAGCCGCACCGCATGAAGTACAAGAAGCTGGCGTAATTTACCTTTGGATGAGAATAGGAGTTTGCGATGAATAGTCCTGTAGTTGTGATTGGAATTGGCGAGATCGGATCGGTGTTCGCGCGCGGATTCATGCGTTTGGGTTATCCGATTGTGCCGGTTACTCGTGACATGGATTTGGGCATCGTTGCCAAAGAGGTGCAGGAGCCGGAAGCCGTGATTGTGGCTGTGGCCGAAAAGGACCTGCACGCCACACTGGCCGACCTGCCTGATGTATGGCGTGATCGTGTAGTGCTGTTGCAGAACGAACTCCTGCCACGCGACTGGCAGCAGCATGGTTTGAGCAAGCTGACGGTTATCTCCGTCTGGTTCGAGAAAAAGAAAGGCATGGATTCCAAGGTGGTGATCGCTTCACCGGCCTACGGGGAGCATTCAGCACTGCTGAAGGACGCTTTGGAAAGTCTCGACATCCCGGTGCGAAAGTTGCCCAACGAAACCGAACTGCTGTTCGAGCTGGTGCTCAAAAACCTCTACATCCTGACCACCAACATCGCCGGCCTTGAATCAGGCGGCAATGTGCGTGAATTATGGCTTAATCATAACGATCTGGCATGCGCCGTCGCAGGCGACGTGCTCGACATCCAGGAGCACCTGACCGGCGAGAAGCTGGAACGAACGGCTTTGATAGAAGGCATGCTGGCGGCTTTTGATGGCGACCCCGAACACGGCTGCATGGGCCGTTCGGCCCCCGCACGCCTTGAGCGTGCCCTATCCATCGCCGACGAGGCCGGATTGAAAGTACCGTCCCTACGAAGAATCAATAAAGCAAAAGAAACCTGATGAGCCTCGGCGAGGATGCGGTAATGACAGAGCGCTACATCATCGCCAACCTGAACGTCGGACTGAATGAGAACGACGCAGAAATTCGTGGCAGGCTTGCCAAACGCCTAGGCATAAACGTTGCGGATATTCTTGATTGCATCCGCGTTCGCAAAGGGCTGGATGCACGAAAGAAGCTGGATATTCACTTCGTCTGTTCCTACGAGTTCACCCTATCTGTCCATCTGTCGGACAGGCTGCTTTCCGATCCGGTCATGCAATTGCGGCAAATCGAAGTCTCTCCGCTCGATGCCCCTGCCCTTCCTGTTAAACAGAGCGACGAGCGGCATGCCATCGTGGTCGGTGCAGGCCCGGCTGGACTGTTCGCGGCCCTTGAACTGGCCGAGCGTGGCATGCACGTCACCCTTCTGGAACGCGGCCAACCTGTAGAAAAGAGAATGCGGGATATCGGACGGCTGCGCTCAAGGGGTGAACTGAATCCCGAAAGCAATATCTGCTTCGGCGAGGGTGGTGCAGGCACGTACACCGATGGCAAGTTGTATACGCGCATCAAGTCGCCTCTTGTGCGCAACGTGCTGCACACCTTCGTGCGTTTCGGCGCGGCTCGGGACATTCTGATCGACGCCCACCCGCATCTGGGCACGGACAAACTGGTAAGAATTGTCCGCAACATGCGCGGCCATCTCGAATCTCTGGGCGTGGATTATCGCTTCGGGGCACGCGTGGATGCCCTGATGACAAACGATGACAAGGTTTGTGGCGTACGGGTAGCGGATGCCGACGCCAACGGGAACGAATCTGAAACCGAGATCGACGGAGATTGCGTGATACTGGCCACCGGCCATTCGGCGCGCGACACCTATGAGTATCTGCACAAGCTGGGCATCCATCTGGAGGCCAAGGCCTTCGCCGTCGGCGTACGTGCCGAGCATCCGCAGGCACTGATCGACACCATCCAGTTCGGCGCCAAGGCCGGTCATCCATCTTTGGGTGCCGCTGAATATGCCGCAACGCATCAGGTAAACGATGAATATTTGGACAAGCGTGGCGTATATTCCTTCTGCATGTGTCCCGGCGGGTTGATTGTGCCCTCGCCCACCGAGGAAGGCGGCATGGCGGTAAACGGCATGAGCAACGCCAAACGCTCCGGCGAGTTCGCCAACTCAGGCCTTGTTGTACAGGTCACCCCCGAAGACATCGAACGCCACGGCATCGCTGCCCATCCTTTGTCTGGCGTTCATTTCCAGCGCGAAATCGAGCAGGCAACCTATAAAATGGCCGGAAACCAATACGCCGCCCCCGCCATGCGCCTGACCGATTTTGTGAACCGTAAAGCCAGCGGAACTCTGGCCAACTGCCGTTTCAAACCCGCCGCCATCCCTGCCGATCTATGGGAGCTATTACCGCATTGGATTGCCTCGCCGCTGGCTGAGGGGATTAAGGGTTTCGAGCGCCGCATGCGCGGTTATGTAAGCGATGATGCCAACCTGCTGGCCAGCGAGACCCGCACCAGTAGCCCGGTGCGCATCAGCCGTGACGATTCGATGCAGTCTGTGTCTCTCAAAGGGCTGTATCCGGTCGGTGAAGGCGCAGGCTACGCTGGCGGTATCGTCTCCGCCGCGGTCGACGGCATCAAAGCCGCCGAAAAGATTCTCGCTCACTAACTCAAGAACAGATCCAACTACTGACTGATACTGGCTTGATAACATGGTCGTCTAGCGCATGGTTTTATTTATGTGTTGATTATTATATTATGATTCGATAATGTTTCACGCTGGAACCGAAAAGGGGGGTTCATTTAGCTCCACCTTAATAAGTCTGGAGGATCGTTATGTCACGTGTAGTAATTCTAGGAGCCGGCATCTCAGGCCACACTGCAGCCCGCTACCTGAGCAAGTGGATTGGCAAGAAACACGAGGTCGTTGTGGTTTCCCCCAATGCCAAATGGAACTGGATCCCGTCGAACATCTGGGTCGGCGTGGGTGATATGACCGAGGAGGAAGTGACCTTCGACCTGAAGCAGGTGTACGACAAAGCTGGTATCACTTTTCATCAAGCCAAGGGAATATCCATCCACCCGGAGGGAAATGCAGACAACGAATCCCCCCATGTCACCGTCGAGTTCACCGATGAGGCGCGGGCGGGCCAAGCAGACACCCTCACCTATGATTACCTGATCAACGCCACCGGGCCTAAGCTGAATTTCAACGCTACCGAGGGCCTCGGCCCGGATAATGGCCACACGGTCTCCGTGTGTACCGCCAAACATGCTCTGGAAGCCAACGAGAAACTGCAGGAGCAGATCGAAGCCATGAAGAAGGGCGCAGAGCGCACCTTTGTCATCGGCACGGGCCATGGCATGTGCACCTGCCAGGGCGCAGCATTCGAGTACACCTACAACGTCGATCACGCACTGCGCGAGGCAGGGGTACGCGACAAAGCGCGCATTATCTGGATCAGCAACGAGTACGAACTGGGTGATTTCGGCATGGGCGGCGTACATATCAAACGCGGCGGCTATGTGACCAACGCCAAGACCTTCACCGAATCATTGATGGTGGAGCGTGACATCGAATGGATCACCCGTGCCCATGTCAACAAAATCGAACCGGGCAAGATTCATTATGAACTGCTCGACGGTAGCATGGGCGAACTCGACTTCGACTTCTCGATGCTCATCCCGCCCTTCGCCGGCGTGGGCCTGAAGGCCTTCGATAAAAAAGATGAGGACATCACCGCAAACCTGTTCGCCCCGAACGGCTTCCTGAAGGTGGATGGCGACTACACGCCGCGGCCCTACGAGGAGTGGAGTGCAGAGGACTGGCCGAGGACCTACCAGAACCCGATCTACAAGAATCTGTTTGCCATCGGCATCGCATTCGCCCCGCCACACCCGATCAGCAAGCCGATGAAGAGCACCAACGGCACGCCGATCAGCCCCACCCCGCCGCGCACCGGTATGCCGTCTGCCGCCATGGGCCTCAATGTGGCCAAGAGTATCCGCGACATGCTCAATGGCGCCGAGAGTCCGACCCACCATGCCTCCATGACCGAGATGGGAGCTGCCTGCATGGCCTCCACAGGTTCCCATATCTTCCGCGGAAGTGCTGTCACGATGACCGTCTACCCTGTGGTGCCGGACTTCGTGAAATATCCGGCATACGGCCGCGACTTGTCCCTGACCACCGGCGAAGTCGGCCTGGCCGGGCATTGGATGAAGTACGTTCTGCACTACACCTTCATGTACCAGTCGAAGATGAAGCCCGGCTGGTCATACATGCCGGACTAAACCAACACGAATCGAGGAGAGAGACATGCCAAAAGCAACCAATCGTGAGCCCTATCAGCAGAGCTATTATCCGCCCACGCCGACGGGTTTCACCCGTTATATGCGAAATTCGCTGCCGTGGCAGCTTTTCCGCTTCTTCATGATTAACTTGAAGGTGCTCAAGCTGATGCTAAAATCGCAGCACTGAAGCAAGCCATCATTTGTATTTCATGGATAGGGCTACGGTAAAACGTAGCCCTGTTTTTTTAGCCATAACAATGGATTCGGCTCCACGAAAATGGACATCAATACTGAAAAGTAATTATGCTGCATTCATGAACTCTTCGACGATCATAAAGATCACTGATTTTCTTTCATTTGCGGCACTAACCTTCATGGTCTCTACTGGGATATTTCTTGAATATACCCTGCCGCCAAGGAGTGGTGGCGATGAAGTATGGAATTTAACGCGCCATGATTGGGGCGATATTCATTTTTATGTTTCTGTTGGTTTTCTATTATTGATGACAGTTCATTTGATGACACACGCAAAATTCATCAAAAGTGTCTTGACGGGCAAGGCATCCACGGCAACCAATTATAGAATCGCGGCCGGAATACTGGGGCTTATAGCACTGATTTCTCTAGCGTTTGCACCTGTTGTATCTCCGGTAACTGATGTAGAACGGGGACAACAGAATTACCACCAAGCTCGCTAAATAAGCTATCAGGGCTCTCTTCCCCGTCTTAGATAGTTATTGCATCCTCGACGACGAACTGCACCGCGCCATTGCCGCGATAATCGTCCATCTGCAATTGGCCAACCAGTGACACAACACATCCGGGCTGCAAAGGTTTAGAAAAGCCATTGGCACCGAAGAGGATACAGTCCAGCCAGTTTGTGCCGTCGCTGACCTTAAGACGCGATACCCCGCCCTTCATATCGCGCCGGTCGGTGATATGGATGTTCTCAAGCAGCCATGTGCAGGCCGGATTGCCGCGGCCAATCGGCTCGAAGCGGGCCAGACGTTCGGCAAGACCCGCATGCATCGAATTTAGACCCAGTATACCATCTACCATCAGTTCCAGGTGATCGGCAGCTTCGCTTGCCTGCCCTTCTACAGCTACACCGAACGCGGTAACAAATTCATCCCAAGCGCCCTGTTTGATACCCCCACCACCGGCACCAGCATGACCGCCGAAACCGTCTAGGTATTCACTACACTGATTTAACAGATCGCCAATATGAAAGCCCGGTGTGCCGCGCAGGGAAACGCGAACAGCTCCTTCAGGTGTCACAAAGCCGACTGCTGCGGGTCTGCCGTGCTTGCGCGCCAGCCTGCCGGCAGCTAATCCAACCACCCCGGCATGCCATTCCTTATCCCATGTCGCCAGAACGCTTGAGCCGGCCAGCTTGGCTTCGGCCTGCTTGAATACCTCGGCCTCAACCAGCCGGCGATGTTTGTTTGATGCATCGAGTTCTTCGGCAAGGACTGCTGCCTCATCCTTATCCTGTGTGGAGAGCATGCGCATCGCGGCTTCCCCGTGCTGCATTCTGCCTGCGGCATTGATTCGAGGAGCCAGATAAAAGCCGATGGTTTCAGCACTCACTGCTTTCTTCACGCGGGCTACGTTCATCAGGGCACGCATACCCACCGAGGGGGCGCTGTTTAGCTTTTGAAGACCGTGATAAACCAGAACACGATTCACGCCGACCAGATCCATGACATCGGCCACCGTGGCTACGGCTACGCGGTCAAGCAGGCTGCGCAGATCGAAGTCTGGCCGCGAATCCTTATCCGCCAGCACCTTCCACACAGCCATCAATAGAAAGAAGGCCACGCCGGTGCCACACAGCTTACGGTCTGCGAACCCGCAATCGGCACGCGCCGGATTGAGCAGGGCAAAGGCCGGAGGCAATGTCTCTTCGGGAAGATGGTGATCGGTGACCATCAGGTCCATGCCTGCGTCTCTGGCCGCCGCACAGGCGTCTGTACAGGTTGTTCCCGTATCCACGCTGATACCGACACGGATTCCGCGCTCTACAGCCTCCAGCACGGCTTCAACGCCGATACCATGCCCGTCCGCAGAGCGATGCGGGATAGAGAAGCTGACAGTCGCACCGGCAGCACGCAGCGCCTCGACCAGAATCGCCGTGCCGTTCACCCCGTCGGCATCGAAATCGCCAAACACATGAATCGGCTCAGCCTCAATAATAGCAGTACTCAGACGGGCCGCCGCCTTGTCCATATCCTGCATGCTAAAGGGATCAGGAAGGTCAGACAGGCGCGGTGTGAAAAAGGCATCTGACTCGGTTAATTCCCTGGCTGATAAAAGCCCCTTCCAGGCCATCAGCGGATCATTGGATTCCAGTGAGGCATGCCGCCAGACAAGCTTGCGGCCTCGGAGGGTTCTCAGTTCAGGAAGCATCCAGCATCCTATTTATGCTGGTAAACAACTCAGCCTCTGTAGCAGACGATTTCGCTTGCCAGTCTTTAACAAAGCTCGGCAATAGAGATTTATGCAAACAGACGGCGTGCCCGGCGCCTGCCAAGACCACCGTTTTGGGAAGAACTGCTGACGGCAAGACCTCAGACAGCCGTTCCACCTCGCTGATGATTATCTCCGCTCCATGCTCATGCTCCAACGCCCGCAAAAACGGATTCTGCGTTGCCACGGAGGGTAAATCGGCGGGCAGTTCAGCAGGTAGCGCACTTGCTCCCCATAGCCACAGACCACTGATGTCAGGCTGCCCATCTCGCGTCGGCTGCCCTGTGCTATGCGTAATGCCGTACAGACTCATTTGAATCTCGGCCAACAGGCGCATCAGGCGCCCTCCATCGGGGCCTTCCGGATGACGATTGGGCAACAGGCCGCCGGATATGGCGGCAAACGGTAAAGGCGCTGCATCCAGCGGCGTAATGCAGGCCAGCAACAGCGCTGCACCAACAGCATGCAGACTCATGCCTTCCTCAAGCAATAGGGGATTAAGCAGATCGCACAACCAGGCACTGTCCGCCTCATTCCAGGGAAAATCCCCTTCAGGCATCAGTCGAACCGTATCGCGCCCTAATTGAGCATGGTAAGGAGATGCCACCCAAGCCTGACGCGCCGCAGCAGGAATATCCGCACAGCGAGCAGCAAGCAGCGCAGCCGGGAAGCTATTCACAAGAGCTGCATACCAGCCGAGCGGCGTTTCATCAGCGCAGGAGAACCACTGTCGCCGCCTTCTGACAAGTTGAGCCTGTATATCCATCAGGGATGGATGCAGGCCAATGCCGGCACCATCCATCTTGTGCAGGGCATCGGTTAGCAATAGCAATGTCATGGCCTGGCCCGACAGGGCTGAATCAGGAATCGAGAGCCCTGCGTACGGCATCCTCACTGGCATCGATGGTGATCGGTGTCGGCACGCCCTTCATCGCCGTATCCGGGTCTTTCAGACCGTTGCCGGTCAGTGTACAGACAATGGTTTCGCCCGGCTGAAAATGGCCGGCCTTATTCAACTTAATCACACCGGCAACAGAGGCAGCGGATGCCGGTTCACAGAACACCCCTTCCATGGAAGCGAGCATATCGTAGGCCTGCAAGATCTCTTCATCGGTGACCGCTTCAATCACACCGCCTGATTCGTCGCGTGCGGCTTCCGCTTCTTTCCAGGAAGCCGGCTTGCCGATACGGATAGCCGTGGCGATGGTCTCGGGATTCTCAACCGGCGCACCATTCACGATAGGCGCAGCTCCAGCAGCCTGAAAACCGATCATCTTGGGCAGGCTCTTGCTGATACGCTTGTCGAAATATTCCTTATAGCCCATCCAGTAAGCGGTGATATTACCCGCATTGCCAACCGGAAGCGCATGATAATCAGGCGCAAAACCCAGTTCATCGACAATCTCAAAAGAAGCTGTTTTTTGCCCCTGAATACGATAAGGATTGACTGAATTCACCAAGGAAATCGAACCATCGGCGGAAATCGTGCGCACCAACTCCAGCGCATCATCGAAATTGCCGCGAATCTGAATCACCTTGGCACCATAACGCATACCCTGACTCATTTTTCCGAGTGCAATCTTGCCATCTGGAATCAATACATAGGCCTGCATGCCGCAATTGGCGGCATAGGCAGCCGCCGAGGCTGAGGTGTTGCCAGTGGAGGCACAAATCACCTTGCGCGAACCGGCATTATAAGCCTGCGTCACAGCCATGGTCATGCCTCGATCCTTGAACGAGCCAGTGGGGTTCAAGCCCTCAAACTTGAGGAAGATGTTCAGTTCCGGGTTGATCGCATTGCGCAAATTCATCGACTCATGCAAGGGCGTATGACCCTCATACAGGGTGATGACAGCATCGTCCTTACCTATGGGTAGAAAGGCGCGGTAACGGTTAATGATTCCTTCGTATCTGGGCATGGTTTCCTCTGTATATCCTTATGCGACTGCAGCTTCTTTACGCAGAATCAGCACATCGTCTTCCACGGCGGCAAGGCCGGTAATGCGGCTGATAGCCGCCTGCATGTTTCCTTCGGTCGTCTCGTGGGTCATCATGACAATCGGTACATTGTTACTGGCATGACGTTCTTTCTGAACAAGCGCCTCAAGGCTGATGCGATGATCGGACAGAATCGAGGTCACCGCAGCAATCACACCCGGCTCATCTCTGACCATCAGGCGCAGATAATATTCGCACTGCACATCGGCCATCGGCAACGTCGGTATATCGCGGCGGGAGCTTTCGACAAAGCCCATAGGCGGTGCCAGATGCGCAATACCATCAGGAAATCCGCTGGCGATATCCATAATGTCGGCAACCACTGCAGATGCTGTCGGACGCTCGCCTGCACCACGTCCGAAATACATGGTGTGTTCGACAAAATCGCCGGAAATCTGCACCGCATTGTACGAATCAGACACCTGTGACATCTGTGAATCCAGCGGCACCAGGGTCGGATGTACGCGCATCTCCACCTTTCCAGGGCTGCTATCAAAATGGGGTTTGGCAATGCCAAGCAGCTTGATGCGGTAACCCATCTCGTGCGCCGACTCAATATCGGCGGCCGTGATCCGGCTGATGCCCTCGGTATAGACCTCATCAAACTTGATTCTGGATCCGAAGGCCATGGCTGCAAGAATGGAAAGCTTGTGCGCGGTATCCACACCCTCGACATCAAAGGTCGGATCAGCCTCGGCATAACCGAGCGCCTGCGCTTCCTTCAGCACATCGGCATAATCCGCACCTTCATTCTCCATTTTGGTAAGAATGAAGTTACAGGTGCCGTTGAGAATGCCATACACCGATTCAATCGCATTGGCAGCCAGCCCTTCGCGCAAGGCCTTCATGCATGGAATACCACCACCCACTGCCGCCTCGAAACCAATCTGCAAGCCTTTTTCAGCAGCCAGTGGAAAAAGCTCTTCCCCGTGCTTGGCAATCAGCGCCTTGTTTGCAGTGACCACATGTTTACCGTTCTGCAGAGCAGTAGCTACAAAACTGCGGGCCGGTTCGTAGCCGCCAATCAGTTCGACCACCAGATCGACATCGTCGGCTGCCACCACATCGGCAGCATCGTCACACAAACGCACACCGCTGAAATCCAGTCCGCGGTCACGATCAAGGAATCGATCAGCCGCAGCAACCAGCCGCACCTCTTTTCCCAGACGACGACTGATCAATTCTTTCTGCTCGATCAGAATACGGGCCACGCCGGTACCAATCGTTCCCAGCCCAAGCAGCCCTACTCGTATTTCACTCATATTTAAAACTCCAATTCGTTAAAAAAGCTCTCTACGATCCAGCACCAAGAAACTGCCGCATGCCGCGCAATGCCTGACGCGTGCGATGCTCGTTTTCGATCAAAGCGATGCGCACATACTGATCGCCATAATCACCGAAACCGATACCCGGGGATACGGCAACGCCACCCTGCTCAAGCATTTTTTTACAGAACTCGAGCGAACCCATGGCCTTGAATTCATCGGGAATCTCCGCCCAGATAAACATACTGGCTTTTGGCTTCTCGGCCATCCAGCCCATCTTGTGCAGCCCATCGATCATCACATCGCGACGCGACTGATACATCAGACGAATCTCCTCAACACATTCCTGCGGCCCGTTCAATGCTGCACAGGCGGCGATCTGTAATGGCTGAAAGGTGCCGTAATCGAGATAGGATTTTATTTTGGCGAGAGCTGCGACGATCTCCGCATTACCGACCATGAAACCCATACGCCAACCTGGCATATTATAGGTTTTGGACAGCGAATAGAACTCAACCGCCACATCCTTGGCCCCCGGCACCTGCAAAATCGACGGGCACTTGTAGTCATCGAAGGTGATTTCCGCATAAGCGATATCGGAAATGATAATCAGACCATTCTCACGCGCGAAATCGACCAGCTTGACGTAAAAATCAAGGTCAACAACCTCTGCCGTAGGATTGGACGGAAAATTAACCACCAGAATCTTCGGCTTGGGCCAGGAATCCTTGACCGCTTTCTGCACCTCTTCGAAATAGTCATATCCCGGACCCATCGGTACGTGGCGGATATCAGCCCCGGCAATGATAAAGCCGTAAGGATGAATCGGATAAGCCGGATTCGGCGTCAGAATCAAATCGCCAGGCGAGGTGATGGCAACAGCCAGATGGGCCAGACCTTCCTTGGAACCGATGGTGCTAATCGCCTCGGTTTCCGGATCCAGGTCTACATCGAACTTGCGTTTGTACCAGGCGCAGACAGCACGTCTGAGGCCCGGTATGCCCTTGGACATCGAATAGCGATGGTTACGGCCGTCCTGAGCGGCCTCACACAGCTTATCGACGATATGTTGAGGGGTGGGCTGATCAGGATTTCCCATACCGAGGTCGATAATGTCATGACCGGCATGGCGAAGGTCCATCTTCAGATCATTGACGACGGCGAACACATAGGGGGGAAGACGCTTAATCTTGTCGAATTCACGCATGGATATGTCGATGTCTCCCTGAATGGAGGATTTTGAAAGGTTCGGGGAGTGTAGGCAGGGGACAAAAACCGGTCAAGGAATACACCTGTCTTTCAAGGAATTAACGATCCCCTTCTACCCCATTGTCAGAATCGGACTCTACAACCAACTCGTCTTCGGATTTCTGCCCGGCTCTTGCCAACACCAGACCAATCTCGAAAAGCACAAGAATGGGTAAGGCCAGGAGCACCTGCGAAATAATATCCGGCGGAGTTAAAATCGCTGCTGCGATAAAGGCCCAGACAATCACATAGCGACGCTGACCGGAAAGCCGCTCCGGCGTGGTCAAACCGAGGCGTGTGACCAGCACAAGGATAATCGGAATTTCAAAACTCAGGCCGAAAGCAAACAGCAGCTTCATAAACAGCGATAAATACTCGCGCACCGCAGGCATGGCATGAATCTGGTCGGTAGCAAAACCAAGAAAAAATTGAAAGACAAGGGGAAAAACGATGTAGTAGGCAAAAGCACCCCCGATCACAAACAACAAAACACTGCCTGCCACAGAGAAGGAAAACAGCCGCCTCTCGTGCCGATAAAGACCCGGCGCAATAAAGGCCCACACCTGATAAAAGGTGATGGGAGAAGTAAGAAACAGGCTGCCCAGCAGGGCGATTTTCAGATAGGTGAAAAACACATCCGGCGCACCGAGAAAAATCATCGGTGTTCCGGCAGGTAGTGCTGCAAGCAGCGGCGCAGCCATGAAATTAAACACCGGCGCCGACCAGTTCATCAAGATAGCAACACCCAGCACATAGACTCCGCCGGCAATCATCAAGCGGCGGCGCAACTCCCTCAAATGCGGTAACAGGCCGCCAATCATGTCCGACATCAGTCCGACTTGGGCTTGTCGCCCGGCCTATCCGCAGGTGCTTCGTCCGGTATGTTTACCGATTCCCCGACTTCGCGAGCGGTCAAACTAATACTGTCCAGACCTTGCTCAACCTTTTCCCGTGCATCTTTTAGTGGTTCTGTGATGGCAGCTGTTTCCCTGCTTAGTTCGCTGCGAAATTGATTTATCCAGCCGCGACCACTTCGCACCCAGCGAGCGATCTGACCAAAGAACTCAGGCATACGCTCTGGTCCGACTACCAAAAACAGCAGCAGGCCAATGAGCAGCAACTCAAAAAGCCCGATATCGGGCATGCTAAACCCCTATTCCTTCTTCTCGGGTGCTTCCCCGGCAGGCTTGTCGGCAGGGGTATCATCCTTCATGGTTTTGCGGAAGTTGCTGATCCCCTTGGCTAGACCGGCTCCCAACTGAGGCAGTTTACCGGCCCCAAACAGCAGGATGACAATCAGAAGTATGAGCAACAGCTCCGTGGTTCCAAGTCCAAACATGATGTTCCTCTCCTTACCCTTTCGTCTGTAAGATCTGGCGATGCAGAAGGGCCTTTAAGTGCGGACCCTATCGCAAACAGGTAAAACAAAGCCAGCCGGAGAAGCGGGCTTGCAAGCACGAATAAGAAGCAGGAATGCAATGAAATCAATCGCTTGCATGTGATTGAGCCCTGAACATAGACGCTTATATCCCATTAAAATACTCAAGTATTTGAATTCATTGTATTTTTTTATCTACTCCCTATAATCCAAAAAAATTTTAAGGTGGTCAATCCATGCCTAAATACAAACGTTTCGCCGGAACCTCGGTGAGCGAAAAAATCCTTGATACGATGTTTCTGGTTACCATTGGCCTCGGTTATCTTTTTGCTCTGCTCAATCTTTACTACACCCATCAGGGGCGCGACGGCGAACCTGGCCTGTCGGTTCAGGATGTGGTCATCGCCTATCACGGATCACACAACCAGACACGCCTGGGCGCTGCCATCAACGGCCCGATGGCATCGAACCTTCCCAACGATGCGGCCAAGGAAATCATTCTCGACTGGATCAACACCGGTGCTAAGGAAGAGCCTTTCAATGAGAAGGTCAAGCCGATTCTCGATGACAGTTGCATCATGTGCCATTCAGCCGATAGCGGCATGTCCATCCCTTTCCTGACTGAATACGGAGAAGTCGTCCAGCTCACCAATACCGATACCGGAGCAACGATTCCTGCGCTGGTGCGTGTCTCGCATATTCACCTGTTCGGCATCGCTTTTATCCTGTTTTTTGTCGGTCGCATTTTTCTCTTATGTGAAATGAACGTGACATTGAAACGCACTTATGTCGCCCTGCCGTTTGTCTTTTTGATACTCGATATTTCCTCGTGGTTTATCACCAAGATCATCCCTGACTTCGCATACGTGGTGGTCGCCGCAGGTGGTTTGATCGGTATAACATTTGGCCTGCAAATTCTCATCTGCCTGTATCAGATGTGGCTATACCATCCGAAGTCCCAGCCTATCGAGATGTAGAGGGGCACTAATTAGACCCGCAGGGGAAAGGCTGCACCTGTCACCCTTCCGCTTTTGGTCTACAATCACTCCATCAGTTATGGAGCAAACACCAAAGGAGAACACCATGAAAAAAACATTTGCCATTATGATTGCCGCAGCCTGTCTTGGCCTCGGCTCTCAGGCCGCAATCGCCGGACCTGATGGAGCGAAGATTTTCAAGAAGAAATGTGCCATGTGCCATGCGCTCGACAAGAAGAAAACCGGCCCTTCTGTAAAAGACATGAATAAAGACGCTGCTGTCCTGAAAGCCATGGTCACAGACGGAAAAGGCATGATGCCGGGCTTTGGCAAGAAGAAGAAACTGGACGCTGCAGAAATTGATGCTGTTGTCGCCTATCTGGTCGCCAATCAGTAAATCACCACAACTTTATCGATGCTGATACCCTCATAGCGCAAGCAGCCCTTGCGCTATGAGGTACTCTGGTCAATAGTTAGGTCTGAGATTTCAGAGGAAGGAGAGGATTTATGCAACACAGGTTTCTTATCGGGGCCATGCTTGGCCTGTTAATCTTACCGGCGATGGCTCAGGCATCCGACGAACTTGACGGTAAGGCGCTTTATCAGAAAAACTGTGCAGCCTGTCATGGCACAAATGGAGAACCCACAGCCATGGGCAAGAGCCTCGACCCGTTCCCGGCTCGCAATCACCGCGCTATTGCCAAGTATGTTGGCCGCGATGAACTTCGCCGCATCATCACATACGGTGTTAAGGGAACAGCCATGACACCGCAGAAGTATGCACTGGATCCACTCGAAATCGAGTCGGTCATTGATTACATCAAGAGTTTTGATTACTCACCGAATCTGGCCAACGGCAAAAAGCGTTTCAAAGCTGTTTGCTCGACATGCCATGGCACGGATGGGCGTGCCCAGACCGGTGTAGGCGCCAAGAATCTTGTGTATTCAGAGCTTGATATGGAAGGCATTGTGCACACCATGCGCTATGGCCGCCCCGGCACGCTGATGACCAGCAAGCGCCATCAGTTAAGCAACCCGGACATCGCCGATATTGCAACCTATGTGTATTCAATGCGCTATATGTCCAATCCGGCGCAGGGAAAGAAACTGTACGCCAAAAACTGCGCTTCCTGCCATGCAACACCGGGTGATATCAAACTGATCGGCAATGCTGCTGCAAAACGTAGCATCGCTGACCTGGATGACCGTTTGCTTGACCTGCGTATCCGCCACGGTCGCCATGTCGACAGGGCTGGAGAAAAAGTCACGCATCTTAGCGACGATAATATTCAGGATCTCATCGCCTATATTCGCCACTAAGCGGGCTTAGATAGAATAGAAAAAGGCCGGGGATTCCCCGGCCTTTTTTATTGTCTTTCAGAACTCAAAGCTTTAAAGCGTCTTCAAGCTGCAGCGATTTGCCATTCACCACCTTGGCAGGCGCACACAGCACCCGCAGGAAGCCTTCAGCCGCCTCATCCGGCAAAGGAACCTCCTTGGGGTGCATTCCCCCATAAGCACGCTTAAACAACGCAGTACGCATTTTACCGGGATTGAGTGTTACAAAACGGTAGGGCCTTTCCGGATGCTCGGCATGCCACATGCCAGCCGCATAAGCCAAAGCACGCTTGGCAAGACCATAGCCATGCCAGTTTGGTAAATCCTCGCCAAGCATATCGCAGCTGGTAAATATCACAGTTGCCGCTTCGGCCCGACGAATCAGCGGCAACATCATCTGGGTAAGCATGTTCGGTGCAGTAAGGTGAATATCGAGCATGCCACGAAAGTCGTCCACCTTAACGTATTGCATCGGCGTACAGCGATCCAGCGAACCGGCACAGTGAATGAGCCCGTCGAGATGCGGGATCTGATCCTTCAGGGACAAAAACAATTTTCCGTAAGCCTCGAATTTGAGTAAATCAAAGGGCACGCACAGGCATCGTCCCCCCGCCTCTTCTACCAAGGCCTGGGTAGCAGACAGTTCGTCCGTATCACGCCCCAGGGCAACCATATTGGCATGCTTCTTCCCCAGGGCCACGCACACCGCGCGGCCAAGGCCCGAAGATGCACCGGTAACCATAATGATTGATTCTTTGCTAATTCCTTGTGTCATGAATGATGTCCTTGATGATCCTGAAAGCTCATTTATTTGGCACGGCGTACGACAATCACCCCGGCCAATAGGTCGTGCAGTGCCTGCCGCTTCGCAGTCAGGGCCAGACAGGCAAGGCTTACAAAAGGCAACAAAGCTACGGTGACATAAGTGGTGTTCTGGGTTTTTCCGGTCAAAACGGAGAGCACTACAAACCCCGCAGCCAGCCAGGTCGCCATCATAATGGCGAAACGTATGGTGGCTGCCGCCATGCTCGGAATATCGCCGCTATCGCGCATGACCACCGCCAACCGCCACGGGCGCATTCCCGTCGTCTCGCCGGAACGACTCCAGAAACCGACGAAATAGGCCCAGAAAACTGTCAGTGCGAGCATGCCTTTGATCCATTCGGGCATGATGCCCAGCGACTGTTCAGCCATGGTCACCGGGATGAATATAATAAAGGCCAGTGCGAATATGATGCCGAGGTCATATACGGTGGCAACGGATCGCACCACAAAACCGGCAAGCATGGCTTGCGGCCTGGCAGGAGATACTTTTTCAGCACCTGCTTGGTTTGTTTTTTTTGTTTTTGCCACCAGCCCTCCCGACATCAATGTGCCAAACCCGTTGCCCAGGTTGCCATCTGAGCATATAGGGGAAAAATACCATAAGTACCGAGGATTGCATCGGGCAATGGCGATGCAGCCAGCACAATCCACAGCCATAAGGAAACATTTTCAAACCGGGAGCTTAAAATAGCTTCAACCTTGCTACAGCGCCGGGCAAGACGCGGCAACAGCCATTCGCCGAGCAACATGCCTGGAAGGGGCAGAAGGTGCAGAAATACCATGCACAGATTGAAATACATCAACACCTTGGCCCACCAGTGATGCAAGGGAGGCAGGCCGGCAACAGCCGGATGGGCAAGGCTCCATGCATACAATCCAAAGCCAAGCAGACAAAGCATGAGATGCCCGGCCAGACGGAAAGCAGCAGGAAGGCTTCCGCAACTGATAAAACGCGGCAGGGCGAAGATAACAGCTCTGTGAAACACGATTGCAGCCAGGAAGGGCAACCAGGCAGCTTTCCAGCTTAAGGGATAGAAGGCATGCGGTAGTGTGCGTCCTGAGAAACGGGCCTCGATCATTCCCACCATGCTTAATGAAACAAGCATGGGCAAAGAGTAGAGAATGATTTGCCGTATAACGATTTCAAGCCAGGCTTCCACGAACTCAGGCTCTACTTATTTTTCACCACGGTTTTTAGCCTGACGGTATCGCTTGGTGGCAAAGAAACCCGCCCACCAGCAAAATGCAATAAAAGGAATCATGATCACCAACAGCATCCAGTCCATCTAAATCAACCTCCGACCATGTGTTCATAATAGAGAAAGGCCCGCACAGCGGCGGGCCTTTCGTCATTCAACTACCTGAATGCTCAGGTATCAATGTTTGACGTCTTTCCAAACCTCTTTCTTCAGCAGGTACAGCACGATCGTCAAGAGAATCAGGAAAATCATCACATACTTGCCGATGGCACGACGTTCATTCTGATGTGGATCTCCGATGAAGGTCAGGAAGGCGGAGACGTCATGGGCCTGAGCTTCCAGTTCTGCGGTATCCCCTTCATCATGGTCCAACCAGCCGAGAGGATCCGGCATGGCAATACGATTGCCCGGGAAGACTTCGTTAAAATTCCCGTCCGGAACTTTGCCATCAGGATCGTGAACAAAGCCGGTAAGCAGTGAATAAAGATAATCCGCTCCACCACGCCGGGCATTGACGATCAAGGACAGGTCAGGCGGAACCTTACCGTAGGACACTTCTGCATCTTCAGGAGCCAGCTCGGTAACCATACCCGAGGTCAACGGATTGCTGCCGCGCAACTCATCCACTTCTTCACGGCTCAATCCGATCTCCGGATAATCCATGAGACCTTTGTAAGTGACAT
>Ga0316190_10001158_pt1 | contig 18916 bp, 10 predicted proteins | sample Eddworburrow2_MG_FD_204929 | JGI IMG/M metagenome (GOLD analysis project Ga0316190, IMG submission 204929) | Coastal sediment microbial communities from Maine, United States - Eddy worm burrow 2 | ecosystem: Environmental > Aquatic > Marine > Coastal > Sediment | place: USA: Maine | collected... | reverse complement strand
GCAAAGGGGTTTTGGCTTTTGACATTAAAAACGATACTGCCTTCTGGCTCTCTCACTCTACCCCCAGAATCCCGGCACTGCATGTTCCCGAAAAAGAGCGCTTTTTTTATCCTGAATATGCCGATACATATGCCCAAACCTTTATCTGCATCACGCTCAAAGATGTGAAGACAGCCTGTGATATCGCACAGGTCATGTCCAACCAACATGACCCGCAGGTATTCGGATGCCATCTCCCTGAAGAGGTAAAGAAAGATTCTGCATATGAGGCGCTTTGGAATCTTGCACAGGGCAGCCTCCCTCCAAACTATGGAAAATCTTACTCTGAAAATCACGCCAAAAAAGAGCCTGCCGATATCACCTTCCAATCAAAAGAGGGCAAAGAGTTCCGGCTACTGGCAAAGAGCGGCGCTTGGTTTGATGATTTCTGGATTGATCTGGTAGAGCCAAAGCTTGGGGTTGATCTACGCATTGAAACATGGCGCAGACTGACACCCACAGCCATGCTTCCGGGAGAGGACAGTGATGGTGATGGCACTATCGATTACGGCAAGTATGACTTCACGACAACCTATAAAGGAAGAGAATTTCACCACGAATTCCTGGCAAAAGATGGGAAAGAGGTCGTCGATGAAATAACAAATATTGACCTCAGTGAGCTAAAAGATAGCGATGGAAATTCGCTTACCGGCTATGCCTGGGCCTACACAAAAGATCATGCAAAATGGGGAATCTCTGAAGAGATAGACGATCGCGAAAAACTGGACGATCGCCAAGGAACAAAAAAAGATTGGGTCTGTATTGCAGACATGAATCGAATGACCTCCCAGGAAAAACGCGGTGGCGGCGCCATCTGTTTCCACGAACCCGATCTCTGGAAAGGACTCAACGAAATTGAGAGGGTGTCAGGAAAAATCACATAGTTTTACTACCTATTGCAGTCAGAATTAAAAACCTTCTTTGCTGTTCTGAAACAGGATTGCCACCCAACTGCTCACTTTATAGTTAACGGCTGGCGATGTTAATGGAGAAAACAATGAAAGAACACTTCAAGCAGTTGATGCTCCTCATCATCGTATCAGTGCTCTTATTGGGTCAAAGTAGCATTCTGCTTGCCAAAGACAACGTCTCTGGTGAAGCCCTTGCTTCCTGGACTGGGGGAGCTGATTCCATTAAGCAAAAAATCATCAACTTTGTAGAGCAGGTGACTAATCCACAAAGCAGTGCCTTTGTACCAGAGCCAGACCGCCTTGCCACCTTTGACATGGATGGCACCATTATTTGTGAAAAGCCAAGATCCATGGGGATGGTGCTTGCCATAGAGTTTCTCCAGTCCATCGCAAAGGAGAGTCCAACCTTAAGTCAGGTGCAGCCTTATAAAGCGGCTCTTGATAATGACGGCAAATATCTGGGCCCCAATTTTCTTCAAGTTCTTACCACAGCCTACGTGGGTTATCCGCAAAGCAAATACAGAGAAGCCGCCAGCAATTTTATCAACACCGAACATCATCCACGCTTTCAAGTGCCTTATAGAGACTTGATCTATCAACCCATGAAGGAGCTGCTTGTATACCTTAAATCTAAAAAATTCGATGTTTATATCGTATCAGGTTCCTGGCAGGGGCTTGTAAGGGTGGTAGGGAAAGAGACACTGGGATTTGAATATTCACACCTACTTGGCTCCAAAATAGGCCTTGATTTTCAAGTCGAAAATGGCAAGTCCGTTTTCCTCCGAAAAGGAGAATTACTGGAGCCCGATAATGTGGAAGATGGCAAGCCAGAAAATATTCAGGCGCATATTGGCGTAAAGCCGATCTTGGCTTTTGGCAACTCCAGCGGAGACCAGCAGATGTATGAATACGCCAGCACTAACCGATACAAACATTTGATTTTAAGCCTGGATCATGACGATGAAGAGCGCGAATACAAATACACCAGCACCGTAAAATATAAAGCAAATTGGCTGAAAGTCAGTATGAAGAAAAACTTCAAGGTGGTGTTTAAGGAGTAAAGTCTGAATCAGCAAGCTTTTCTCAAAAACTGCCATACTTAAAAACCATTGCACTAAAGGAGCTAGCGAATGGCCAAAACAAGTATAAAACTCGGCAAGTCAGATCAACTCAAAATTCTGTTTGCCTACCCCAACACCAGCAAAGACCAAGAGACATTAGAGCAGACAATTCTCCACTGGCTTGGTGACACACTGGTGCGGGATGGCCTAAAAAAAGAGATGGCTTCAATTAGCGTTGAAGATGATGAGTACACCCTTGATCTTGACGGCCCATCGGAAGCAGAAAATGCCGCTTATGCAGAGCGATTCCCCAGTATATTGAATATAGGTTGGAAGGCTTGGGAAGGGCCAGTCAAGCAAATCAAAAGCAGAAAGGTCTGGAGCACTGATAATATTGACCGCCCAATGTGGAATCCCAATGGAGTGAAAGTTGATGAAAAAGATGCATGGCATTTCTTTTTGACACTGGGCGTGGGTCTGGTCAACCACCGTACGCTACAGTTTTTCCACTACCCGCCTCTGCGCCTGCTCGATCCTCTGCGAGATTCGATGAAGGATCCCGTGACATTGCGCTGCCGAGAGCTGCTCGAAGCCAATGGTATTAAACCCGAAGAAACACACTTTTATGAGACACGTATCAACTCAACCCCCATTGCTGCTCCAGACGACCAGGGCACCAACAGCTCACCCCCTGCTGACCCAGTATGGGGCGGTTTGATTCCCATTGGCTACTTCCGTACGTTTGAGCGCCAAATGATTCACACCCTGCTCAAGCCTCATGCAAAATCCGGCTACACGATACCTATGACCGCTTATGGAAAAGACCCCCGACAGCGGTTTGGAGGCATGTTTCTAAACCCCGATCAGGCAATGATTATTGAAGTGATTGAGGGGCTGAAGACTCCTGTTCTTGGCTCCAACCATCCCTATCGCTTCTACTACGAGGCTCAAGCCAAAGATGGCAAGGGTGAAGTCGGCTCCGGGAAGATGCTGCCGGGAAGTATGAAGATATGTACGCAGTTGCAGCAGGACGATCTCGCTGTCGTTCGCTGGCAGGTGCAGATGGCGGAAGATCCATCACAGGACCCTTGGGAGGTGATCGCTAATGCACAGGCCTATTGGAAAGCACCTGCCCAACAGGAGATGGTCTGCGCACTTGTCAAACGACACGGTTCTCTGACATACAAAACACCAGAAGGCTACGACTTCTGGTTTGCACTCACTCTTGAAGATGCGCTAAAGGAGTGCAAGTGCTGAGTTTTACCGTTATTTACTCACCATTACTTTAATATGTAAATTTATACAGGAGAAACACATGGCCCTGTTTTCAATTCCATTAGGGACAGAAGGTCGACTAAAAAGCCTCTACTCTTACCCCAATACAAAAGAGAGTAAGAAGACACTAGCCAATACCATTCTTCACTGGTTCAACCAGACCCTCGCCCGTGATGGGCTCACGGCACTGGGGGCATCTGCTGCAATCAAAATCAATAATAATGAATACACATTGGAATTGAATGGCCCGCAAAACCTGGAAGCGACTTTTGAAGAGTATGGAAAACGACTGCCACAGTTTCTACAAGACGGTTGGGAGGCATTGACAACAGTTATCCCTAAACTCAAAGAAGATGGCAGGTGGGATCCTGAAAACACAGGGCAATGGCGATTTTTTCTACCTCACGGACTCGCGATGGTGAACCAACGGTCACTGCAATTTTTTCACTACCCGCCTATTCGGCTCCTGGACACGATGCAAGATTATCTGGACGACCCTGTCCCGGTGCGATGGGCTGAGTTGTTGGAGGCAAACGGCGTAAAAAATGATCGGGAGGCATGGTTGTATGAAACGGTCATCGATGCAACCCCAATCGCTGCACCCGATGATCAGGGCTCTAAAAAATCACCAAAGGGGGATAAACATTGGGGATTGATTCCAATCCAATTTTTTCCTGATTACCAAAAGGCGATGGTGAAGCTGCTGTTAAATGAAAGCCAGGCCCACAGTGGATACACCACCCCCATTGTTGTCTACGGTTCCCACCCCAGAGAGATTTTTCAGGATCTCTATCTGGGAGATCTTAAGCTCGGCATTAATGTAGCAGGAACAGCAGAGATAATTCCAGGCCTAAAGACCCCCGTGCTAGGCGTAAACCATCCCTACCGTTTCTATGCCCAAGCTCAGATTGATAATGACAATCCCAAAACCGGTTATGTTGGCTCAGGGAAAATTGTCCCGAAAAACTGTGAAGGCGTAGTGAAGCTGATGAAGAAAGATCTTGCCGCTGCACGCTGGCAGGTGTTGATGGCAGAAAACCCATCACTCGATCCGCAGACTCTTATTCAAGAGTGTGAAAAATATTGGGAAGCCCCGGAACAAATGGCAGACGTTTGTAAGCTGGTAACGCATGAAGGCTCTCTGCTCTACCCCAACCTTCCTGCACTGGACTTTACCTACAGACTTTCGCTGCATGATGCTGCAGGCGTCTGTAGCCTACACGAGAATAATCCTTGCGCCTCTCTTGTGTAAATAAGAGGTGAGGCACAGGGAAGTGCCGTAAGGCTACGGCTTACCATTTATTTGGAAAAACCATCAACAATACGATCTGCGATATAACTCGAAAGCGTATATACAGTCTCCTGAGGATTGTAACCAATAGAGGTTGGCAGCAGGCTGGCATCCGTCACATAGAGCCCTTTTACATCATGGCTCTCACCATATGGATTGACCACTGAGTTGGCAGGATCAGCGCCCATCCGGCAGGTGCCCTGGGGATGGTAAGAGACATAACGGTAACGGGCGATCTCATTTTTTAATGAGCCCAGCACTTCATCTACCTCTGAAGGATCATTGATCTCAAGCTTGTGCGACGTAGGCATGAAGATCTTTTTAGCACCCGCTGCAAAAAGCACTTTGATAGCCTTTCTCATCCCTTCGATCATAGCCGGGAAATCTTCCGGGTGCATATCGTATTTAACCTTTTTGACTCCATCCTCCCACAGCACCTCACCATGGTTCCGGTCATGGATCAGTGAGATGAAACGCACGTAGTCTTTGCTCTCGAGGATGTAGCCCATAAAGGGTTTTCCTGTGCCCCGCTCCGTATTCAGCGTTGCCTCCACCGGATCCTGAATGCCGTTGAGCAGAATATAACCGCCATCATCAGGCAGCGTGAATTTATCAACATACAGGGAGTGCCAAGCGCCATAAAAGTTTTGGTTCAAACCTGGAAAATGCCCGACCACTGATAGGCTGGGGTGACAGGCAAAATTCTTCCCGACCTGTCCACTGGAGTTGGCTACATTGCTGCGCTGTAGAATAAGGGGCGTCTGTATAGCTCCGGCCGCCAGCACGACAATGGGGGCTTTGATCTCCATATCCGTTTTTTTATCGCCGGAGGTCTGATCGATCACTTCTGCTTTAATGCCGGTCACCTTGCCTTTCTCTTCTGTGACCTGCACAACCCGCGTATCAGAGTAGATAGTCGCACCCTTTGCCACTGCCCAGGGAAGATAGGTGACCAACATCGACTGTTTTCGATCCGGAATACAGCCGGAAAGACAAGCGCCCGTCATAACGCACTGCTTAACGTTGCGCCGTGAAGGCTTCCAGGGGATATCCGCCTTCTCACACCCCTCAGCCAGCTTGTCAGCACAGGGGCTGGATTCCGTCGCTGTTCTGGGTTTGATGGAGAGGTTAGTCTCAACCTCTTCAAAATAGGGGGTCAGCGTCTTTAGAGTCAGGTTGGTCAACCCATACTCTTTGGCCCAAAGTTTTAGATAGTACTCGGGAGTTCGGAAACAGACGGTGGCATTCACCACCGTAGAGCCACCCACACAAGCCCCTTGTAGGATGGTGATATCTTTATTGAGGTTGGTCTGCCCCCCGTGATCCTGATAGAGCTGATCCATACCCACCGCCAGCATCTCAGAGAACTGCTCCGAGGGAACATAGGGACCTGCCTCAAGTACAATCACCTTCTTTCCGGCTGCTGCTAGTTTATAGGCGGCGATAGCCCCTCCAGCACCAGACCCCACCACAACAGCATCCGCAGTCAGAGATAAGCGGCTTTCTTTGATATCTTTGGCCTGGATTACCGGCAAGCCTTTAGATGGCATTTTGGTGGTCATATGCTATTTCACAGTTTATTTACTATTTTTAGGGCAGCTTCAAACAGTCGGCATGGGCGCATTGCCCAGAGATGGGATGTTCGTACGCTTACTAATGGGACCAACGTAACCAAGATGAGGCCAAGTGATAGGATTGGACCAGTAGGCAAGCCCCACCAGTTTTTTCAGCCCCATGACGATGCCCCTTTTTTCCACAGCATCAGCATCGGCCCACTCATCACAGAAGCGCCGCGCCTCCTCCAGTGAGAGCTGGGTAAAATGCTTGCCGCCATAGGCGGCTTTTGGCCCGGCATCAAAGAATGCAATGCCCCCCTTCAATTCTGCCAGGAGATGCGGTTCCATTCCGGCCAGCAGTGCTTTGTCCAGTGTCTGCAGTACAGCAGCCTTTTCCGGGGATGGCAGTTTCGTCCCTTCCACCGGCAATGCGGCTTTTATAAGATGAACAAAAACGTCCTGCTCGGATTGCGTCAAATGTATGATCTTTGCGGGAGCAGGCGCATCTTGGGCATGGGAAGCCGCAAACGCCTCAATAACAGTCAGACTGGATAACCCGGTGTAACCGAGGAGCAACCCGGAGATTTTCAGAAAATTCCGGCGACCATACAGTTTCCCGTTAACGGGTTTATCATTGGAATTGCCCCCACTGCTCATCTCATGCTCCCAATTTCTTTCTAGACCAAACAACCTACCACGCCCACTTACTGCTGCGGCAGCATATAAGGCTATTCTACTACAAAAAACAGTGAATTTAGCCAAGAGTGGCTTATAGCAGCAATCAGATCAAATCTGTTTTATCACCCTATTCATAAGACTCAACGCCACTAATAACGCGGTTGCGCCCAGACCGCTTAGCTTCATAGAGCCGCTTATCAGCTGCCTCAATCAGTATGCGGGGAGGAAAATCTTGCGATGGAATTGCTGTAGCAACCCCTAAGCTGGCAGTGATCTTAAGCAGGGTGCCTGTTTGTTTATTAGGGATTAACAGCGCTTCAATATTTTTTCGAATTTTTTCAGCTAATTTAACAGCGCCTTCAAGACTAGTATCTGATAATACACAGACAAACTCTTCACCCCCATAACGAGCAACAAAATCCGTGGAGCGTTCAAGAGCAGCCTCCATCGTTTTCCCAACTATTCTTAAACAATCATCCCCTACAAGATGTCCGTAGTTATCATTAAATATCTTAAAGTGGTCAATATCCAGGAGAATCAAAGAGAGAGAAGATTTTGTCCGCGCAGCCCGCCACCACTCATGCTCCATAAAAAAGTCAAAGCGACGCCGGTTAGGTATATCAGTTAAGCCATCCATAATAGAGAGATGGCGCAGCTGGTCCCGCTGTAGTTTTAGTTCAAGATGATTCTTAATCCGGGTCAGGACTATCGCAGAGTTAAACGGTTTGGTGATGTAGTCAACAGCACCCAGTTCAAGCCCCTGCTTTTCATCCGTGTCCGTAGACATGGCCGTAATAAAAATAACGGGTATCCCTTTAATATCCGGAGCTTTTTTCAGCCGTTTACATACCTCATAACCATTCATATCAGGCATCTGAACGTCTAAAAGAATGATATCTGGTCTGGGTTCTGAGGCTGCCCTCTCCAGAGCCTGCATGCCATTCTTCGCCACCTTCAGGTTATATGTATCCTTCAACACAGCTACCAGCATATTGATATTGAAACGCTCATCATCCACAATCAATATGGTTGCTTTATCTTTAGCTGCTTTCAATATTATTTCCACTGTTATCTATCACTTCAACAAGCTTCTCCACAGTCTGTTCAGCCGCCTCAAACTCATAGGCCTCCACCTGCTCTTCAAGCAGGGCAAAATTTTCTGGATAATTATTTCCCAAAGCCGTATTAATATCCGGAAGTAGATCCATTGCCAGGGGGTTCATCTCTTTTAGCAGCCTCGATAGCTGTTGAAGAAGAGGGTTCAGAGACGCTCGATTAATCTCCCGTTTTTCCTGATAATCTTCCTGCATCTGATCTAACTCAAGAAAAGCCAACCCCTCCAGCACGATCTTCATCTCATGCTGAAAACGATCAATCAGATCTCCAGGCTCATCACCAGAGTTCAATACCCTATCCAATTCACTCACAAGCTGAAACACTTTCTCAGCGCCTAAATTGCCAATAAATCCCTTCAAGGTGTGAGCCAACATTTGTGCCCCTGCCCTATCACCACTCTCCAGCAATACGCTCATTTTTTCTGCGGAGTCTGCATAATCCTGGCAAAACATCAGCAGGAGTTTACGCAGCAAGCCATAGTCGTTATCCAATACTGATAAAACATTTTCCATATTGATACCCGGCAGTGAAGTCGGGAGCCCGCATCGTTCATCTGAAACTGCCTTAGGCGAAGAGGCCTTATGGGATACGCTCAATTTCAGCTTCAGCCATTTTTCAAGAGTAGTGAATAATCTTTCAGGGTTAATCGGTTTAGCAATGTGGTCATCCATCCCGGCAGTAAAACATCGCTCCTGCTCACTCACCATGGCATGAGCAGTCATGGCAATAATAGGCAGATCTTTAAATCGCTCATCCTTACGGATCTCCCGGGTCGCCTGGTAACCATCCATCTCTGGCATCTGAATATCCATCAGCACCAGGGCAAAATGTGCATCTTTGACTGCTGCAACTGCTTCCAGACCATTATTTGCAATTGTTACAGCCAAGCCCGCGCCCTGGAGAAGCTCTTTGGCCACCAGCTGGTTGATATGATTATCCTCTACCAGCAGCACGCTGGCTCCGGCAAAATTCGAGAGCGCACGTTCCTCTGGTGAAGCACCTGGAACCACAGATTGTTTTTTAGTAAGCACCTTACGCCCCAGTGTTCCCACAAGGGCATCCACCAGGCTGGATGGCCTTACCGGCTTAATCAAAAACTCATCCACTCCAGCCCCTTTGGCCTCATCCTTCACCTCTTCCAAGCCATGGGCTGTCACCATGATGATGGTGGGCATTTTTGTCAGATTGGGATCAGCATGGATACGCCGGGCAGCTTCAACTCCATCCATCCCCGGCATCCTCCAATCCATTAATATAAAATCATAAAGCTGTTTTTTCAGCGTCTGCTCAGCCCTGTGCAGCTCATCAATAGCCGCTTCACCAGAGTCCATTCCCACCGGCTCACAGGACAACTCCTTCAGCATGTCACACAGAATTCTCCGCGCTTCCATGTTGTCATCCACCACCAATACACCTTTCCCTGCAAGATCCACAGCGGGTGCAAGGCTTGTCTGCTGTTCTTGGGAACCTATACCAAACCGGGCTGTAAAGATAAATGTGCTGCCCACTCCCGGTTCACTCTCTACATAAATCTCTCCATTCATCATCTCCACCAGCCGTTTGCTGATGGTCAGCCCCAATCCAGTGCCCCCATATTTCCGGGTGGTGGAGAGATCTGCCTGGGTAAACGACTGAAACAGTTTGGCTTGCTCCTGAACACTTATGCCGATGCCGCTATCACGCACCATAAACCGTAATACCACCTCATCAGCAGAATGGGTGACAGGTTCCACAGAGACGAGAATATCCCCCTTCTCTGTAAACTTTATGGCGTTAGCAACCAGATTGGTCAGTATTTGGCCCAGGCGTGTGGAATCTCCAAGCAGGACCTCAGGAATACTCTTAGGATAGGAGAAAAGCAGCTCAAGCCCCTTCTCGTGGGATTTACTCGCAAGCAGATTGGCAAGACTCTCCAACACATCTTCCAGGCTGAAATCAGTCCACTCCATGGTGAGCTTTCCGGCCTCAATTTTGGAAAAATCGAGAATGTCATCAATAAGACCAAGCAGCGAACCAGCAGCTGAATAGACTTTATCCAGGTAACCTCGCTGTCTTTCTGTGAGCTCACTCTTAAGCGCAAGATAGGTCATGCCAATGATGGCATTCATTGGTGTACGTATCTCATGGCTCATATTGGCCAGAAATTGGCTTTTGGCTTGGGATGAGTCTTCCGCCTGCTGCCTCTCTTTCTCAGCCTTCTCTTTCTTCTTCCGTTCACTGATATCCAGCAGTGATCCATCTATATGGTGAACTCGGCCCATGCTGTCATATGCTGCCTGAGCTGAGATGGAGATCCAGATTTTAGATCCATCTTTGCGGTACAGCTGCACCTCATAATCTGAAACCCGTCCCTTCTCCTCGAGGATTTGTGAAAAGTCTCGGCGGTGTTCAGGATCAGTGGACCATCCTTTATCAAAGTTTTCTATCGAACAAAGGAGCTCATCCAATGACTCATACCCCAACATCCTGACAATTGCAGGATTGGCGTTGAGGATACGACCATCCGGTGAGGACTGAAAAATGCCTTCAACAGCATTCTCATAGAGCGAACGGTATTTTTTCTCCGACTCATTAAGCGAGGTGTAATACCGGGCATTTTCCAAAGAGATGGCTGCCTGTGCCGCAATCATCTTCAGCAATTCAACCCGACCTTCAGTAAAAGTGCCTATGGCCTGGTTATTTTCAAGATAGAGAAGCCCAGTCAGCTCTCCATGGTTCAAAATGGGGATACAGAAGACAGATTTGGGCTCATTTTTCAGTACATATTGGTCCTGTGAGAACAGCGCCTCATTGGAGGCATCATCCAGGATGACCTCTTTATGGGTGCGGGTAACATAATGCAGAATGGAGCGTGGCAGATCCCTGCTCTCATCAACTGAAATACCCGGATACTCCAGTGCGTGATCCGCACCAGCAGCCTGGATCTCAACCACCAATTGATCCACTTTTTTCAGGACAAGAGTCCCTTTTTCTGCACCCGCAATCTCCATGATGATATCCATCATCTTCTCGAGCAGGCTCTCCAGCACAATCTCACCAGAAATAGCATGGGATGCCTTGATCACAGCCGTCAAATCCAGATAATCAACCTCTGGCGCCACCTGCCCTGATACAGCTGCTCCATCCATTGAAAGCCCATGGCGACCTTCTGCTTTCGGCAAAAACTGCGGATAGTTTTTTTCAAGAAGAGCCACCTTCCGCTTTGCACCCCACTCCTGATACCTATCAAAAGCCCTCTTCAGATAGGGCCGGGCAAAATCACCCTTCCCCTTATCCATCCAGTATTTGGCCGCCAACTCATTGGCCAGTGCCTCATCCTGAAGAAATCCATTCTCTCCTGCCATCTCAATTGCCCGATCATAGAGATCCAGCGCAACCTCCATCCTGCCAGTCAATGCTTCCATTTCAGCTGCGACAAGAAGGTATTTGTGTTCAAAGTTTTCTGGACAGGATTGAGCCCACTGCAGCAGCCGCTCCCGGTTCTCAACCAGTTCATCCCAATAAGGCTGTTGCTGCTCCTTTGAAGCCAGCCGGTAACAGGAAGCCAATATCAGCGAAGAGAAAAGTTTCTGAGCCACCACAGAGATGGTGCCACTGGTAAAGGATTGCCTTGTCTCTGCCTTACGGCTCCAATGCAGCGCCTCTATAGGATCGTCATACAGAAAAAACAAAATGGATTTCAGGGTATGCCAAATACCGACTACGGTAGGGCTGGTATCCGGCCCCCAGCCGAGAGCATTGCTGGAATCAATCTCCCCCGCCCTGGAAAGAAACTGCTCATCACCCTCCCCACGCAGGTTCCGTATCACCGCCAGGAAGAGATTCATCATATCAAGCGCTAAACGATTATTGGTTTTAGCCACGAAAGGAAGACGTTGCCCCAACTCTTTTTGTATACCCTCCAGCTTCTTTCCCTGAAAGAAACCATTCATCACATTATTAAAAGCCAGAATATAGCCGGCATAGAGCAGTTCGCCTGACTCCATGCCCGCCCGATAACCATCATCTCCCAGGGACTCAGACTCTTTGATGTGCTTTACCCAGTGGTTCAGGAAAGCTGTTGCAACAAAACAGCTGCGGCAAATATAGGCTTTATGATCCAACTCTTCACAGAGTCGTAAGCCCAACATGCCAAATTCATAACCCTCCTGAAAGGCATCCAACTCATAGACCAAAACATTGCCGTAACTTGTATACCCCTTCCCTGACTCGGGCACATGCCCATACTGGAGAGAGAGATTGGCCATCTTTACAAGGATCCAGGAGTAGAGATCAGTCTTATAAAAATAGGCTGCTGGAGTCATATCATTGAGCAGTTTCATCGCCGCTTTTTTCTCAGGTAGAACCATTGCTGGCGCATCAATCAGGGAGGCGATTTCCCGGTCTCCAAGCAGCTTTTTGGCGCTGGCAAGTTCTGCATGAATAGCTGTTTTAAGATCAACTTCAGGCACCTCAATACCAAGCAGCCCAAGAGCCATGCTTCCAATGGCCATCACCTCCTCATGCTTACCCAGCATGGTGTATTTAACGATCTGTAGATCAAAGATCTCAACTTGCTCAATAGTCGATTTGGCCAGCGTCAGCGAGCGCCCGATAAACAGCTCTGACTGCTCATAATTTCCAGTCAGATACTCAAGCTCAGCCCGCTCCCTGTTCAACCTCAAATGAAACTCACGCCGCGCCTCATCACCCTTGGGACAGATCTCCATCGCTTTTTGCAGGTAGCGCAGAGCAGAGTCATAGGCGGTGGATAGCTTGGCTTTATGGCACGCCATAAAATCCAGCTCAGCCAAATCCCATTGTTCCTGTTCATTTGTAACAAGCTTCAGTCCCTTGTTGAAATGATCAGCCAGTTCAAACACTCGCTCCAGCGGCTTCTCTTTATCAAGGCTGGCCCATAATAGCCGGCCAATTTTCAGATGCATCTCCTGCTTAACCGCATCATCAATTAGGTCATAGGCCGCCTGTTGAACCCGGTCATGGAGAAAGCGGTAATTGCACACAAGAAGCTTGCTCTGCCCACCATCCTGAGAGAGGCAGCTTCGCTCCAATTCCGTCTGAATAAAGCCTTGTCGAATTGCAGGTAGAAGGGCATCGTAGGCATCAGATTTCGAGCACTCAAGAATAGTAGCCAGTGTACCCAGATCAAATCGGTTTCCCACACAAGCAGCCAGTTGCAAAGCACTCTGGGTTACCTCTGGTAGCCGCATCAACTGTGAGATCAATAACTCAACCACATTTTCAGTAATGTCGAGTTTTTCAATTTCCTGAATATCCCATTGCCAAACGTGAGTCACACCCCCATCAGACTCTTCACAGGCATCAAAAGTAATCTGCTTTTCCTGATAGAGTGTCATCAGGAACTGATTCACAAAGAAGGGATTGCCGCCAGTCTTCCTCAATACCAGCTTAGCAAGAGGGTAAACCACACTCCGGTTCTGATGCAGGGTATCAACAAGAAGGCTGGTAATAGGTTCCAGGCCAAGAGGCAGCAGGGTGACTTTTTCAACCTCTCCCTTTTTCTTGCTGATCTTATCAACTGTAAGAGATAAAGAATGATCCAGCCCCACTTCATTATCCCGGAAGGCACCAATCAAAAAGAGATAGCTAGTGCTCTCATCCGTCATCAGAAGTTCAATCAACTTCAAAGTGGCCGTGTCTGCCCACTGAAGATCATCAAGAAATATAACGAGCGGGTGCTCCTGCCGGCAGAAAACCCGAATGAACTTCTGAAAAACTCGAAAAAACCGGTTTTTCGACTCCGCAGGGGGGATCTCATGCGGTTGTGGCTGAGGCCCAACGATAAGCTCCACCTCTGGCAAGACATCAATAATAATCTGTCCATTGGAGCCAAAAGCTTCAAGCAGCAATCTCCGCCACTCTGCAAGTTGCTGTTCAGATCCCGTTAACAGCTGCTGAATCAACCCCTGAAAAGCATAAATTAATGCACTATAGGGAATATTCCATTGAAACTGGTCATACTTGCCGCTGATAAAAAATCCTCGTTGCCTGGCAATGGGTTTATAGACCTCCCGCACCAAACATGTCTTTCCAATGCCGGAGTAGCCCGACAGCAACAACAACTCCCTTCCCCCTCTGCTCACACGCTGAAAAGCAGCAATTAGCGTTTTGGTCTTGTCATCCCGGCCATAGATTTTCTCCGAGATCTGAAAGCGGTCAGAATAGTCATTCTGGGCTATAGGAAATTCAGCGATAGTGCCCGTTGCACGCAGCTGCCGGGCACACTCTTCCAGATCACTCTGAATACCCCAAATGCTTTGGTAGCGGTCTTCTGCATTTTTCGCCAGCAGCTTCTCTATAATCGCCGACAAGGCTTTTGGAATCCCTCCCTTTACCTCATGCAGTGGCGTGGGCCGCTTGGCCAGATGTGCATGCACCAACCCCATTGGATCATCAGAATAAAAAGGGAGCTCTCCAGTAAAAAGCTCATACAGAGTGGCACCCAGGGAGTAGTAGTCGCTCCGATAATCTACCTTGCGATTCATCCTGCCTGTCTGTTCCGGAGAGATATAGGTAAGCCTATCCTTCAGCTCTACAGGATTACGTAAAATTGGGTTTTCATAGGAGAGAACAGTGGAGTCACCAAAGCAGATAAACTTTAGCTGAGCATCATCTCCACGCTCACAAATGATATGGGCAGGTTTAACCTGATTATGAATTACATTTGCTGCATGGATTGCACCTATAGCGCGAACAATCCGTAGCGCAATATCAAGGGACTCCAAAAAAACCAGCTGTTCTGAATTTATTAAACTTTTAAGTGATTGTCCGCCAAAGTCTTCAAGGCACATAACCAAAGTGTCATTCAACCGTGCCAGGTCATAAACCTCAACAACACCATCAACACCCTTCAGGTGCTGGAGAATCTCATACTCCCGGAAATAGCTTGTCTCTTCAGCGACACTCTTCCCTTCGCTCTTTAACAACTTAACAATAACTGGCCTATCATCTTCTATTCTGCGACAGCGGTAGATAGTTGACCTGCTACTCTCTGAAATGAGCTCCAGCTGATCATATCCTGGAATATTGGCCATGCTACTCCCTACTTTTTATAGTTTGATACAGACCGACTTGGTCTCAGTGTAGTGCTCTAAAGCCGCCCGCCCCCACTCCCTACCCCAACCCGACTGTTTATAGCCGCCAAATGGCTGCGTAGCGTCAAAGATATGAAAACAGTTCACCCATACCGTACCCGCCTGAAGTCTGGCGGAAACCTCATGGGCCTTGCTGATATCCCGCGTCCAGACACCCGCAGAGAGTCCATAGATCGAATCATTGGCCTCATTGATCACATCATCGAGAGAATCAAAAGGCATGACTGAAAGCACCGGCCCGAAGATCTCCTCCCGAACCACTCGCATATGGTTATTGGTATTCACCATGACAGTAGGCTCATAGAAAAATCCCTGTTCACCCTTCCGGCAACCACCAATCAGCACCTCTGCCCCTTCACGCTGGCCCAAATTCACATAACCGCTGACACGATCCAGTTGGGCCTGAGAGATAAGTGGCCCCATTTCAGTAGCGGGGTCAATACCCGGCCCCACCTGGAGTTTACTGGAGAGATCTACAATCCCCTCCACAACCGCATCAAAGAGATTGCGGTGAACATAGAGGCGAGACCCAGCACAGCAGATTTCACCCTGATTGGTATAGATAGCCATGGCCGCTCCATTGACGGCTGCCTCCACATCGGCATCCTCAAGCACCAGGTTTGCTGCTTTACCACCCAACTCCAGAGTCAGATTTTTCAGGTTGCCGGTGGCGGAGGTCACGATAGATTTTCCAACCTCGGTAGAACCGGTAAAGGCACACTTATCCACATCAGGGTGGGCAGCAAGAGCAGCCCCTGCAGTCTCACCATAGCCCGGGACAATATTGACCACACCATCGGGAATCCCCGCCTCCTGGATCAACTCACCAAGGCGCAGAGTGGTCAGCGGCGTATCTTCAGCCGGTTTGATAACGCAGGTGCAGCCCGTCGCCAATGCAGGCCCCAGTTTCATCGACAAAAGCAGAAGCGGAAAATTCCAGGGCAGAATCATACCCACTACCCCAACCGGCTCCCTCAGGGTATAGGAGAAATAACGGTCATCCGGGGTATAGGGACAGCCATGGGGCAGAACATCTCCCTCTAACTTGGTGGGAAACCCAGCGTAGTAGTTGTAGGTATCAATGGTGAGGGGAAGGTCGACATAGCGTGAAGCATTGACCGGCTTTCCAGAATCCAGCGTCTCCAGCTCCGCCAGCTCATCAATATTATCTTCCATCAGCTGGGCCAGTTTGCGGACTAGGCGTTCGCGCTGGGCTGGAGGCATCCTTCTCCATGCGGGGTTTTCAAAGGCTGTTCTCGCCGCTTTAACTGCGCGGTTAATATCTTCAGCATCCCCTTCCGCCACTTCAGCCAGTATCTCTCCGGTGGCAGGGTCTAGCGTCTTAAAGCGCTTTCCTGATGATGAATCAACCCATTTGCCATCAACAAACATACTACCTGCACGTTGAAGAAAAGCTTGCACATCTTCCCGGACACTCATCTGTTCATCCGTACCTGCTTCCATAATTATTACCCTCAACTCTTAATGGAGATCATCAAATGTCCGTTACGAAATCATGCATCTTGCAACCTAGGGTAGCTAGCTCCTCAGCGTAGCCAATTAAAAACACCAATATTAGTATAGAAGCATATGGCAAATTAGGACTGAGAGTCTTTGAGTTGACTCAAATATAATGCCCGCCCTAGGGAGTGGAACAGCCTATTGGATCTACAGAAAAAACAACATTTGAGCAGCATGAATACCAACTGTTATTGCTATTTTTAAAATCAAAGCAATCAACGAATTACTGCACAGCTATCGCATTTTGAGCCTTTTCCACATAAACTGCACCGTAATCTGATGACTCAATCACCGGATGGTGAGTACATATTAATTTCAGGCAGCAATGACCATGCGCAATAAAAACCAATATACCCACACCCTTTTTGCCCTACTGTTTGTGGGGTTTGTATTTCCAGCACTTATCAACGCCGGGCCACCAACTTCTGTCCCCTATGTACCCTGGATAGTCTCCTCACCTTTTGAGCCTGAGGCCTGGTCTTATAATGAGTGCAAAAGCTGCCATTATGACTATAGAAACCTGGAACCCTTAAAAACATCAAATCCCAATAGACACCATCTTTTGATTGGCACACCATTAAAGACGATGGAAAATTGGAATACAGAAGGCGAGTGGCCTTATCCTACAGCACCCAACTTCTACACAGATGAAGATGGCATATACGACTGCCTGACCTGCCATATTATTTCTAAAAATGCCTTGGGCCTTACAGATGTAGGTGCAGAAAGGAACTGTTTAAATTGTCATGTGTTGACCACGGTCGCAAACAATGTGCCAGGAAATCGCCATCACGGCACTGAGACTGCAACTACTGGTCAGTGTGTAGTTTGCCATTGCAGAATGCCCGCGCCTCACGTTCAAATAATGCAGGGAGGGCCATACAGCCCATGTGGCATCTACCTGTCAGGCCAACAAAACTAAGGGGCGTTTAAGCCTTTTAAAAAACTCTTCCCCTAACCAGGCGATAGCCAGCTGATTAGGGGAAGAGCCTCTACCCATATCCCAGCCTATTTAGCTGATAGATAACAGGCTATCAATCTCTGTCAAAGCCTCCAAAGCACCTAATGGAATAGAGATAGTCTTTTGAGTGCCATCCGAATCTCTGGGGTTTATACGAATAAGCCTTCCCGGCATTGACTCTGAAGCATACCTGGCAGTTGGCACATCTTTGCCAGCACCAATCTCTATCGTCACAATCCGTGTACCTGCATTTGCTCTTTTCCATTTTTCAAACAATACACTCTGAGCACCTGAACGCTTTGGCAACCAATAGCCATCGCCAAACATCAAAATATTAGGGCGGGCTACTTCTCCACAATGAGCGCAACTTGGCAATTCACCATTGGCAAGCAATCTGCCTCTGTCAATTTCCAAATCCAGCTGTTCCAACGGCCAAATATCATTTACACAACATTCGTTGCACTGCAGGTGATTTATCGAGCCATGACATTCATATACTGAATCTGCAGAAAAACCTAACTTTTGGAAATGGCCATCAACATTTGATGTAAATACAAATGATTCTATCGCTTTACTATCAGACCACTTTCTTAAAATATGAAATCCCTGATGCGGCACTGCAGATTTATAAAGATTAAATCGATGCCCATAGAACCCCCAAGCCCGATGCGGATCATCACTAAACCAAGATGGATTTGCCAAATCCTGAAATGATAAATTCTCACCTCTTAAGAGTGGATACGCCCTCCAAAATCCTTCATTACCTCTAAAATCAGGAAGCCCAGAATCAACACCCATCCCTGCACCTGCTGAAATGAAAATAGCATCTGCTCGCCTAATGGCATCTGCTGCATCTGAAAGAATCTGTTTCATTAAATTATCAGTTTTTCCTGTGGCACTATCCATAATTAAGGGCCGCCTATCCCTGAAATAACAGCGGGATCGCTGTAGTACTCATTGCGTTGATCACGATGTTCTTCATACGCTTCCCGAAAGTCGCATTGCCCGACCGCACAGAAGCCGTCATGCCACCCCCGCTCTTCCCACTCAGTCATAGATTCAGTCGTGGGTGCGACATCCATGAACTGCTCAAGCACAGGTCGAACCAATTCATTGTAGAGTGGATCATGCCAATATTGCATCACGAACGCATTCATAGGAATCGGGGGGTTATACTCCGAGGGAATATTGAAGGGAAGGCCATCGGGTATCCATACCACATCATCAAGTTGTGTGGCCAAATAATAGCGGAACAAATAGTGCTCTGCATCTCGCAGCATTGCATCCCCACCGCTGGTGCTGATCAGGCGGTAATCCTCTCGTGCCAAATCCCATGCCTCAAAATCTGAAGCAGAACGGGCACGGTAGTCGGCAATTAAACATTCGACCATT
>Ga0316190_10001157_pt1 | contig 18916 bp, 15 predicted proteins | sample Eddworburrow2_MG_FD_204929 | JGI IMG/M metagenome (GOLD analysis project Ga0316190, IMG submission 204929) | Coastal sediment microbial communities from Maine, United States - Eddy worm burrow 2 | ecosystem: Environmental > Aquatic > Marine > Coastal > Sediment | place: USA: Maine | collected... | reverse complement strand
ATGCGTCCTTCAATTTTCAAGAAGGTGGCGTTCGACCGGGACCGCGTGCCTATTGGGTAAAGGCAATTCAATCGAATTTCCATCGCGCCTGGACCAGCCCCATCTATGTCTCTGTTGCCCCATGAAGCCCATTTATACGTAATAATGCACTTGGTATCTCAATTTTTTTCATCTGAGTGGTTTCCTAATGTTCTCCACCCCGGCAGGCGATGAACGCAACAGCTCCTTTTGAGAACTGCTCTATCTCTAGCGGCTGATGAAAGATAGGCTGACCACAATATAATGTAAATGAATCCGTCAAGAAGGAAGACCCCTATGTATTTTCAGATTAGTTGTAGGCTGGGGTGATGAAATTCACCTGTAACTTGATGAATATAGACTTCACTTTTTGCACTATTTTTGTTCCGAGAATATGGTTTCAGGTTTCAGGTTTCGAGTGTCAGGAAAGATAGACAAAATCGCATATCCTGAACACTGACACCCGAAACCTGACACCCAAAAAGAGGAATAAAAATAGGATAAACGTTACGGCCCCCCATTATGAGTATTTTCACCATACGAGTCATAGGCCTTCCGTGATCAAGCCAATGGCGGCGGTGGGGGCGGCAACTCTCCCCGCTCCAAAGCCTCCCGGGCGGCCTTTACCGGTATGCCTGCCTCACACGGCACACCTACCTGGCACAATCCGCAACCATATCCCTCGAACTTATAGGTCTTTTTGACGTACTCTCTGGAGCGAACCAGGTGCTGCCGACACTTCTCCTTGTCGTGGCCGTTTTCGGTAATAGCACGGACCGGGCAACGATCAATACATTTGCCACAAGTTCCATCAGCAAAAAAAAGGCAATAGGCCCGGTGGTCGGCATACGGTCGGGGCGTCGGTTCGATGGAGACCTTGGCCACCACCGATCCGACCCGCATGGCTTTGCCCCTTGCAGTGATGAGACCGTCGCACAGACCAAAAGTACCCAGACCGGCTGCGTGGGCGGCATGGCGTTCTGACCAGGAAGAAGTATAGGAAAACCGTTGCGAGTTGACGATGGTCCAGTTGGAAACAAGCATCGGTGCGATGGCAGCATGGCCGGCCTGTGCAAGACTCTCGGCTACGTGCTGACGCAAGGCGACGTTGAAGTTCTCGCCGTAGACCCTGATCCGGGCCCATTCCTCGGCGGGATACTTCTTAGCCCTGCGATTGGCCTTGCGGACCATCTCTCGCTGAGGCAACACCCATGAAATGACGGTCAGTTCTTCAGCGCTTGCTGATGCCTCAGGACAGTGCTGGTTAAAGACCTCCCAGGGCGTCCAATGGAAGGCTCCGACGTATTCCTTGTACTGCTGCCAAATCGGGTCTGCACCGGCAACGAATCCAACCAAAGCACTATCCCAGGCCGCTTCCCCGGTTTCGTTTTCCATGGTATTGTGGGAAGAAGTGTCGATAAAATCACGGATCAAACCTCTAATCCAGTCCCCCGATATGTTGGTGCTGTTATTCATTTAAACCTCCTAACCAAAAATAATTCTTAAAGCAAACCTATAACGATTGTATGAAAATTCACCAAGCCCAACAGCGAACTGCAGAATATCGAATTTCGAATGTCGAAGGGATGAGGAATGGATCCGATTTTTATTTTTCTTAGACAGGATTTACAGGATTGACGAGATTTTTTTCGCCTGCGGCGAGAGGCCCTTCGGCCGAAGGCCGCTCTATCCTGATGATCCTGTTAATCCTGTCCAATTGCTTTTCATAGATAAGAAACCATTCCTCTTTTTTGCCGTACTTCCAACATTCGCTTTTTGATAATCACTGCAAGGCCAAAGTTTCTTTTTCGATTAAACCGGCCATTTTTGGGGCCGATGTCTGGGCTGAACCCTGAACCCTTGAACCTTTTCAAAACACCATTTCAATCAAATGCGGTCCGGGTTCGTCCAACGCAATTTTTAATTCCCCTGCCAGGGATTCACAACTGTCTACCGCCACCGCCGGTACTCCCATCCCTTGGCTGAGCCGCACCCAGTCGATGGCCGGATTGCTCAGATCCGTCAATGCTTGCGCGTACCGACCGGGTGAAATAATTCCGGAGCGGGAAAATTCTATATTCAATATATTATAGCTGCGGTTAGAACAAATCAGGGTGGTAATGTTCAATGATTCCCGGGCCTGCATCCAAAGCGCCTGCAGGGTGTAAAGGGCGCTGCCGTCTGCCTGGAAATTGATGACCGGCCGCCGAGGACAGGCGATGGCCGCACCCACGGCGCAGGGAATGCCGTAACCGATAGCGCCCCCGGGCAACATCAGCAGGGTGTGGGGCGGCAGGCCGGCCCCCAACGGAAAATAAGCAGCCCCGGATGTTATGGATTCGTTGACAATGATGACCTTTTCAGGCTGCAGCGCCGCCAGGATGAGGCAAGCATTTTGAGCCGTCAAGGTGCCTTGAGGCAGCGTCGGACGTTCAACCTGCGAAAAACCCGTGGCCGCAGCGGAGTCGCTACCGGGTGCCCCCAGGGCATCGGCCAGATTTTCCAACGCTTGCTCCAGGCCTTTTCCAGCCGCCTTTATTTGACAAATATCCTGATTATCATTGAGAAGTCTGCTCTCATACCCCTTCCAGCCAAAAAAGGTCACCGGTTCGTTGGCGCCCGCCAGCACGACTGCCTGGTATTGGGATAACAGCTCCAGTGCCTGCCTTGGAAAATAGGGGATGAATTCCGTCGCGGGAATCCCGACTCCCCGTTCTATACGCGCCGGAGCGCGTTCCGATATAAGATCACAACCGGTTTTGACTTTTATTCTGGCGGCAGCCGCCAAACCTCTTTTGCGCAGCGCCCGGCTGCCCAGAATGAGGGCAGTCTTTTGCTCGGTTCGCAGCAACTCTACAGCCCGTTCGATGGACTCATTTTCAACGAATCCATCTAAAGCTTTCGGCCGGTGGATTTCGTCATCAGGGCTCTCAGACCACTGGACATCGCTGGGCACGATTAAGGTTGCGACTTTTCCCGCCGACGCGGCCGAAACGGCATCGGCAGTATCCTGCGATAGATGTTGGGGGGCGGTGCTGGTTCGCTGCCAGCCGGAAACTGATTCTGCGAGCGCAACGATGTCCATACTCAAGGGTGAATCGGCAGACCGGTGCCAGGTTGCGTGTTCGCCGATCACGTTTAAAATCGGTGTCCGGGCCCGGCGGGCATTGTGCAGGTTGGCGATGCCGTTGCCCAGCCCCGGTCCCAAGTGAAGCAAGGTCATGGCCGGTTTGTCCGTCATCCGGCCGTAACCGTCAGCCGCGCCGGTACAGCAGCCTTCAAACAGGCCTAAAATGGGTCGTATCCCCGGGACAGTATCAAAGGCGGTAACCAGCGGCAGTTCAGTGGTGCCCGGATTGGTAAAACAGATTTCCACACCCGTGTTTACAGCCGTCTTTAGAAGAATTTCAGCTCCGGTCATTGGGATACCTTTCTACGGGGTCACTTTAGTTTGCAGCTATTTGCTCCCTTATACCAAATAGACTTGTAGAGAAACTATAAATTTCAAAAAACAAATCACAAATTTCAAACAAATTACAATGAACGAAATTCAAAATCCCTAACAGTTGGTTTTGATCTTATTTGATAGGTTCGTAATAAGTATGAATCTCGATTTCTGTTCATTGTGACACATTGAAATTATAAGCCCTGAAATTTGCTTTTTGTGTTTTTTGTGCTTTTTTGTGGCTATATCTTATTTGCGTTTTGGATATTGAATATTGGAATTTATTTGTAATTTGGTGCTTGAGATTTGATATTTCTCACCACCCAATCACTATAAGTGCATCACCATCTTAGTCTACAATTATCGCCGCATCCACCGCCACTGGAAGGCCATTCCTGACAATCAACGGATTGACGTCGATTTCTTTAATTTGCGGATATGCGAGGCCCAGTTGCCCGATGCGCACCAATATGTCTGCCAGGACATCGCGGTCCACCGCCGCAAAGCCTCGAAACCCATCTAAAAGTTTTTGGGTCTTTAACCGTTTAATTAAAGCGAGGGCCTCGTCCCGGTTAATGGGGGCGACGGCAAAGACACGGTCTACGAAAATTTCGGTAAAAATACCGCCAAATCCGCACATGACGCAGGGTCCGAATTGGGGATCGCGAATCAATCCGGCAATAAGTTCAGGATAACCCTGAACCTGTTTCTGGATTAAGAGGCTGCCCTTACCGGACATTATTTTTTGAAGTTCGAACAGAGTTGATTCGACGTCTTCAACCGCGGAGATATCGGTGCGTACCAACCCCAGTTCCGTTTTGTGAATTTCCCCGGCTAAAAGTCCTTTTAGAACAACCGGAAATCCAAACTCACCGGCGATCTCCTTTGCTTCTCGAACAGACGATATAATTTTCTCTTCAACAACAGGAAAATTACATAGCCTGAGAATCCGTTTCGATCGATACTCATCGAGGGTGCCCCTTGCATCCATCAATAGTTTATTCAAATTTTCCTCAGCACCGGTGGTTTCCGTCAAAGAAATTCCGCTGTCACCATGATCGGGTAGTTTGTTTCGGGAAAGGACGGCTGCCATGCATTCCACCGCCCGGTAAAGCTCTCCAAAAACCGGCAGGCCCAGCTCCTTCGCTTGCACCTGCAGTCCATGGACATCTTTTCGTTTTCCCATGACCCAACCGAATGTCGGTTTAGCGGCTCGCCCGGCCATTTCCATTAGGTTTGACATTTCGGAAAGAGATGTGCTGCCACCGACAAAGCTGTGAATTAGAACTGCGTCCACTTCGGGGTCGTGACAGACGGCCTCAAATGCTTTGATATAAGCTTTCTCGGCGCCGTGAAGCTCAACCGCCGGCCAGAGGTCAACGGGATTGGCGACCGGCATCCAGCCGGGAAAGATCTCTGTCAATGCCTTCGTCGTGCCCGCTGAAAGTTCAGCCACCGCTAAATCATGTTCCTCCATGAAATCGGAAGAGACAATCCCGGCGGCGCCGCTCATCGTCAAAACCGCAATCCGGCGATTGTCATTTAATGCAACTTCCGGATAGTCGGCCAGGGTTCGACACAGATCCATCATTTGTTTGAAATCGTGAGCCTCCACCACCCCGACCTGGGCCAATGCGCCACTGATCAGCGCTCCATCCCCGGCCAGACTGGCGGTATGACTCAGGGCCGCCTCAGCACCTTTCTGACTCTTGCCACCTCTAAGTACCACGATGGGTTTTTCAGCACGTCGACAAAGCCCCACAAATCGCCGTCCGTTGGGTATGGATTCAAGGTAAAGACCAATGACACCCGTATCGGCGTCGTCAATTAAATACTCCAAGATGTCACATTCGTCCACATCTGCTTTGTTTCCGATCGAGCAGGCCTTGCTGATACCCATGATACCATGGGTCATGATATCGATTAAAAATCCGGCGGAAAGCATGCCGCTTTGGACCACCAGGGACACATTACCGGGATCCAGGCCTGTTTCCCAGACAGCAGGGAACATGAAAGAAAAAACCAGACCTTCAACCGCATCCACCAAACCCATACAATTCGGTCCCCAGACGCGAATCCCGGTTTCTTTGTGGATCGCGATAATACTTTCCTGAAGTTGTTTGCCTTGCTCACCGCTTTCGGCAAAACCACCGGATTCGATCATTGCACCCCGAATTCCACGTTGGGCGCATTCTTGCAGCACCGCCGGGACGAATGCCGCCGGCACAAAAATGATGGCCAAATCCACCGGATCCGGCACCTGTAAAACGGAGGAGTAGCATTTTTTGCCGTTTATATCTGAATAGCGAGGGTTCACAGGGTAGACATCACCATTAAAGCTTTTCATCACATTGTTTAGTATGACGTGGCCGCCTTTCGTGGAATTGGCCGAGGCACCTATGATGGCAATGCCTTTCGGTTTGAAGAAGAATTCCATAAATTTAAACATCCCCTCAATTGTGTCTAAAGGTTCAGGGTTCAACGTTCAGAAATTTAAGGTTATGGGTTCTCTAATTATATCCACAGCCGGTCGCGAAGGGGTGCAAGGCACAAGGCTCAAGGCAAAAGGAAAAGATTCACTTTCAATCAATAGACCGCATTTTATGGCTAATGTTCGACTCAGTTATCCGCGGTTCATCTCAAAGTCTAATCTATCGCCTCAGAAACCCTGAACCTTTGAACCCAGAACGGTTTTCCACATTTATTCAAACCCAGAAAAATCCGGTTTGCGGTTTTCGAAAAAGGCGGATAAAGCCTCCGCACATTCGGCGGAACCGAGCCGTTCGGAAAATAACGTCAACTCTTCCGCCATGGTGTCCGCAATATCCTCGACGATGGGTCTTTTCAACAGGGCTTTTGTCAATTGGACCGAAGCCGGCGGCTGATGCGCCAATTTTTGGGCCTGGATATAGGCTTTGTCGATAAGCTCGGAATCCGAATAGACGGCATTCACCAGTCCGATCTCACGCGCTTTGGCCGCTGAAAAGAGCTCACCCAGCAGCAACAGCTCGGATGCTTGGGGAAGCCCGATCAGCCTGGGCAACAAAAAACTGGAGGCCGCCTCCGGGCAAAGTCCGAGGTTTACAAAAGGCAATTGGAACTGTGCGCTCTCGCCGGCATATATTAGATCGAAGTGAAGTAACATGGTAGTACCGACGCCGACGGCAACGCCGCCGACGGCTGCCACGATGGGTTTTTTGGCCCGGCGGATGGCATCCAGAAAAGAATTTGCCTGCCTGAGCTCGCCATCCGGCCCATAATCTTTAAAATCCTGCAAATCGTTGCCGGCGGTAAAACAATCCGCCGTGCCCTGCAGAAAAACTACCCGGATGTCGCCGTCTTCATCCGCTTGGATAATGGCATCCGCCATGGCGGCATACATGGCGATCGTAAGCGCGTTTTTCTTCTGAGGCCGATTGATTTTAATACGAAGAATATGTTCCTGCCTCTCCGTCAGGATATCGGTAAAAGCGTCTATTTCTCTTGTCAATTCTATACCCCCTCATGGTTTTTTTTTCACCGCGGAGACGCAAAGTTCGCTGAGAAAGTAAAAAGATTACTTTGCGCGCTTTGCGCCTTTTTGCGGCCATATCTTTATTGGAGAAATGATCTTCCTCTGATGCTTGCACTCATTATTTGATTGAGTAAGAAGTGCTCAATGAGTAATTTGTTGATAAAGATTATTTTGCCATCCAAAATCCGCATTCTGTAATCTGTCTTCCGTTTTTATCTCTACGCGCCCTGCCCCATGATCTATGCTCTTTCTTTCCGCATTCCGCATTCCCACTTCCGCATTCCAATCCTTCCCACTTCCACATTCAGTTTTCTGTCATCTGTCCTCTGTCTTCTGTCCTCTGTCTTCTGCCTTCTGATTTCTGTCTTCTGATTTCTGTCTTCCGTCTTTACCTCTATGCACCCTGCCCCATGCTCTATGCCATTTCGTTCCACATTTCAAATTCTGACTTCAGCTTTCTGTTATCCGTCCTCTGACCTCTGTCTTCCGCCCTCTGACCTCTGTCTTCCGCCCTCTGACCTCTGTATTCTGTCTTCCGACATCTGTCTTCTGTCTTTGCCTCTATGCCCTATGCGATTTTTTCCGCCTTCCGAATTCCGACTTCCGAATTCAGTTTTCTGTCATCCGTCTTCCGTCCTCTGTCATCTGTCATTATCTCTATGCACCCTGCCCCATGATCTATGCTCTTTCATTCGGTATTCTGAAATCTATTATCTGACATCTGTCCTCTGTCTTCCGTCATCTGTCCTCTGACCTCTGTCTTCTGCCCTCTGCATATCAAAACGCCCCTTCCGGCATTTCAACAACCTCCCGGCCCTCTCGCAACGCGGTATCCGCGGTCGCCAGGGTATGCGGCAGGGTCACATCTGTAAAATAGGTTGCATGCATAATTTTACCGGTATAAAAATCATTCTTTCTGCCATTTTCGATGGCATAGGCCGCAATGACGGCCATATCCAGCAAACGCCAGACCATGGTGACTTTGCCAAAGGCGGTCAGGGCCGGATATGCATGGGATGCCCATTGCAGGGGATCGGAGTTCACCTGGTCCTTCATCTTCTCCGCGACCTCTGTTAATCGATCAAATGCTTTGGCAAGTGCCGTAACCTGTCTTCCCAGCTGCGGGTGTTCCCGGTGTTGCCGGCAGAACTTTTCAATTTCTTTTTTATAGGCCGAAAATGGAGCCCCGCCGTTGATACGCATTTTTCTGCCCATCAAGTCCATGGACTGAATCCCGTTGGTCCCCTCGTACAGGGACATGATCTTGGCGTCCCGCAGGTATTGCTCGAGGGGATATTCCTTGCAATACCCGTATCCGCCCAGACATTGGATCGCTGTTTCACACACCCTGAACCCCATGTCCGAGCAATAAGCTTTGATGATCGGTGTCATGAAATCAAGCAGATCGGCATAGTGCTGCTTGTGCTCCCCCTGGGGAAGTTCCAGGGCGTGATCCTGCCAGAAAGCGCCGGTATATATCATCGACCGCATACCTTCCACCATGGCCTTCATCCATAGCAGCATGCGGCGAACATCCGGATGATCGACAATCGGCACGTCTCCTGATTTCCGTCCGGCGATGTCCCGCCCCTGCACCCGGGTTTTAACATATTCAAGGGCATTTTGATAGGCGCTACTGGCCAACGTCATACCGCTGACCCCCGTGTTTATCCTGGCGGCGTTCATCATCTGAAACATATGTGCCAGACCCATGTTGGCCTCACCACACAGATACCCGGTGCAATCGTCGCTGTTGCCGAAATTAAGGATACATGTGGGCGATGAATGCAATCCGAGTTTTTCCTCCAGACCGCCGCAGTGAACATCATTGGACCCTTCAATGGATCCGCCCGGATTCACCCTCATTTTGGGCACCACGAAAAGCGAAATCCCTTTGACGCCCCCAGGCGCACCATCGATGCGGGCGATGACCAGATGAATAATATTTTCCGTCAGATCATGATCCCCCCAGGAAATGAAAATCTTGGTGCCCTTAATTTTATAGTGATCGCCTTGCGCATAAGCGGTCGTTTGAAGTCCTGACAGGTTGGAGCCGGCGTCCGGTTCCGTTAGGCACATCGTCCCGGCCCAGGTACCGTCGAACATTTTGGACACATAGCGCTCCTTGAGTTCCCGGGAACCAAAAGTTTCAATCAGATGGGCCGCCCCGTGGGTAAGGCTCGGCGCCATATTAAATGCCTGGCAGGCACCATACATCATGTCATTGATCACAATGCGCATCATATGAGGAAACCCCTGCCCGCCGTATTCCGGGTCCCGGGCGGCGGCAATCCAGCCGTCACGACCGTACTGTCTAAATACTTCGCGGAATTCCGGCGGACAGGAAACTTTTCCATTTTCATATTTAAGGCCGTGTTTTTCACCAATTTCCTGCAAAGGTTCCACCACACCCCTGGCAAAGTTAATGGCTTCGGAGACCAACATGTCGAAGATTTTTTCACTGAGTCCTTTGTAGCGATCCAGCGTCACTAAGGCACCATATTGGAGCTGCTCTTTTAAAATGAAAAAAATATCTTTCTGATTGACTTTGAAATGTCCCATTTTTTCTGCGGATTCTTTTTTTTACCTTGGTGTCTTAAAGGCTGAACTTTTACAAGTACCTAAATTGATGGGTTCAAGGTTCAGCCCGCCCTGGTGCGACTAATAAGATCATATCGCGGCCAGTGTCAGGTTCCCAAAAATGAGTCTAAATAATTGAGCAGCGTAAAGTCAGGTCTGGGCCAGGGGGTTCAAAGGTTACAACTGATTGACACTGTTCACAATTTTAATCGAAATCAGAAATATTTGCCATTCGCTAATCGGAAATTACTCAAGTCGACCTATACTGTCAATATGGTTTTTTGAAGATTAGAACGTCGAATTAATCACGGTCAATACTTCAACAGCGTCTTGTAGTAAAAAAAATATGACCCTAACGTTGCAAAAGTCGGAGGGCTTCAGAGCCCCCGGCGATGGGATCCCCACTTCGTTACGACAAGGCGTATAACGCCATGCTGGCCGTCTACAAAGAAACCCGGGACCCGAAATTTTATCCCCCCATGTTGCTGCAGCGCAAGGTTAAATTGGGACAGTTGGGCCGTAAAACGGGTATCGGTTGGTATCGATATGATGAAAATGGGATAAAATTAGGGCCTGCATAGCGAAAAGAAAGGGTTTTTTTGCGTTGACAACCTCAAAACCGTAGTATTTTTAAAAGATGACGAATTGAACATCAAATTTAACCATAGTTTGCTGATACTTATTTTATAAATTTAAATAATATCAATATATTATAAATTTAAAATTGTCCATGTGTTCACCTCCTGAAATTAATGTGTCCAAGAGAAAAAAAAGACGTTTTGCTGCACCTCATTTATTTACCAATTTGACGTGTATAAGCAGACCAATTATATTTTGATAATGATTTCATTTACATAAATATTAACATTCGGAATTATGCGTCAAATTTGACGTAATTTTGTTTACTGTATACCGTCATTTTTGACGTCTACTACTAGTTCGCCCTACTAACAGAATTAAAGGATTTATATAATGGACTACGATGAAGAAAAAGTTGATGAATTCACCTTGGCCCTTTTATATTTGGTCGTCCATGATCGGCGAGAAGGGTTTGGGGCAAGAGCCTGGAAGGGTTTTTATTGGGACACAATGAACCGCCTTCATGAAAAGGGCCTTATCACCGATCCTGTCGGTAAAGCGAAGTCTGTGGGAATGACAGAGGAAGGCTTTAAAAAGTCAGAAAGTCTATTTCGAAAATTTTTTATGGGTCATTAAATCGCCTTCGGCGAACAAGCCATTGGAGCAGACGGCTTGAAGATAGGGGTTTTGCGTAAAGGCCGTGCAAACTTGGTATGAATTTGGGCCGCTGCTCACCGGCGGCGTTCTGTCCTGTAGAAAAATCCTCTTGACCTCTTGACTCAAATATGTTGCACGTGTATTATACGTGTAAAATCTTAGGAGGTGTGCGTGATGCAAAAAAAACTTACAGTGACCATAGACGAGGAGGTCTATGACGGTTTACGAGCCGTCATTGGTCCACGAAAAATCAGTCGTTTTATCGAAGAGTTAGTTCGCCCACATGTTGTCAAGAAAAATATGTATGCTGCCTATAAAAAGATGGCTGCTGACGAAGTCAGGGAATCCGAAGCCCTTGAGTGGGCCGAAGGCACATTTGGAGATGTAAATAATGAAGAGAGGTGAAGTGTGGTGGATCAATTTTGATCCCTCCGTCGGTGGTGAAATCCGCAAGCAGCGACCGGCTGTCATTGTAAGCAATGATGCTGCCAATCAGTTCCTTAATAGAGTCCAAGTCTTGCCCCTAACGAGTAGTGTTAGTAAACTCTACCCTAGCGAATCATACGTAACATTTCGTGGGAAAAAGGCAAAGGCTATGGCCGATCAGCTTACTACGGTAAGCAAAAAGCGGCTAATCAATCAAGCAGGATCGATGTCCTCCACTGAGATGGAAGGTATTGGCCAGGCTATAACGGTCCAACTGGATCTTTAAGGCAGAACAAAAGCTTTGAGTCAGTCGCCTAAAACCATGCGGTTTTGGAAAGAAGTAAATTATAGATCTTTCTTTCAATATGCGGCAGCTGTTCAGTATTAGTCGTCGCTGCTCAAGCTTGTTGGTTCGGCAGATGAAACATCATGATTTCGAATATATTATTTGATTTGGATGGTACTCTTACAGATCCAAAGGATGGTATAACTCGTTGCATCCAATTTGCTCTTGAGCAACTTGGTGTGGCATCACCTGGAGTTGATCAACTCGAATGGTGTATTGGTCCGCCTCTTAGAGGATCTTTTTCTCGACTCTTGAATTCAAAGGATGGCCCCCTACTCGATCAGGCCCTATTCAATTATCGGAAACGATTCTCTGAAACCGGAATGTTCGAAAACGTAATTTACCCCGGGGTTATTCCATCTCTTCGAAGAATAAAAGCAGCAGGGATTCGTGTCTTTTTGGCAACATCGAAGCCCAAAGTGTTCGCAAAACCAATTCTTTCCCACTTCAACCTCACGCCATTTTTCAATGCTGTTTATGGAAGTGAACTTAATGGACACCTATCGGATAAAGGTGAACTTGTAGCGTATATTCTTGATAGTGAAAACCTTGATCCAAAAGTCACTCTAATTGTCGGCGACCGATCTTACGATATCGTTGGCGGAAAAAAGAATAAGATACTGACTGCAGCGGTGAGCTACGGTTATGGTACCCGAAAGGAACTTACCTCGTCGAAACCGGATTTTATCTTCGACACTATTTGTGATTTGGCAACATTCATTGAATTATATCTTTTCAGGTTTCCGATCGAATACTAAACAGGCAGTTGGGCAGGAGATTGTTACCGGAATTGACGAATGATCCAACTCTGAAATGCTCTGGCCAATAAAAACAGATCGTGATATAAAGCACTTTCGATATCCTCTTAATTCCACCCAACATCCTATTGAAAACGTACCTAAAAGATATAAACCACAATGAAATTGTCATTCAAAACGACTTATTTTTTTCTGACATTTACGATGACGATTATCCTAATTGGGGGAGCAACCGGCGGAATGAATGCAGCCAAACTCAATCTTCCCAAAACTGTTGGAGTATGGACCCGGCCTGATTCGATACGATTAATTAATTCCAAGAATATTTTTGAATACATGAACGGAGCGGGTGAACTCTATCTGGGCTATCGCTTCCATCATCTCGAGGTATTCGATTATGCGTCTGACAGCCAAGACAGCATCCTGGTGGAATTGTATTTTATGGAAACCACCGGCGATGCCTTCGGCTTGCTTTCCTTGGACTGGGGCGGTGAACCTGTATCCCTCGACGGTTCCTCTGCATCGACATCAAACAAATTATTTACGTCACCCACCCGGGCTCTCTACGGTGGCGGTCTGTTACGATTGTGGTCGGATCATGTTTATGCTCGGGTGATGGCCGAACGTGAGACGCCGGCATCGAAAGAAGCTGTGCTTGCTCTTGGCAGGGCCATTGCTGCAGGCGCCAAAAATCCTCCTGAGCCTCAATTGATAAAAATCCTACCCCTTAAGATCGGTTCTGCTTGGAATATGCGAATAGACAGATTGAGCTTTTTTCGCTCCCATTTGGTGTTGAATTCAATTTATTATCTCAGTCATGAAAATATTCTCGATCTCGATCTCTCGGCCGAAGCAGTCATTGCGCCATATGAACATATTTCTAACGCGGGGGACCCAAAACGCAGCCAGTTTCTGCTTGTTCAATATGAGAATCTTGACCGCGCCCGCAAAGCCCTGAATCATTTTCATGATGCCTATCTGCCGGAGTACAAGAAAAATATCACGGCAGACTCAGCCGCTAAAAGCTCGAGTCTTTTTAAATTAGAGGACGGCTGGCTGGCATATAAACTGCTCGGTAAATATATTTTTATCGTGTTTGAATGTCCTGATCAGGAATCTGCCGGGGCAATCATTCAGAAAAATGAATCTAATTTACTGAAGAAGGAGGGAAATCATGAAAGATAAAAAGCGGGTAATAACTAGAAGAGATTTTATGCGTGGAACAATTGGCGTAACCCTCGGTGCTTCTATTTTAGGTGTTAAGTGGCCCACGGGAGAAGCAAAGGCAGCTGTTTCAAGTTTAGTGACAATCGTACGCGATAAAAATGCCATGGATTCCTCAAAAAATGTGAACAGCACCATCCTGGAGAAAATGCTCGAGCAGACATTGATCAAGGTTACCGGTCGGAAGAATCCAAAGGATGCATGGTTAAGCCTTGTAAAACCGAATGAGGTGATCGGCCTGGTGCCGACCAATCATCTGAATCCAACTCACGATGAAGTCGTAGATGTGGTGAAACGTTCGCTGATGGACGCCGGCATCCCGAAAGACAAAATTGGACTGGCCCAGGGTGGTCCGAGTAATCCCAAAAAATGTGATTCTCTGATTGCACTTCCAGCGCTAAAGGCCCACTGGCTGACCGGGATCGGCACGGTGCTGAAAAATTACATCATGTATTCCGGTAGTCCCAGTAGTTATCACCAAAGTAACAGCGCCAAATTGGGAGAAATCTGGAACCTTTCTTTTGTGAGGGGAAAGACCAAACTTGTTCTGGTTGATTCCCTGTTTCCTCTCTGTGACAAAGGGCCTCAGGCTGATCCAAGATACCAATGGCCGTATCATGGTTTGATCGCCGGAACCGATCCCGTTGCCGTCGAGACGGTTTGTTTGAATATTATAAATGAAAAAAGGAACGCCATCAGAGGTGAGCCGTGGCCCCTATCTCCACCGCCCATCTGTGTAGAAGCCGCTGATAAAGTCTATGGATTGGGAACGAGCCGGATGGAAAACATAAAAATTGAGCATGACGGCTGGGAACACGAACTGTTGCTATAACGCTGATCCGAGTTAAACTCTAGCAGAGTGCGGGGTGAATTCCATGAAACTTGATCAACCGATCGTACGCCGAGAATTCATACGAAATCTTCTGCAATGGTCAGGATGCCTTACCTTTGCCGGTGCTGCCCGACTGACTTTAATCGACTTGCCCGAAGCAAGGGCCACGGCGGCAAACAAAAGATTTATTGTTGAGGGTATCGGTCAAACAGATAATTTTTCCGTTAAAGACTTAGTAAAAAAGGTGTTCGATGCCGCCGGAGGAATGAAGCGATTCGTATCAAAGGGCGATGTGGTCGTCATCAAACCGAATATTTCCTGGGCCAGACCGCCGCACCTGGCAGCCACTACAAATCCGGATGTGTTACAGGGGGTTGTCGAGCTTTGCCAGGCGGCTGGTGCAAAAAAAGTCAGGATTGCTGACAATACCATTGAGGATGCGAATTTCTGCTTCACCGTGTCAAAAGCAGCAGCTGTTTCCCAAAAAACCGGTGCGGAGCTCATCAATCCTAGTTCATCGTTAATGCGTGAGATGAAGTTGCATGGGCATCGCCTTGATGTCTGGCCGGTTTTCCTGCCACTGGTGGAGGCTGACAAGGTAATCAATTTGCCGGTAGCAAAGGATCATATCCTGAGTACCCTGACCCTTGGAATGAAGAATTGGTTTGGCGCTATTGGTGGAAGGCGAGGGTCGCTTCACAAGGATATACATTCGAACATTGTTGATCTGGCTCAGTTTTTCAAACCCACCGTGACGCTAATAGATGCCACCCGAATCATGACAAGAAACGGTCCTTCAGGTGGTAGCACTTCTGATGTTGCCCAAAAAAATACCCTTATTTTAAGTGATGACCCGGTCGCTGCGGATGTCAAGGCGGCCTTATTATTTGGCAAAAGACCCCAAAACATCGGATACATCAGACTGGCCAAAAAATGGGGGCTTGGAACCGATGATTTCGCAAAGCTGCTCCAAAAGAAGGTTGATGTATAAATCTTTGTATGGGTAATGAAATTTTTCGGAAAATTTGTGATCTCATGCATCTGACGGCTTACAGCGTTCGCTATACTCCACTGGCTGCCGTGCCCGATGTCGAGCGTTAGGCCCTCTAAGGAAAATTATAGAGAATCGAATGGCAACTGAGAAAGAAAAGATGCTCTCCGGCCAGATGTATGACGCCACAGATCCCCAACTCACAGCTGAGCGGCGGCGAGCACGAGACCTTTGCAAATCTCTCAACGAGTCTCATGACAAAGAGCAGGAATTGCGCGAACGCATCATTCAAGAATTGTTTGGCAGAACAGGTGATGCTATCTGGATCGAACCACCCTTTTACTGTGACTACGGCGCCAATATAACGCTTGGAAGTAAGGTTTACTTTAATTTCAACTGCGTCATTTTAGACCCGGCTTCAGTTGTCATTGGCAGTGACGTCCTATTCGGTCCGGCGGTGCAGGTGTATACTGCCACTCACCCCATAGGCGCGTCGGAACGACGCAGATGGCGCGAATCCGCCCAGCCAGTTGAGATTGGCTCTGATGTTTGGGTGGGCGGTGGGGCGATCATTTGCCCGGGTGTCCATATCGGATCTCGATCCGTGATTGGCGCCGGCAGTGTGGTCACAAACGATATACCTGAAGATGTGTTTGCGGCCGGTAACCCCTGTAGACGCATCCGACACCTTAATGATCAGGATGGTAGCAATCTTTAAATCAGTCCATTGTCGTGCGCTCTTTAAAAACATCGACTTTACCGGCAGTTGAAAACCGTCCGATTCAATCAAAGGGGCCAACAAAGGCAGTCATCATGAGGACTTATCCCCCAAATATTGTGATTGAGGAGCAGGGCTTGCGAGACGGCCTGCAGGGTGAAAATCTTTTAATTCCGACCGCCAGAAAGCTTGAACTGATCGAGGCAATTGCCGATGCCGGCTTAAAGCGCATTCAAGTGACATCCTTCGTGAGCCCCAAAATGGTCCCTCAGATGGCCGATGCCGAAGACATCTGCAAGGGTCTCGATTTTAGCAGGGATGTTCTTTATAGCGGACTGGTATTGAATACCAGGGGCCTCGAACGTGCGGTCGACGCCGGCCTCAGGCATGTGGAGGCCTCTATATCCGTCAGCAACACCCACAGTCGCAAAAACGCCAATGCCTCCCTGACCGAAGCCAGACGGCGAATTGCGGAAATGATAAAATTCGGCAAAAAGCATGGACTGAAGATTCGCGGCGGATTGCAATGCGTATTTGGCTGCCGGTTTGAGGGTAGAATCGATCCGGATGTTGTTTTCGATATGATCCAGGAACAGCTTGATCTCGGTATTGATGAGGTTGCCTTGGCAGACTCCACCGGAATGGCGAATCCCATATCCATTCAGGAAATCTCAGGCAACGTAATGGAGCTTTCAGAAGACAAACCCGTTTTTCTTCATCTGCATGACACCGAGGGCAAAGGACTAGCAAACGCTCTGGCCGCCATGCAAGTCGGTATCACCCATTTTGATACTGGTTTCGGAGGCACCGGCGGCTGTCCATTTATTAAAGGTGCCAGTGGCAATATTTCAACCGAAGACCTGGTATTCATGTCGGGCCAGATGGGAATCGAAACCGGAGTAGACATCGAAAAAATCGCGGCAATCAGCCGCTCGCTGGAGAAATATTTCAGCAAACAATTCTCGGGTAAAATGCATCGCGTGATAGACCGCAAAGATATTCAGGTAGTACGCTAAAGATAGACAAATGATCTCTGGTTTTGGTAAATTCTGTGTGAAAAAGAAACTTAACGAAATGCAATTCTGTTTTTCTAACAGTATCGATCAGTCTTCGCTAAAAAGGCTTCGCCTTGGTATGCAGACTGGACAGGATATAGCAATAAGAAAAAATAATTCATCCTGATAATCCTGTAAATCCTGTCTAAATTAATGTTTCATACGAAGACAAGGTAAAGAAAAGACGCGCCAGGGGATAACAAATATCTTTTCGAGCGAGAACGATGACCTAATGTTCGACGCCATTAGCGCTGGAATCCTCATACGTAGGTTATGATATCCAATAGCTATCTGAAATTATTGTATATTATAGATACTGGCAAGCAATCAAACATCGGGTAAGATATTTATTGGCACCAATTTTTAGCCATTGGAGAATTATTCCATTAAGCGGTAATCATGAAATGGACCTGTTTCGAGATATAATGCTTGTATTGAGATTCCACGTCCATCAAGAACTCGATTTTGAACTCTAACCTTTTAAGAGGGGGATGCTCTGATGAAAGTAACATTGATTCTTGGTTCATTGGTTTTGCTTCTGATTAGTTGCGCTACGGTAGAGGAAAAACTCCAAGAGGAAGGCATAAAACCTCTATCTCAGGCTGAGCTGGAGACATTATATGAAGGTGGCCCAACTGTAAACTTCAAATCCGCGCGTAACTCAGGAACAGTAATTTACCATACAGACGGTAAATGCGAGGTAGATTGGGGACGCGGAACCGACACTGGGGTTTATAGCCTAAAAGACAATTTGATATGCACAAAATGGATCAAGATTAGAGACGGCAAAGAAGGCTGCTTTAAAATCTATAAAATAGGGGATAATAAATACAAGGCAATCAACCAGGATGGCACTTTAAATTCAGAATTCTCTCTAAACCAGTAAGATGTGATTACATAGGACAGTGCTAATCGTTAAAAACTATTGGCATAAAAAACCTATGTTATCATAAATCCCGTTAATTTGATGTCCGGTGCAGATCTACTGCTATATATTTGAACAATTGACACCACCTTAATTTTTATGATATCCATTTGATATATAACATTTTCAATGAGTTACGATAATGGCAGAAATCTACCGCCGGGAGTCTGTCAAATTTAGGGCAAATCTAGAGCATACCATTAATTTTGCCGAAGTTCATAGAATCTCAATAAATCACAAGTCCAGTGATATTTGGCTTTCTGGTATGGGACCGCTATCGGCGTGGAATTCCGCTTGGCCAAAACATATCGAGAAGGGAGGGTTAACCATGATACGAAAAGCCTTTTTCCCAGGGTGTTACATACAGGGGAAGGATATTCTCCGAAATCTCGGGAAAATTGAAGAACTCAAAAAGAAAAGAGTTTTTATTCTTGCTACGAACAAAGCCATTAAGAGAATTATTCCGGAAAACCTTTCAACCTGGAATAGTATATGCGAAATTAAATATGAGAAATTCAGTGGTGCGTGCACCTGGGATGAAATCAACAGGGTGCTCGAGATAGCAAGAGAGGGTGACTATGATTTCATCATCGGCCTGGGGGGTGGGAAGACCATTGACACAGCTAGGGTGGTTGCCAGTCAATTGGGCGTCAAATATATCGCTGCGCCTACCATCGCCGCTACAGACGCACCCACCGCAAGTGCTTGTGTCGTCTACAGCAACGAAGGTTCGGTCGTCGACTATTTCACCACAAGCAATCCCGAATATGTTCTGATGGATACGAGGATCATTGCTGAAGCACCGGCAAGGTTTCTTGTTTCCGGAATGGGCGACGCTCTTGCAACAT